>ENA-ORXR01001274-ORXR01001274.1-marine-metagenome-genome-assembly--contig:-NODE-1274-length-27238-cov-2.862229_pt1 | contig 27238 bp, 29 predicted proteins | sample MGYA00237866_ERZ511479 | MGnify/ENA metagenome assembly ERZ511479 | reverse complement strand
TGCGTCATGGGTTTAAAATAATTAAGAAACTTTCAATACAGAATCGCCTCAAAAGGAGAGCATTATGTCCCGAGTTGCCCTTGTCACCGGTGGATCCCGCGGGATCGGTGCCGCCATTTCCGCCGCCCTGAAAGCCCAAGGCTGCACCGTCGCCGCAACATATGCCGGCAACGATGAAAAAGCCGCAGCCTTTACCGCCGAAACTGGCATCCAAACCTTCAAATGGGATGTGGGCGACTATGATGCCTGCGCCGAAGGCATCGCCAAAGTGCAAGCCGACGTGGGCAACGTAGACATCTTGGTCAACAACGCAGGGATCACCCGCGACGCCCCGTTCCACAAAATGACCCGCGAACAGTGGCAGCAAGTCATCGACACAAACCTGACCGGGTTGTTCAACATGACACACAATGTCTGGGGCGGCATGCGCGAACGCAAATTCGGCCGCGTCATCAACATCAGCTCGATCAACGGGCAAAAAGGGCAGTTTGCCCAAGCCAACTATTCAGCGGCCAAGGCGGGCGACATCGGGTTCACCAAATCATTGGCCCAAGAAGGCGCGCGCGCAGGCATCACCGTGAACGCGATCTGCCCCGGTTACATCAACACCGAAATGATGAGCACGATCCCAGAAAAAGTAATGAACGAAGTGATCTTGCCGCAAATCCCCGTGGGACGTTTGGGCGAAGCTGACGAAATCGCACGCGGCGTGGCGTTCTTGGCCGCCGATGACGCGGGTTTCGTGAACGGGTCAACTATGACCATCAACGGCGCACAATACCTAGCGTAATTCAAACTATATCCAAAAAGAAAGGGCTGGCGCTGTGCCAGCCCTTTTTCGTTCCATTCGGCTACACGTCCAAGTCAGAAATTTTCTTACCTGGATAAGGCAACCGCAGTGGAAGAAATTCGCCCCTTAGAACAGGGATTTGATCGCGGACAGAACCCCGCGCAGTGCCGCACCGCGTTCCGCGTGGGCTGTTTCAATTACCGAACGAACGTTTTGGTTTGTGGTTGCTTCAATCATCGGTGCCTCCGTCAGGGTGTGTTTGCTTGGTACTGATATGGGGCACCGGGCCGCGCCTTACAAACGAGACTTGTGATCGCTTCAGTTAAGTTTTACTTGTGCGTCTATGCCTGATCGTCTTCCCCCCCTGACCGCTTTGCGTGCCTTTGAAGCGGCGGCGCGGCACATGTCCTTTGCCCTGGCCGCGGCAGAACTGAACGTCACCCCCGCCGCCTTGTCGTTTCAAATCAAATCATTGGAAGAACATTTGGGTTCGCCGGTGTTCAAACGCCTGAACCGCGCAATCGAACTGACAGAAGTGGGGGCCCTGTTGGTGCCTGGCACCCGGGATGGATTTGAAACCCTGACAGGGGCGTGGCGCGGGGCGCGGCGGTTTTTAGATCAAACCCACATCACAGTCACGGCGGGCCCTGCCTTCACATCAAAATGGCTTGCCCCAAGGATGTTCGAATTCGCCCAAGACCACCCCGAAATAGAGTTGCGGTTTTCGGCTGGTTTGCGGATGGTGGATATGGACCGGGACGATGTGGATGTCGCGATCCGATTTGGGTACGGCCCGGACGATGGCGTTTATTCGCAGTGGTTCATGGCGGATTATTTTACGCCGCTGTGCACCCCTGACCTGGCGAAGACACTGAAATCCCCCCATGACCTGGCCCACCAAGCGCTTTTGTACAGCGATGATACAGCATTTCTTAACCCTGCTTGCGATTGGCAAGCATGGTTCAATGCTGCGGGCGTGCACACATCGCCACCGCCAGGTCCACACTTCAACCAGGCAGACCATGCACTGGATGCTGCCATGGCGGATGGGGGTGTTGTGTTGGGGCGCTTGGCGTTGGCACAAAAATCCATGCGCGAGAAACGTTTGGTGGCACCGTTTAAGACGGCGCTTTCCACGCAAGCACACTTCCGCATTTTGTGCCCATTGGGCGCTGAAAAACGCCCCCATATCGCAGCCTTTTTGGAATGGATTGATGTCCAAGCCCAAAAGGACGGCGACATGGCGGCTGGATTTACCGTTGTGGCCGCAAGCGACCTACGCCCGTCAGGCGCTTAAACGGGCAATCTGTTCTTTTAATCGCAATTTTTCTTTCTTCAACGCCGTCACATCAATGGCATCCGCAGCGGGTGATCGTTGCACCGCATCCACTTGTTCCGATAACGATTGGTGTTTTTTCCGAAGCTCCGTCAGATGGGAATTAAGGCTCATGTAGCATCTCCTCTCTATCGTGCGTGAATATCCGTACCACATCTTGTACTTGCGGTCACGCCGCACCCGCACAATGCAGGTGCAGAGACTTCAAAAAACTTAATCAAAGATCGAAAACGCCGCTCCGGTGCGTAAAACTTGTGCGATTTGGGGGGTATAATCATTGCCCCCGTCGACGTGGTGATCGCCTACATGCACGTTAATGGCGGTCTTCAGTTGAAAATCTGCCCGCCCAGATTTCTTGGCTTGCAGCAGGAATAATTTCGGATCCCGTCCCGCGCGGCTGGCCAGCGGTTGCACGATGAAAGACCCTAATCGCCCCTGCAACGCCGCCAGCACTTCCCCCAGGCGGGGCATGGCCTGGATCAATGTCAGATGCCCTTTGGGGGCGACCCGCCGTGCGGCAAAATCCAACCATGTGGCCAGCGGCGTTTGCCCCGCACGCCCAGTGTGTTTGCCATCATCCTTGGACAGGGTGCTGTACTTAAAGAACGGCGGATTGGTCACCACATGATCGAACTGTAACTGGCGCAGATCGGCGGGGACAGCTGCCACGTCCCCCTGGTACACGGTCATATCAATGCCGTTATCATCCGCGTTCTGCCGGGCCATCGCGGCATAGTCGGGCAGTAATTCCAGCCCTGATACATTCGCCCCGGACACCCGCGCGGCAATGCACAGCGCAACCGTGCCCACCCCGCATCCGATATCCAAAACAGATTGCCCCGGCTGCACGGTACATGCCCCCGCCAGCAACACGGGGTCAACACCCCCACGGTATCCATGGGCGGGTTGGCGCAAATGCAATTTGCCCCCTAAAAACATGTCACGTGTGGGTGGCGTCACGGGCTGGGTTCAATCCCGTTGTCGCGCAAAATGGCAGACGCGATAAAATGGTGCCGGTCCGCCACCATCAAACGGCGGGGCAGAACACCGATGCTGCCTTCAAGAATGCTGATGTGGGTGTCCAATTCGAAACACATAATCTCTTCGCCAGACAGCAATGCTTTGGCAAAAGGGATTAAGGTGGGATCGGTGGTGCGCAAAACCTCTTTCATCTTCTTGACTTATGCATGACAACCCCACCTTGTCGAGGGGACGAAAGGGAGGGATGCCCATGTCATTGGATCACGCACAAACAAAACCGCATGAGCGTTTGGCCGCCACTTTGGCGGATGACCTGGACCAGGTGAACACCCTGATCCGCGCCCGCATGGCCAGTGAACACGCCCCGCGCATTCCCGAAGTCACAGCCCACCTGGTGGAAGCGGGCGGCAAACGTTTGCGCCCGATGCTAACCTTGGCCAGTGCGCGCCTGTGCGGCTACGATGGCCCGTTTCACATTCATTTGGCTGCTACCGTGGAATTCATCCATACCGCGACGCTGCTGCACGATGATGTGGTGGACGAAAGCGCCCAACGGCGCGGTCGGCCCACGGCGAACTTGCTGTGGGACAACCAATCCAGCGTGCTGGTGGGGGACTATCTTTTCGCCCGGTCGTTCCAGTTGATGGTGGAAACAGGGTCCATGCGCGTGCTGGACATCCTGGCCAACGCGGCGGCCACCATCGCCGAAGGCGAAGTGCTGCAACTGACGGCGGCCCAAGACACGGGCACCAGTGAAGAAATTTACTTCAAAGTCATACGCGGCAAAACCGCCGCCCTGTTTTCCGCCGCCACCGAAGTGGGCGGCGTCATTGCAGGCCAGGACGATGCCACAGTACAGGCCCTGTTCGACTACGGGGATGCCTTGGGCGTTGCCTTTCAAATCGTGGACGATCTGCTGGATTACCAAGGCACGGACGCCACGGGTAAAAACATCGGGGATGATTTCCGCGAACGCAAACTGACCCTTCCCGTCATCAAAGCCATCGCTGCCGCAGACCCGTCCGAACGCGCATTTTGGGATCGCACCATCGGGCAGGGCAAACAAGAAAACGATGATCTGAAAGAAGCCCTGCGATTGATGAACAGCCACGGCACCTTGGCCGCCACTCGGCAAGAAGCCCATGACTGGACCGCCAAAGCAAAGTCTGCCCTGGCCCCCCTGCCAGATCACGATTTGAAAACCATGCTGATCGATTTGGCGGATTACGTGGTGGCCCGCGTCGTTTAACGCTCCCCCCTTTCCTTTTGCCGAAAATACTCTCGGGGGATGAATGCGCCCCCGCGCAGAAGGGGGCAGAAAGCCCCCTTTAATCCTAAACATCATGGGCAGGCACAGCCTGCGCCGTCAGCTCAGGATTGTCGGCGTGACCCACCAGTTGGGGTTATGGGACAGATCAGCCGCTGCACAGTCCGCTGCGTCGATTGTCTCAAACAAGCCAAGGCACGTGGCCCCAGACCCCGACATCCGCACCAGCTTGGCCCCACTGGCGGCGAGTGCGTCCAAAACCTCAGCAATGACGGGGGCCAATTCCAACGCAGGGGTCTCCAAATCATTCCGGCACGTGCCCAGCCATTCGATCGCCACACGCGGGTTTCGCAAGATCGGCAAGTCATTCATCATTCCTGGGTTATCGGCACGACCCAGGGCCGCAAAAACCTGGGGTGTGGACACATCAACACCGGGGTTCACCAACACAGCGGGCAGCGGGCATAGCCCCGGCGCGGGCGACACGATTTCCCCAACACCGGACATCCGTTGCGCCGTGGGGGTCATGCACACGGGCACATCTGCGCCCAGCGCTGCAACCCCTTGGGGCACGTCCATCCCCCATTCGCGCGATAACAAACGCAAGGCAGCGGCGGCATCACTGCTGCCCCCCCCAATCCCTGCGGCGGCGGGCAGTGCTTTGTGCAACGTCAAATGCCCGCGTCCGCTGGCGTTCAACCAGCGGCCTGCTTTCATCACCAAATTGCTGTCGTCCACCGGCACACCCGCAGCCATGGGTCCCTCGACACTCAGCCCCAGATGATCCGCTGGATCATACCGCAAGTGGTCCCCCACATCGGCAAAGGCCACAAGGCTGTCCAACAGATGATATCCATCCGCGCGCTTGCCTGTCACATGCAGGGTCAAATTCACTTTGGCCGGGGCAAAGCCGGGGTCAATCACCGGGTTTTGCTTCTAGCGGGTCTGCGCCTTCTTCTTCCAAAACCGCGTCCAACCCGATTTCGCCTTTGCGCTTGATCCGGTCCAAATCAACATTGCGCAAGTCGGTATCTTCCGTCACCAAACTAAGCGCCCGAACCCATTGAAACCGCGCTTCGGCCTTGCGACCCACGGCCCAATACACATCCCCCAAGTGATCGTTCACTGTCGGGTCCAGGGGTTCTAGGGTCACAGCATTTTCCATCACTGGCACTGCGTCTTCATATCGGCCCAAGCGGAAATACACCCAGCCCAAACTGTCGATGATATATCCGGCCTCAGGCTGGGCCGCAGCGGCGCGTTCGATCATGTCCAACGCCTCGTCCAGGTTTTCTTGACGTTCCACCATCGTGTAACCCAAGTAATTCAAAACCTGATGCTGATCGGGGGACAATTCCAACGCGGCACGAAAATCCGCTTCGGCCCGCCGCCATTTGTCCTGACGTTCGCGGACGATACCGCGATAAAAGAACAGCCGCCAATCAGACGCCACCGGATCATCCACCAAACGGATCGCGCGATTGTATGCCTTTTCCGCCGGGCGATACTCTTCTTGGCGTCGCAAAAAGGTGCCGTATTGTTCATGGGTTCGGGGGTCTTTTTTGAAAGTCCGCGTCAACGTCTTGGCGGCATCAACAGCATCTTCTTCACGGCCCGAATACCAAAGCGACGACGTCAACCGCAACGCCGCTTCGAAATAACCAGGATCATCCGGCAGCAACGTGTCATAGGTATCCACCGCAAGATCAAAGCTTTGCATCCGGTCCAACAAACGCGCCGCCAGCAAGGTGGCGTGGCTGTCGCGGGGTGCCACAAAGCTGGCCAGCCGGGCATACAGCAGGGCAGTTTGAATTGTGTCGCCCCCCTGCACGGCCATGGCCACGGAAACCAAAACATCCGCCACGCCTTCTTGCGCGCTGGCAATTGCGGTCGGGCTAAATTCGTCGTCTTCCAAGGCTGTCAGAAAACTAACCACCTGGGAATTTTTGCCAAAGGGCGCGACCAGGACGCGGGCTTCGTCTTTGCGCCCCGCCGCCGCCAACAGTTGCCCCTGTACCAGCACCGATCGCAACGCCGTTTGGGGGGGCTGATCTTCCAACGCTGCCAATGCGGCATCGCCCTGCCCCAGATAAGCCAAGGCCATCATCCGTTGTTGACCGCCAAACGCCGCCATATTTTCCTGGGACCCGGCTTGTTCAAACGCCGCCAACCCCGCGTCTTGATCCCCCAGGCCCAACAGAACCCAGGCTTGCAAGAAACCATCGATGGGGCCAGGGGCCACCGGGCCATCATCCATCAGCGCCTGGGCATCCGCCCATGCGTCTTGCGCGACAGCGTCAGAGAACAGGACAAGCCGCACCAAAGGATTGCTAACGCCACCGTTGTTCAGTGTTTCAGCCACAAAGACGGCATCTTCAAATTGCCCGGCTTTCACGTGGTTTTCTAAGGCTTGGGACAAGACAAAAACGTTTTGTTTTTCTTCTTCCGCCGTTTGCCGAAAATAGGCCGCCGCTTCGCCAAAGTCATTTTGCGCCGCAGCCTGGGTCGCAGCCAGAAAGGACCCGCTTTGGGCATGGGCTAGACCACCAAAGGAAAACAGCGCGGACAAGACGACGGCGGGCACAAGATAGTTTTTCATACCCATAACCCTAGGCAGACAACCCGCGGGGTGCAACGCAAACGGGCCGGAAAATCCGGCCCGCTGTATAAAGAAAGTGTCTGTTACACGTTCTACATGTTTGGGTAATTCGGCCCGTCGCCCCCTTGGGGGGTAACCCAGTTAATATTCTGGCTGGGGTCTTTGATGTCACATGTTTTACAGTGCACGCAGTTTTGGAAATTCACCACAAAGCGGCGCGCGCCTTCTTCTTCCACCACTTCATACACGCCCGCAGGGCAATACCGCTGGGCAGGTTCTGCATAACGGGGCAAGTTCGTCAGGATCGGAATATCCGCGTCCTTCAACTGCAAGTGACAGGGTTGGCTTTCTTCGTGGTTCGTTGCCGAAAAGCTGACATTCGTCAGACGGTCAAAGCTCAACTTCCCGTCGGGTTTTGGGTAATCAATGTCTTTGTGATACGCCGCAGGTTCCGTTTTCTGCGCGTCTGTTTTGCCGTGGCTCACAGTGCCAAAGGGGCTGACTTTCAGCAGTGTTTGGAACCACATGTCAAAGCCGCCCAGGATCAAGCCGAACAACGCGCCGAACTTGCTGGTCAAGGGGGCCACGTTGCGCACGATTTTCAAGTCCTGGCCCACAACACCCGTTTTCAGTGCGTCGGCATATCCCCCCATCAAATCGCCCGACCGGCTTTCGCCGATGGCGGCGAACGCAGCTTCGGCGGCTTCGATGCCGGAATGCATGGCGTTGTGATTGCCCTTGATGCGCGGCAAGTTCACCAAGCCCGCAGAACAGCCCAGCAATGCGCCGCCGGGGAATTCCACATCTGGGATGGATTGGTATCCGCCTTTGGTGACAGCCCGTGCGCCGTATGCCACGCGCTTGCCGCCTTCCAGCACCTTGGCGATGCGGCGGTGATGCTTAAAGCGTTGGAATTCCATGTACGGGAACAGGTACGGGTTCTTGTAATCCAGGTTCACAATGTAGCCGACATACACTTGGTTGTTTTCCAAGTGATACATGAACGACCCGCCGCCGTTCTTGAACCCCAAGGGCCAGCCCATGGAATGGGTGACTTCGCCCTGGTTGTGGTTTTCTGGCTTAACTTCCCAGATTTCCTTCATGCCCACGCCGAATTTCGGCACGTCGCAGTCTTTGTCCAAGTCGTATTTCGCAATCACTTGCTTGGCCAAAGACCCCCGCACCCCTTCCGAGATGAAGACGTATTTGCCATGCAATTCCATGCCAACTTCGGTGTCGTCGCCATATGTACCGTCTGCGTTCAAACCGAACACACCGGCCACCACGCCTTTGACTTCGCCTTTGTCACCGTAGACCAACTCAGATGCCGCCATGCCGGGGAAGATTTCTACCCCCAGGGCTTCTGCCTGTTCCGCCATCCAGCGACAAACGTTGCCCATGGAAACGATGTAATTGCCGTGGTTGTTCATCAACGGGGGCATCGCAAAGTTGGGCAGACGGATCTGTCCAGAGTCACCCAAGACATAGAAATTGTCTTCGGTCACTTCCGTATGCAGCGGCGCGCCTTTTTCTTTCCAATCAGGGATCAACCGATCCAAACCAGACGGGTCCAAAACAGCACCCGACAGAATGTGTGCCCCGACTTCGGACCCCTTTTCCAAGACTACCACTTCAAGATCAGCGTTCAGTTGTTTCAACCGGATCGCCGCAGACAGACCCGAAGGGCCCGCACCGACGATGACAACGTCGTATTCCATGGCTTCGCGTTCGATTTTTTCCATCGGTGATCTCCCTTTGCGGTGGCGGCGCATATCGTGAAAATATTGTTGATATTTTCATAAAGACCGAATGCCAGTCCGCCAAGGGTTACGCTGGCGTCAAGTGATCATCTGCGGCGCTTTTTCGCGCAAAAATCGTGTCTTTGGGCACAGTTAGGGGTAAATCCGATCCGCCACCTGGGTGATAGCGCTGTCACCCAAACAAATTTCGCTGAAACGTTCGCTTGCCCCAAGGGCGGATTCGCCCTTTTTCCTTGAACATCGCAGCCCCCTGGGGTCAACTGACCCCGATATCCCCACAGTTTGTGAGAAGTGCAGATGGAAAAAATACCTTTGACCCGCGCCGGTTACGATCGGCTGGAAGCGGAGATGAAGCACCTTAAAACTGTGGAACGCCCCATCATCATTACCGCCATCGCAGAAGCCCGCGAATTGGGCGATTTGAAGGAAAACGCGGAATATCATTCGGCCCGCGAAAAGCAGGGTTTTATCGAAGGCCGCGTAAAAGAACTAGAAGCCATCCTGGGCCGCGCAGACGTGATTGATACGTCCAAATTGCAAGGCACCATCAAGTTCGGGGCCACCATCGCATTGGTGGACGAAGACACTGAAGAAGAAAAAACATACCAAGTGGTGGGGGAACAAGAAGCTGACATCGAAGATGGACGGCTGAACATCGCATCCCCCTTGGCCCGCGCGCTGATCGGCAAAGAAGAAGGCGACAGTGTTGAGGTCCGCACCCCTGGCGGAGTAAAATCCTACGAAGTTTTAAGCGTTAAGTATATCTGATCCTTGCCCCTTTCATTTTTGGACATGCGCCAATGACGGCAGACGACGACACACAAACAGATTCCCAAACGCACCCCGTTCTGGGGCCGGTGGAATGGGTTTGCGTGGGACTGTGCGCCGTTTGGCTGGCGCTTGGGATCTATGCCGCTGTGGCTTTGGGGGTGTTTGCATCAGGCAACGACGCACCTTTGGAAAAGATTATGGCCCTGACCGCCATCGTCTTTCCCGTGGCTATCATCGCCATGGTCTGCGCCGCTGCCCGCCATCAACGCGCCCTTAGCGAAGATGCACAGCGGTTGCACAGAACCGTGGCGCAACTTCAGCGGGCCATGGAAACCGAAGCCCGCGCCCGACGCGCGAAACAAAGCGGCGTGGTGGAAGAACAGTTGGTGGCCCTGGCCAAGTCGGCAGCCCAAACGGAAACCACCCTGGCCACCTTTGTATCGGGCCGCAAACCCCGCGCCCCCTTGATGGCAAAGACGACGACCGAACCCTTGGTTTTGCCCGTCTCGGAAACGCAAACAGATCAAGCGGAATTGTTCGCACCAGAAGACACGGCGGAACCAAAATCGGGCAAACAGGTGGACGTGACCACCCTGATCACAGCCCTTCATTTCCCCAGTAACTCAGACGACAAATCTGGCTTTACCGCCCTGCGGTCCAGCCTTGCAGATCGCCGGTATCGCCCGTTGATCTATGCGGCCCAGGATGTTTTGACCCGCTTGGCCCAAGACGAAATTTACATGGACAGCTTGACCGTGGATCGCACGCGCCCCGAAATCTGGCGCAAGTTTGCCGAAGGCGAACGCGGACCGCTGGTATCTTCCGTCGGCGGGATCAGGGACCGGGCCGCTTTGTCCTTGGCGTCACGTGCCATCAAGAACGACCCGTTGTTCCGCGACACGGCCCACCAGTTTGTGCAGAAGTTTGACGCCCTGCTAAGCGGTCTGTCACCCGACATGGATGATGGGGCTTTGTTGAAGTTGACCGACACAAGATCAGCCCAAGCATTCATGTTGATGGGCCGCGTATTGGGTTTGTTTTCCTAAAGCGTTTTGGTCATGCGGTGCACTGCGGTGGCCTTGAAAAGCCAACGTCGCAGGCCCAGCTTTTTAGTATATGCGATGGCAAACCCTTCGCGCTGGTAAAGCGCCACGGCCCGCGTATTTTCCGCCACGACATCCAAGACTAAATCAGTTTTTCCCAGCCCAATGGCATGGTCGGACAGTGCGTGCAGCAACCGGGTGCCGATCCTCCGTCCTTGCCAAGGGGTGTCCACAAAAACACCATCGATCAATACCTCTTGGGGTCCGACGGGTTGGCCATATACTTCTAACAATGCCGACCGCCAAAGCCCCCCGGTCAAACCAAATACCGCCCGCATCTGGCGAAAGCCACCTTGAAGAAACCCAGCTTCCGCTGTGCGAAATCCCACGACCCCCACCAGCTCCTGACCATCGAACGCGCAAAACGCGGCATTGGAATTTAAGTTTGGGGCGATGAACAAAACCCCTTTGGCGCGCGTCCCAAAAACGGGGGCCAACTTGGGTTCAAAGGCTTGCCAGAAAAGATGCGCCACGCGGGTTCGATCCTGGGGCGTCACCCCAAGTCGAATGTCGAAAGTCACAGACCCAACGCCGAAAACGGCAGGTACTTCACGGGCGTGCCCGGTTCCACATCCAAGGCCCCGTCCGGCAATTCCACCAGGCCATCCGCCCAAGACAATCCCGATATGCGCCCCGACCCTTCGGAGGCAAATACCTGGGCTTGGCCATCCACCAAGCGCGCGCGCAAATATTCACGACGCCCCGGTTTCTTCTTCTTGGAAAATGCAGCGGGAACCATAACCCCGGGCACCGTTTCAAACCCCTGTCCGGACAACAGCCCCATGGCAGGTCTGGCAAAAATCGCGCTGCACACAAAAGCCGCCACCGGGTTTCCGGGTAATCCGAACACGGGCGTTCCGTTCCACAGACCCAACGCCAAAGGACGCCCCGGCTTAATCGCAATGCGCCACAGGGCCATGGACCCTGTTTCATTCAATGCCGCCGAAATGTGATCTTCATCCCCCGCTGATGCGCCACCGGACGTCAAAATCACATCCGCCGTCTGCGCCGCTTGGTCCAGCGCCGCGCGGATAGTGGCGGGGTCATCGGGCTGAATGCCCATGTCCACCACATCGTATCCCCAGGCCCGCACCATGGCCGACAGCATGGGACGGTTGGCATCAAATATCTGGCCAGCTTCCGCCGATTGACCAGAGGACAACAGTTCATCCCCCGTGGACAAGATCGCCACGCGCAATGGCGCAAACACGGGCACTTCATGGATGCCCACCGTGGCCAACATACCCACATCCGCCGGGGTAATCTTGCGACCCGCGTACAAAATAACGTGTCCTGCCACCATGTCTTCGCCTGCTTTGCGGGTATTGGCCCCAGATTTAACCGGGCCGCGCAGATGAATGGTTTGCCCATCCACGGCCACATCTTCTTGCAGCACAACCGTGGTCACACCGTCGGGCAGTGCAGCCCCTGTCAGAATACGAATGGCCGATCCTGTGGGTACATTCCCATCAAAGCGAAGCCCGGCGGCAGCGCGCCCTTGCACCAGGGGAATGGCGTGTTCCCCTTCGGACAATTCGCCCGCGAACCCATATCCATCCACCGCCGTATTGGGCAGCGGGGGGTGGTCGCGCAGGGCAGGTATGTCTTGTGCCAAAACGCGCCCCAAGGCGACATCAAGCGCAACGGTTTCTTGGGCCACCACGGGGTGCAAACGATCCCGCAACAGGGCCAAAGCATCGTCCACAGGGGCCCAACTCACGCCCGGTGGCAGTGCAAAGCAATCGTTCTTCAGGGGCGGCGCTTTGGTCATGTCAAACCCACGTGGGTTAGGATGAAATCAGCGATATCGGCTGTGGCATTCAGATCAAAAACGGGGCGATCCAACTGAAACGGTTGATCACTGGCCACTGCCAAGATCGTGGGATCATCGGGGGCAATCAAAGGGTTTCCCGTTTCATCGCGCCAAGCCTCCACCTTGGGATGGTCGCTGTGCTTCCAGCCTTCCACAAGGATCAAATCAACGGGGGACAGTTTAGCCAACAGATCGTCCAGTGACGGTTCATCCGCCCCACGCAGTTCTGCCATCAACGCCCATCGGTTGGCCGATGAAAGCAACACTTCTTGTGCGCCTGCGGTGCGGTGTCGGTGGCTGTCTTTACCAGGATGGTCGATGTCAAAATTATGGTGCGCATGTTTCAATGTGCTGACCGTAAAGTCCCGCGCAGTGATATCCGCCACCAGGCGTTCCATCAGGCCAGTCTTGCCCGCATTCTTCCATCCCGTGACCCCAAAAACCCGCATCATGCCCCCTGCGCTAAGGCCAGGTCTTCTGGCGTGTTAATATTGAAAAACGGATCGAACGGTTGTGTCGGAAATTCCGCCAGGGCCGTACCGTGGGTATCAGTCCAAGCCACCACTTTTCGAACCCCACTTTCCAACGCGGTGCGTAAATCAGCGGCTAAATTCACAGGCCACAATCCAAACGTGGGGTGCCGCCACAGCTTGCCCCCGCCCCGAGTCGCGGCCAAGGCGATGGGCTGGTTCTGGGTTTCTGCCGCAAACAAAAGCTGCGGCACCAGATCGGGCGGAAAGAACGGCGTATCAGCTGCGACTGTGACGATGTGACTGGCCCCTTGGGCCGCAGCCCATTCCATGCCCACCAGAACACCCGCCAACGGACCGGGGTAATCTGGTATGCCATCGGGCAACACGGGCACGCTGAATTCAGCCCACCGCGCGGCATCCCCGTTGGCATTCAACGCGACCTGGCCCACCTGGGGTTCCAGCCGTTCCAATACAAAATCCAGCACGCGACGGGATTTCAAAGGCAACAACCCCTTGTCCCCGCCCCCCATCCGCGTGGCCTGGCCGCCCGCAAGAATAATGCCCTGGGGTTGGATCACAATTCCACATCCCGGATCAGGCGGTTTTCACCCGCAACGCATTGGAACCGTTGGCCCCGCATCCGGCCAATAAGGGTAAGACCCACTTGTTGGGCCAATTCCACGCCCCAGGCGGTGAACCCGGACCGGGATGCCAAGACGGGAATGCCCATGATGGCGCATTTGATCACCATTTCTGACGTCAGACGGCCCGTTGTGTACAGTATCTTATCTTCCGCCGTGGCCCCCGTGGCGCGCATCCAACCAGCAACCTTGTCCACCGCGTTGTGACGGCCCACGTCTTCCATATAAGCAAGGGGCTGATCATCTTGGCACAAGACCGTGCCGTGAATGGCCCCGGCAGAAAGATACAGGCTGGGCATCTGGTTGATCTGGTTTGCCAGCGAATACAACGACGATGTGCGCACCTGGGCGTCGGGCAATGTCACGCCGCTGACGCCTTCCATGATGTCGCCGAACACAGTGCCCACCGCACAACCCGAGGTGCGTGTTTTCTTTTTCAGCTTATCTTCATAGTTGGTCTGGGTCGCCGTGCGCACCACAACAGTGTCCAGTTCTGCGTCAAAATCAACGCCAGTCACGTCTTCATCTGGGGACAACATCCCTTGGTTGGCCAAGAACCCCATCGCCAGATATTCAGGGTAGTCGCCAATGGTCATGGCGGTCACAATTTCCTGACCATTCAACCAGATCGTCAGGGGGCGTTCTTCCACCACGTGCAACTCAATCGGGGCACCGGTTTGATCCGTGCCCACCACCTTGCGGGTCAGACCCGGGGCGTTCGGATTGGGGGCGATAATCAGGTTAGACAAGTGCAACTCCCTGCCCTGGGTTTACGGGCGCTTAAAGCACGATATAGAAGGGCCATGCGAACGACCAGAGCCCTCTTTGCCCAAGGCATTTTGTCCACCCTTCCCTTTTTGATGATGGTGGGTCCCTTTGGCGTTTTGTTCGGCGTGCTGGGGACAGAAGCTGGGCTGCCCATTGGGCAAGTGCTGGCCTTTTCCGCGGTGATTGTCGCGGGGGCGGCCCAATTCACGGCGCTATCCTTGATGGAAGATTCAGCCCCTGCGATCATCTGTATTCTAACGGCGTTGGCGGTGAATTTGCGCATGGCCATGTATTCCGCAACGTTGGCCCCATTTCTGGGCAAGGCCCCGTTCTGGCAAAAGGCGTTCATGGCCTATGGATTGTTCGACCTGAATTTTTTGATGGCTGATGCCAAATTTCGGGAAGAAATCGCGTGGACGGCACCCCAGCGCGCTGCGTATTTCAGCGGCACAGCTATCGTAATTATCATCATCTGGATCGCCGCTACGTATGTGGGCACCCTGTTGGGCCAGGCCCTGCCCGATTGGTTGGCGTTGGATTTCGCCCTGCCCTTATCGTTCATCGCCATGGTGGCCCCGGGGTTGCGCACCATCCCTCATGTCGTGGGGGCCGCTGCGTCTGTGGTGTTTGCCCTGCTGTTGGCATTTCTGCCGTTTGGGTTAGGGCTGTTGTGCGCGGCAGTCATCGCCATTGTGTTGGCGGCAGAAACAGAGCGGCGGCTGTCATGAACTACACAGACACCACCATCTGGGCCATTATTGCCGCCATTGGCGTGGGCAGTTGGGCGATGCGATATTCGTTCATGGGGCTGTTGGGCGGGCGCGACTTACCCGGCTGGGTTTTGCGCCACCTGCGGTACACGGCTGTGGGGATCATCCCTGGGCTGGTGGCCCCCATCGTTTTGTTCCCTGCCGCCACCGATGGGATGATTGATCCCACCCGGTTGGTGGCCGCCCTTGTAACGCTTGGGGTGGGCATCGCCACCCGCAAGATTTTTCCAGCCATCATCGCCGGGGCGTTGGCCCTGGCGCTGGGTTTATCGATTTAAAACGTGACGTGCCGTTCCAGCGCGGTTTCTTTATCGGGATCATTGTCGCGGAATTCTTCTGTCACCACACCGGGGATCTTGGAAAATTGCGCATCCAGATTGTCCGGGAAAAACGAAGATCGCAGACCTTCGAAGCCGGGCGTATCCTGTAGCAGACCAACCGTAGAAGCCGTGCAGAAAGCATTCATCACAGCACCGTTTTGCATCGCGCGACGCATCAAGTCTTCGGCAACGTCAGCGGGAACTTCAATCGTTCTGGCAACGGTGAAAAATTCAGCGCGGGAATGGTAATCCACAAAAACATTCAACGCCGAAGGCGACATCCCGAAGATCAGATCATTGCGTTCTGGCAGCTGCGGGTGGGCAAAACTGCCCGATGGGTCCCACATCACCCGCTGTGATGCGTTGATCAACAGCGATGTGTGCGCCCCGTTTCCAGATCCCACGTTCTTCATGGTGTAAAGCGTGATATATTTCGGACCAGGATGCGCATAAAACGCTTTGGTCAATTCTTCTTCAGGCGCCCAAATCTGGTCGGCCGCACAACCCATCAGCCCCACAAGGGCCAGCACACTTAAACCATACCGTACCATCTGAGTTATCCGTTAATCAGGTACAAAAGAACCAAGGCCACCAGGATCACAACGACGCCCCAGGTGGTCCAACCCATAAAGCCCGCAAAGGCTTTTTCCTGGGCATCTGTGTTCATGGAACCGTGTACGTGCTTTTCGTCTGACATGTCATGTCTCCCTTATCTTGTGTGGGCTATGGCCCGAATTCATGTCCCTGTCACGGGGGTACCGTGTCGCGGGTTACGATTCTTCTAAATCTTGCGCCAAACGGAAACCAATCCGTTGCGCCTCAACCGTTTTGTCCATCTTGGGCAACGCCCGCAGCATCACGTTCAGTTGGGTCACGTGCTGGACTTGCTGGGTTTTTACCCCCGCCTGGTCACTGCCATAAAACGTCAGAATGTCTGGGTCAAAGAACCCCATCCCTTCGATCCGCATTACGCCGGTTTCCCCGCCCGTGAACCCCATGGCCACTTCGTGTTCGCCGTCCAACTGCTTTTCGAAATTCTGCACATAGATAATCAACCGCTCATACGCCCATTGCGCCGGGGACTTTTGGTCCACGGGTTGCTTTTGCGCCTTGGCGGGCAAGCCCTTGGGATCCGCCTTAGGCGCGTTGGGGTCTTTGTGGGTTTCGTGCACTTTGGGCAAAGCCGTGGCTTCCAAAGCGTCAGCGGTGGTGTGCATTTCGTTCGTCATACGCTTTGATGGCGGTCAAACACGTGGTTTGTCCAGGGGGAAAGGCCCCGCGTCGCGCAGCTGTTACTGCATCTGCCAACTGTAAACGCCATCACCTTGCAATGTTCGCGATACTTCGCCCGCGTGCCAAAGGTAATTGCAATGGGCCAAGACCTCTACCAAGGCCAGGCCGTATTCGCCGTCTTTGATGGTCCGCTTGAACACGGCTTCCATTAATTCACCGCAAGTGTGCGGCATCTTCAGGGCGCTGCGCATCCGGTCCAAGGCACTTTCATGGTTTTCAATCAACTGACGCAGCCTCGGGGCCAAGCCGTGAAACGGCACCTTGTGGCCCGGCAAAATCAACTGGTCGTCTTGGGCGTATTCTTGGAACGCGTGACACGACACCAACCAATCATCCAATGGGTTGGCATCGGGCTGTGTTGGATACACCCCGATATTGGAACTGATAGACGGGATCACCTGATCGCCTGACAGAACCAAACCATCGTCGCTCCAGAATGTTGCGTGGGCGGGGGCATGACCGTGACCGATGCGCACCGTCCATTCCCGGCCCGCCATGGTCAGCACTTGACCTTCGGACAAACCCATAAAGCCCAGGGGCAACGGGTGCACCATGTCCGAAAAATTAAACGGGCGGTCCTTGATCCGCGTTTCCAAAAGATCAGTTCGCATCCCGGCGCGCCGGTAAAAGCTGATCTGTTCTTCGTTGTACGTATCTTGGGCGTCCAGCGTCAGCATCCGACCCAGGACAAATGCCGTGCGGGTGGAAAACAACTGCGCCCCGCGTTCCACAAACCAGCCGTTGAAACCGATGTGATCGGGGTGGTGGTGTGTAGACATCACCCGCGTCACGGGCTTGCCCTTCAACGGGCCATCCAACACGGCTTGCCACATGGCAGGGACGTCGCCCCACTTCATGCCGGTATCAATCAGGGTCCAACCGTCGCCGTCATCCAGGGCGTAAACATTCACATGGTTCAGTGCCATCGGCAGCGGCAAACGCAGCCACAACACGCCGTCCGCCACTTCTTGCACAGCGCCATTTTCAGGCGGCGTTTCCCAAGGATAGCTGATTTTCACCACCTGGCTTAGGCCGCCAAGTCATCAACAGACAGGGCATAAAGCGCATCCGCGCCCGCCCGTGCCTGAACGCACAAAGACGCGTATTCCGGAAGCAGTGAATCCAGGTAAAACCGTGCCAACTTGGCCCGCGCAGGATCGGCCTGGGCCGCCATGGCGTGAAAATATCCACCCAATACGCGCGAAAACGCTTTCTGGTATGCCACAGCCCCGGCAAAACGCGTGTTCATATCGGGCGTGTCCACGATCCACTGTGTCGCAGCGCGCAGCTCTGTCACCGCAGCCGCCAGCCCCGCTTCGCCCGTGGCATCTGCCACAGCGGCGATTTCATCCATCATGGCAAAGGCGGCTTCGCCCCCATCCATCATTTTACGGCCCACCAGGTCCATGGCCTGGATCCCGTTAGTACCTTCGTAAATCGGCAAAATCCGCGCATCGCGCAAGAATTGCGCCGCAGCGGTTTCTTCAATGAAGCCCATGCCGCCGTGGATTTGCACACCCAAATCTGCCACAGACACGCCTGTGTCCGCGCCAAAGGATTTCGCCATCGGCGTCAACAACGCCGCACGGGATTTCCAGGATTTATCCCCGGTCGCTGTGGTCATATCAATCGCGACAGCGCAGGCAGCCCCGATGCAACGGGCCGCGAAAACATCGGCCTTCATCTGGGACAACATGCGGCGCACATCGGCGTGGTCGATGATGGTTCCCGTGCCGTTTTCAATGGTGGACCGACCTTGCTTACGATCCATGGCATAGCCCAAGGCGTGCTGGTACGCGGCTTCCGCCACCCCTACGCCCTGCATGCCGACGCCTAAACGGGCGTTGTTCATCATGGTGAACATGCACGCCATACCGTTGTGTTCTTCCCCCACAAGCCAGCCCGTGGCCCCGGAATATTCCATCACAGCCGTGGGTGATCCGTGGATGCCCAGTTTATGTTCCAAGCTGACACAGCGCAGATCGTTGCGCGCACCCAAAGACCCGTCGTCGTTGGGGATAAATTTGGGCACCACAAACAGGCTGATCCCTTTGGGACCAGGCACCCCGTCGGGCAAACGCGCCAGCACCAGGTGCACAATGTTATCCGTGACGTCGTGTTCGCCCCAGGTGATGTAAATCTTTTGGCCCGTAATGTCGTAGGTGCCGTCCCCGTTGGGTTCCGCTTTGGTGGTCAACGCCCCCACGTCCGATCCCGCATGGGGTTCAGTCAGGTTCATCGTTCCGGTCCATTCTCCGGAAATCAGTTTGGGCAAATACTTTTGCTGCAACGCGGGCGTCGCGTGATGTTCCAACGCTTCGATCTGACCTTGGGACAACAGGGGACACAGATGCAAAGACAGGCACGCACCAGACATCATGTCGTTCATGGCTGTGCTGATGGCCAACGGCAAACCCATGCCGCCGTGATCCTGACCTGCGGAAATACCGACCCAACCGCCTTCGGCGATGGAACGCAGCCCGTCCGCAAACCCGGGCGAAGTGCGCACGACACCGTTTTCTAGCACCGCTGGGGTCATATCCCCCGGGCGCTGCAGGGGTGCCATGATTTCATCGCACATTTTGCCGCCCTCGGTCAGAACCGCCGACACCATGTCGGGCGTGGCTTCTTCAAAGCGTTCGGTGGCAACAACCTGGTCCAAGGGGACCACTTGGTCGAAGATAAATTCATATTCACTGACTGCGGCGCGGTACGGCATGGCAAACCTCGTTTCATCGGGTGGCGCGAAAGATTTGCGTAAACTATAGCTTGGGTCAGTTCACACAAGCAAAACTCTACGTCACACCATGCGCGAATTTAGCACATCCCCCGCCGATCTTGCCCAAGCTGCCGCCATGTTGCGCGGCGGCGGCTTGATCGCGTTCCCCACGGAAACGGTTTACGGGCTGGGGGCCAATGCATGTGATGACCAGGCCGTCAAAAATATCTACGCCGCCAAGGGCCGCCCCAGCTTTAACCCCTTGATCGCGCATTTCGCGAATGCAGCGGCCGTGGCACGGTATGTTCAAGTGACTGCGCAAGCCCAACGCATGATGGACATTTTCTGGCCAGGGGCGTTGACCCTGGTTCTGCCTTTGAAACCAGATGCGCAGATCGCCCCATCGGTAACAGCGGGCCTTTCTACGTTGGCGGTACGGGTTCCGAACCACCCCGTGGCGCAGGAATTATTGGCCCTGGCAGACACCCCCATCGCGGCACCATCGGCCAATCCATCGGGGCGGATCAGCCCCACCACCGCCGCCCATGTGCGGAACGGTTTGGCGGGCAACATCGACGGGTTGGTGAACGGTGGGTCCTGCGCCGTTGGATTGGAAAGCACGATCTTAACGCTGGACCCCAGCCCCACAATACTACGCCCCGGCGGTGTAACGCGCAGTGAATTAGAAGCCGTGTTGGGATGTGATGTCAGCTTTGCCGGGCAGACCGATCACATCCAAGCACCTGGGCAATTGGCATCCCACTATGCCCCATCGGTCGCCGTTCGGCTGAACGCGACCCCGCTGTCAGGCGAATCATTCTTGGGATTTGGGCCGGGTCCGTGTGACATCAATCTGTCCGCATCGGCTGATTTGGCAGAAGCGGCAGAAAACCTGTTCGCCGCCCTGCATGCACTGGACCGCTTGGGCAAACCCATCGCAGTCGCCCCCGTGCCCGACACCGGGATCGGGCGGGCCATCAATGACAGATTGCGCCGCGCCGCCGCTTAAGCGTGCCCCGCTTGGGCCGACAGCATTAACGGATCAACACCCAAGGTTTTCAAAGCCCCCGTCCATTTATCCGCATCATCCAAATGGAACACCAGGTTGTAACTGGCCGCACAGGTCAGCCAGCCATTGGCCATGATTTCATCCTCCAACTGACCAGGCCCCCAGCCCGAATACCCCAACGCCAACAGCGATGTCTTGGGGCCGTCGCCAGCTGCCATATCTTCCAACACATCCAGGGTGGCTGTCATGGAAAATTCAGCGTCCACTTCCAAGGTGGCATCGGTGTCTTCATAATCAGGGGTATGCAAAACAAACCCGCGCCCAGGTTCCACTGGGCCGCCAGCATAGACGCACATGTCGATGGCATCATCTGACTTTTCAATATCCAGCTGATCCAGCATATCGTCGAAAACCACGTCAACGACGGGCTTGTTCACCACAAGACCCATGGCCCCTTCATCGGAATGGGCGCAGATATAAATCACTGTAAAAGCGAAACGGTCGTCCCCCATGCCGGGCATGGCCAACAACAGTTTTCCGGTCAAATCTTCAAACATACCCCTATGTGGGCGTGTGGCCCCAAGGGTGCAAGCCGAATTGCCACACTCACACCCCTCTCGCCAAGACGTGAGTTCCCATTACAAGGACTGCGGGCTAGGGCCGTTTGCATGACGTACTTGCGCCCCCTTGCTGTTTTGGCCAGCCTTATCACCCTTGCCGCCCCCGCTGCGGCCCAGGTCATGGATAGCGTGGCCAAACTGTCCATCCGCACCGGGTGGTCCGAAGGGGCAGATACGCACATCGCGGGTCTTCAAATTGATCTGGCACCGGGGTGGAAAACATATTGGCGTCAACCCGGCGACGTGGGCATTCCCGCCCAGTTCACTTGGGCGGGTTCGGGCAATGTCGAAAACATAAAGGTCCTGTGGCCCCGCCCCAAGGTGACGATGGATTACGGAATGCGGTCCTTGGGATATGACACCCGCGTGGTTCTACCCCTGGTGATGACCACCCAGGGCAACGGCCCCGTGCGGCTGAAAGGCCGGGTGATGTTTGGCGTGTGCGAAGACGTGTGCATCCCCGTGGAATACAAGATCGACACCACCATCCAGCGTGGCGGCACCTCCGACCGCGCCTTGCAAGCCGCCATTGATGCCCAACCATCGGTGAAACGCGCCAAGGTGGTGTGTGAATTTACCCCCTATAAGACGGGGCTAAAGGTCAAGCTGTCCATCAAGACCCCGGCTTTGGGTAAAGAAGAACACATGGCTGTGGAATTTGCCGACCCTGATCTGTGGGTTGGCACACCAGAATTAACCCGCCAGGGCGGCACACTCTCTGCCCAGGTAAAAGTCTTGGCCAACAGCGGTCAGATGCCCTTGATTGATCGGGCGGGTCTTCGCACCACCTTGATCGCGGGGACCAAGGCGGTGGAATTTCGCGGCTGTCAGGCGCGCTGACGGCGCATCATTGTGACGCCCATCACCGCTGCCGTAATGAAGTAGATCACCACCAATCCCAAAGCGGCCCCGCCCACAAACAGCGCCGTTGCCGCTGTCACAGCGGGCATGGCCCCCAGGCCGGGTAGTACCGCAAAGATCGGCAGTAAGCTGCCCGTCCAAAGCGATGCCCCGATGGTCACACCAAACAGCGCCACCAGCAAACCAGCGGCCACAACCGTGGGTGCCACTGCCCCGCGTCGCTGACCAACCCCGCGCAGCGCCCGTTTGCCCGCGTCAATCTGGGACCGCACGTCGTGCTGCATGGCCATCAATGCGGGCACAATGATCAAGACCAACACCACCCCAAAGGCCAAACCGTACACCAAGGTGATGACAGTGGGCTTCAAGAACTGCGCCTGGACCGACTGTTCGTTCAACAGCGGGGCCAAGCCCAACACGGTCGTCAGGGTCGTCAGCATAACAGGCCGCAAGCGGTCCGTGACGCCATCCAAGATGGCAGGAAACAAGCCGCGTTCCTTGGCGTAATCGTCAATGGTGGTCACCAACACGATGGAATCGTTGATGATAATTCCCACCATGCCGATCAGCCCCACGACCGAAAACAGTGACATCGGCACGCCGTGCCACCAGTGGCCAAAGATCATGCCCACCATCCCAAACGGAATGATCGCCATCACCACCAAGGGCCGGGTCCAGCTGCTGAATATCCAGGCCAGGGTCAGGAAAATCCCAGCAAGAACCAACACCACAGACGTCAGCGCCTCAGACGCGAAGCGGTCTTCTTGTTCGGCCAAGCCGCCCAATTCAAATGCCACGCCTGTTTCTTCTGAAATGCGGGGCAGGATCGTGTCCCCCAGTTCGGTCACGATCGCCTCAGCCCGGACGGCATCATCTTCGGAAATGTCGCCTGTCACAGAAATAATCTGTAACCCGTTTTCGCGGCGCACGGTAGAAAAGCCCGTGCGGCGTTCCACCGTCACGATGTCGGCCAGGGGCACATAGTCCCCCGCCCCCGTGCGGATCAGCATCCGTTCGGCAAAGTCCGCAGAAATGGACCCTTCGGGCAGTTGCACACGGATCGTGGCGGACCGCGCCCCATCGGGGAAACTGGCCGCTTCAATCCCGTTCAAACGGTTGCGCAACACGCGCCCCAATCCGTCGATAGTCAAACCCAACGCTTGGCCCTGGGGCGTCAATTCCATGATCAGTTCTTCTTTGTCGTACGACAAATTGTCTTGCACAGCGGACACTTCTGGGTACTGCGCCAGGGCCGCTTGCAAACTGACAGACGCGCGTTTCAGCGTATCGGCGTCCGCGCCAGAAAACTTCACGTCCAAGGAATCCCCACCGGGACCTTGCCGCCAGCCGCGGAACGAAATCGTTTCCACTTGGGGGTGGCGGCGCGCCATGTCTTGCAAATCCGCCACAAAGGCGAACGATGAATACGGGCGCAAATCGGGATCAATCAGTTCCACCGCGATGGAGCCCAGCTGATCGGGGTCTTTCAAATCCGCGCCCGCCAAACCGCGCCCAGAGTTGCCCCCAATTTCCGCCATGGCAAAGGCGATGGGATTGGCCCCATGTTCTTCTTCATACTGCTTGGCCAGCTGGTCCACAGCTTCCTGCAAATACTGCATCTGCTTCAAACTGTCGGACCGTGTGGCCCCCGGGGCCATGGCAAAGTTTCCCGTCACAGAAGACCGTTCAGGCGCGTTAAAGAACCGCCACTGTACATCGCCGTTGATGAACAAAACGACCTGACTGGCCAGGGCCAAAAGCAGACCCGCAAACACGGGATACCGCGCCCAAATCACCAGCTTGGTAAAGGGGCGGAACACATACAGTTTAAACAGATCCAACAGCTTGTTCATGTAGTGGCTGGGCAGATCGTACCATTTCAACCGACCCCCATCGGTGATGGAATGGGCCATGTGGTTGGGCAGGATCAAGAAACATTCCGCCACAGACGCGATCAGCACAACGATCACCGTAAACGGAATATCGCGGATCAAGTCCCCGAACCGCCCGCCGATGGCCAGCAGTCCCATGAATGCAATGATGGTCGTAACGGTGGCTGAAAACACCGGCGTGAACATGCGTCGCGCGGCATTGGCGGCGGCATCCATGGGCGGTTCTTTTAAAACCCGTGCCCGGAAGTCCGCGTGTTCCCCCACCACAATGGCATCATCCACGACGATCCCCAGGGTGATGATCAACGCAAACAAGGACACCATGTTCAGCGACAAACCAGAAACATACATCAACGCAATGGCCGCCGATAACGCAGCGGGAATACCCACCGCCACCCAAAACGCAGTGCGCACATTCAAGAACAAGAACAGCAGCAGCAAAACCAAGGCCAGTCCCTGTAATCCGTTTTTCAACAGCATGTTCAACCGGGCGGAAATCGCCTCGGACCTTGTGCGGATCAGGTCGATTTTGACCCCACTGGGCAGACTTTCTTCCATGCGGTCGGCCACGGTTTGCACGGCTTCTTGGATTTCAATGGCGTCACCTTGGCTGGACCGATCTACGCGAATGGAAATCGCAGGCTCATCCCCCACGAAATACGCGCGGTTGCGATCGATGCCTTCTTCTAAAACAGTGGCCACATCCCCGATGGTCAGGGTGGACCCATCCGCATTGGTCCGCAAAACGATGGATGCAATGTCTGCCGCAGACCGCTTGGCCACGCCGGTGCGCACCCGCGCGCTGCCCGATACATCCCCCGCCGGATCGGCTTGGGCCTCTGCCGCGATGGCGCTGGCGATATCGGCCATGGACACGTCATATTGGATCAACGCAAGCGACGGCACCTCCACCAGGGTGGAGCCCGCCGCGACGCCGCGAATGGTGGTGCGGGTCACGCCCTCAGCAAACAGGCGGGTGATAAATTCGTCTGCGAACAAGCCCAGCTGATCCACGCCGACAGGGCCGGTGATGACCACGTCGGTGACCCGGTCGCGCCACTGGCCGCGCCGCACCTTGGGTTCGTCGGATTCTGCAGGGAACTGGCCCGCTACGCTGTCGGCGGCCACTTTCAAATCATCGGCACCCCGGGCAATGTCCCAGCCGGGTTCAAATTCAACGGTCACATAGGCCCGGCCTTCAAACGATTGCGCCCCGGTAGAGGTCACGCCTTCGACCGACAACAACGCGGGTTCCAGCAGTTGCACCACCGCGCGGTCCACGTCTTCTGGCCCTGCCCCGTCCCAAGCGACAGAAACATTCACACTTTCCACCACCACGTCGGGAAAGAACTGCGCGCGCATTTGCGGGAACGATACAACGCCCGCGATCAACATGATCACCAGCAAAAGGTTGGCGGCCGTCTTGTGCCGCGTCATGTAGTTCAAAATCCCACGGGGGGCGTCCATGAATTTTGCCATTTGATTAGCTTCCCATCCGGCCGCGCAGACGGTTCACCATTTCGGCGGGCACCTCTGGCTTTTCGAGTTGCGACAACATGCGTTTCTTCACCATTTCTGGGATGCGCTTGTTGGCCTCCAGGTACGCTACCATCTTGGCGCGTTCTTCGTCTTCCAACTTTACCATCTTAGGGGCCTCTGGCGGTTTGTCTGCCGCACCGGGATCCAAGGGGCGCACTTTGATTCCAGCCCCCAACAGCGGGGACCGTTCGGCCACAATGGACTGGTCACGCAACCCGCGTGCCCGCACCAAGACATCGTCCCCTTGGCGGCGCACCAGTTGCACTTGTTCTTCGCGCAGGCGGTCTTCTTCGCCCACCACCAATACATTCCCCGTGGAGGACACCGCACTGGCGGGCAAACGCGCCACCCATTCCACCGGGGTTTCCGCGATTTGAACGGTCACGAAATCACCGGGGCGGACACTGCCGCCGTCTTGTAACTTGGCAAATAACAAACGGCCCGTGGACCCTTCGCCCACCACGGGTGCTTCGCGGGACAGCTGGCCTTTGATCACCAAATCTTCCCCCAGCACGCTTAACACGACATCCACCGGGGCGGGGCGCAGATTTCCTGCGTCATCCACCAGGCGGGCGTGTTGGTTGGTGGACACACGAAACGCCACTTCCAACTGGCCGGGATCGATCAACTGACCCAGGCGTTCATTGGGGGACACGGTCGTGCCCGGCACCAATGACACATCGGAAAATACGCCATCAAAGGGCGCATACACTTTGGTGTCCGCCAAGTTGCGTTCCGCTTCTGCCAGTGAAATTTCCACACGGGCCACGCGCGACTGCGCTGTGGTGATCCGGGCCTGGGCATTTTGCAAAGCTTGCCTGCGCGACAACACCGATTGTCGCGCGGTTGATGCGGCCAGTTCTGCATTCTCTAAATTTGCAGCCGTGCCCACGCCCCGGTTCAACAGGTCGCGCTGACGGGACGCCGCTTTGTCGCGCAGTCCGGCTTGTTCTTGGGCAGCGGCAACTTCGTCTTGGGCCAGGACCAGCGCGTCCCGGGCATCTTTTAGATCAGCTTGAGCATCGGACATGTCTGCTTGTGACAGGGCCAGGGCACTTTGGGCATCGGCGGGATCAATGCGCACCACCAATTCACCCATGGCCACTTGGCCACCGTTGGAAAACGCAGGGTGCAAATCCACCACCGTGCCGCCAACAGCCGCCCGCATATCCAAGACACGCAGGCTTTGAACCTCGCCAAAGACGGTCAGCTGCGGGGTTTCTGATCCCGGTTGGAACGGCACCACGTTCACGGCAAACACCCGTTCACGGCCCCCGCCCCGGCGGTCATCGCCGCCCGCACGCGCTTCAATCGCGCCGCGCACCATATCGACGGCAAAAACCATCAAAGCCAATGTCACCGCCATCAAGAAAAGGCCGGTAAAACTTTTGCGTAAAAACCGCATCGCTGTCATCCCAATGTTCGCTGTATACCTAGAAAGATAGGCGGGCCGCGTGAAAAGTCAGGGATTTAACGGATCAACCGGTCACTTCCGTCGCAAATGTTCGTCAAGTCGGGGTAAAATTTCCACAAAATTGCAGGGCTTGTGGCGAAAATCGAGTTGTTTGACCAAGATTTCATCCCAGGCGTCTTTGCATGCCCCCGGGGATCCGGGCAGGGCGAACATGTATGTGCCCTTGGCCACGCCCCCCGTAGCCCGCGATTGCACCGCGGATGTGCCGATCTTGGCGAAAGACACCATGGTGAAGACCGTGCCAAAGGCATCAATCTCCTTTTCATAGACGTCGCGGTGCGCCTCGACCGTCACATCGCGCCCGGTCAGGCCGGTGCCCCCGGTCGAGATGACCACATCGACGGCATCATCGGCAATCCAGCCGCGCAGGGTTTCGGCAATCTCGGCCCGCTCGTCCCGCACGATCCGCCGATGGGAATGGCGGTGGCCAGCCCCCAGA
>ENA-ORXR01001273-ORXR01001273.1-marine-metagenome-genome-assembly--contig:-NODE-1273-length-27247-cov-3.983990_pt1 | contig 27247 bp, 22 predicted proteins | sample MGYA00237866_ERZ511479 | MGnify/ENA metagenome assembly ERZ511479 | reverse complement strand
GCCAGCGCACTTTCGCAGCGCGTGTCGCCTTGTGGCACGGGATCGCACGCCGCCAGCGCCAGAAACGCCGCCGCAATCAGACCGCCCCGCATCCGGCGCGCGCCGCTCATCTTCTCTTTTCCCTTAAACTCCATACCGACCTCTCCTCTGGATGCCTTAGTGCAGATTGTGTTGCGCACCGGTTCCCTCCTCGTCCATGATCCCCGCACCCGTGCGAAACCGGTCCAGCCGGAACTTTGCCGCGGGGGTGTGATGCTCCCCCGTGGCCATCAGATGCGCAAACGAATTCCCCGAGCCGGGCACCGCCTTGAACCCGCCATAGCACCAGCCGCAATTGAGGAACAAACCCTGCGTCGGGGTCTTGTCGATAATGGGCGAGCCGTCAGGCGACATATCCATGATCCCGCCCCAGCTGCGCAGAACCTTGGCCTTGCCGATCATCGGCATCAGGGTCATCCCCGCCTCCATCACATGCTCGGCCATCGGCAGGTTGCCCCGGCTGGCATAGGAGGCGTAGAAATCCAGATCCCCGCCAAACACCAGCCCGCCCTTGTCCGACTGGCTGATATAGAAATGCCCCATGCCGAAACTGATCACATTGTCGATCACCGGCTTGAGGCCCTCGGTCACGAAGGCTTGCAAAACGTGGCTCTCGATCGGCAGACGCATGCCCGCCATTGCCGCCACCTGGCTGGAGCGTCCGGCAACGACGATGCCGACCTTCTTGGCGCGGATCGCGCCGCGCGTGGTCTGCACACCGCGCACCACGCCGTTCTCGATGTCGATGCCCGTGACCTCGCATTGCTGGATCAGATCCACGCCGCGTTCCGAGGCACCGCGCGCATAGCCCCAGGCCACGGCATCATGGCGCGCCGTCCCCGAACGCCGCGAAAGCAGACCGCCATAGATGGGAAACCGGATGTTGTCGAAATCCAGATAGGGCGCGATGCGCCTGACCCCCGCCACGTCCAGCAGTTCGGCCTCGTCGCCCTGCCCGATGATACTGTTGCCGCGCCGCGCAAAGGCATCGCGCTGGCCGTCGGAATGGCACAGCATCAGCTGCCCGCGCTGGGACAGCATGACGTTATAATTCAGCTCCTGCTCCAGATTCTCCCACAGCTTGAGGGAGTGCGAATAGAACTGCGAATTGCCGTCGAGGAAATAGTTGGCCCGCACGATCGTGGTGTTGCGCCCGACGTTCCCCCCGCCAAGGTAGCCTTTTTCCAGCACGGCGATATTGGTCATCCCGTGCTCTTTCGCCAGATAATAGGCGGTCGACAGCCCGTGCCCGCCGCCACCGATAATGATCGCGTCATACTCGGCTTTGGGGGCGGCATCGCGCCAGTGCGGCCGCCACCCTTTGTTGCCGGTCAACCCCTCGCGCAGGACGCGCCATCCAGAAAAACCCATTCAAACCCCCACAGCACCTGACCGCTTTTGTGCCAAACACTCACCAGCCTAGCAACGCCCAAATCACCCCGCTGATACATAAACGCCGTGCCGATGCGCCCCAGCGACCTGCCCGCAAGGGTCGCACCCGGGGCGCATCGCAATCGCGGCGCGCTGTTTTACAACCCTTTGGCGTGATAGCTGGAGGCGACTTTGCCGATACTCACCAGATAGGCGGCGGTACGCAGATCGTTCACGTCATCGCGGCCATGCCAGACATCGGCCATCGATTCGTAGGCGATGCGCATCGTGTCATCGAGCCCCGAGCGGACCAGCTCCAGCTCCCCCGCGCCGCGCAGATACTTATCCTTGAAATCGGGCGACAGCGTCCAGTTGATCGAGGTATCGCGGCTGATCCGCTCCAGCTCGTCCACGATCAGCTGGTGGCGGCTTTCTTCCTGACGGCGCTGCATCCGGCCAAAGCGGATGTGGCTGAGGTTCTTGACCCACTCGAAATAGCTGACGGTGACACCGCCCGCATTGGCGTACATGTCGGGAATGATCACGGTCTTTTTGTCGCGCAGGATCTCGTCCGCGCCCGCAGTGACCGGCCCGTTGGCCGCCTCGATGATCAGGCCCGCCTTGATGTTGCGCGCATTGCCCAGGTTGATCACCCCCTCCAGCGCGGCGGGGATCAGGATGTCGCATTCCGCCTCCAGCAGGCTGGCGCCGTCTTCCACGAACTCCCCCCCGTCAAAGCCTTTGGGCGACCCTTCGGCGGTGATGTGCGCCTTGAGCGCCTCGATGTCGATGCCGTCTGTGTTCCAGATGGCGCCGTTGTATTCGATCACACCGATCACGGGCGCGCCGTCTTCCTCGCTCAGGAACTTGGCGGCGTGATAGCCCACGTTGCCAAGGCCCTGCACGATCACCCGCTTGCCGTCCAGCGTCCCCTTCATGCCCGCTTTTTTCACGCCCTCATCGTCCCGAAAGAATGCCCGCAGCGCGTATTGCACACCGCGGCCTGTCGCCTCGGTGCGGCCGTGGATACCGCCCGCATTGATCGGCTTGCCCGTGACGCACGCAGCAGAGTTGATGTCGGTGGTGTTCATCCGCTTGTACTGGTCCGCGATCCACGCCATCTCCCGCTCGCCGGTGCCCATGTCGGGGGCGGGCACGTTCTGGGCAGGGTTGATCATGTCGCGCTTGATCAGCTCATAGGCAAAGCGACGGGTGATCAGCTCCATCTCGTGATCGTCGTATTCCTTGGGGTCGATGCACAGCCCCCCCTTCGAGCCGCCAAACGGCGCTTCGACCAGCGCGCATTTGAATGTCATCAGCGCCGCCAGCGCCTCCACTTCATCCTGGTTTACGCCCATCGAGAAGCGGATGCCGCCCTTGACCGGCTCCATGTGTTCCGAATGAACCGAACGGTAGCCGGTAAATGTTTTGATGTCGCCGCGCAGGCGCACGCCGAACCGCACGGTATAAGTGGCGTTACAGACGCGGATTTTCTCGACGAGGCCGGGCTTGAGGTCCATCAGATCAACCGCGCGGTTGAACATCATATCTACGCTTTGGCGAAAGCTCGGCTCGTTGGTCGGTTGGCTCATGGGATAAAGAGGCCTCTTTGTCGGGATAAACGTGAACGGCCTGCGGCGAATCCCGCAGACTTGCCGCACCCTAGGTCGGCGATTCACGAAGTGCCACTTTATTGTGCGGTTTAAGAACGCCTATTTCACCAAAATACGACCGACAGCCCCGACGGACCACGCAGCACCCGTGTGTCACGCACAGATTGCGGCCCGACACCGCCCGATCCTGTGCTGCACGCCAAGGTGGGTTAACCACGATCTGCACAAGGCCGACGACTCACTTTGACCAAAGCCTGACGAAACAAAGCCCCCGCTGGCCCATTGTTCACGCCTGCGCAACACTCCCCGCGACATCGCTCCATTATGTCTAAAAACCCAATAAAATATGGTGTTTCGGCCAGTTTGCGCCCCATTTTAGCCACGTTCATAAGGGATAAGCGATGTCGGAAAAAGCCAAAGACCGTGTCAGCCCGACCGGTACCGGCCTGAAAGGTGACGACGATGAAAAAACTATTTTCGACAACTTGCGTCCCGGCCACAGCGGGGATGAAAAACAATCCATTCTTGCGTCGGTTCGTACGGGATGACGACGGGAACATTGTGATCGTTTCGCTGAGCTTCATCTCTATTCTGATGCTGCTCGCGGGGATCTCATGGGACCTGTACAGCCACGAGTACCACCGCGTGAAGGTGCAAAACACCTCTGACCGCGCTGTGCTGGCGGCTGCCGATCTCGACCAGACCCTCGACCCCCAGGAGGTCGTGAACGATTACTTCGACAAAGTCGGCTATCCCGACCTTGTGGCGAATGTGACCGTCGAGACGACGCTGAACTCCAAGACCGTTTCGGTCTCGACGGACGCGGTTGTGTCCGCCGATGCGATTGCCGGCAATTATACCGGCAGCGCCTTCATGGGGGGCCGTGCCGAAGAAGATCTGGACAAGATCGTCGACGAGCGGACAATGGCGCGGGTTGCTGCGAATTACCCCGACGATCAGAGCAAATCCAACGCCGACATCCGCAACGAGGAAGAAGCGCGCTATATCGACGAAGTGACCGAGAACGGCAACTTCCTCAAGCTGCGCACCTTTGCCGAAGCCGAAGAGCGGATCGAGAACGTGGAAATCTCCCTTGTGCTGGACATCTCCGGCTCGATGGGCAGCGCGAACAAAATCCAGAACATGCGCGATGCATCCAAGACATTCGTGAATTCGATGCTCAGCGACGGCACTGCGGACCGCGTGTCGATCAACCTGATCCCCTACTCCGAGCATGTGAGCGCGGGACCGGACATCATGGCGCAGTACAACGTCGACTGGGACCACAGCTATAGCCACTGCATTGATTTCCAGAATTCCGATTTCGACACCACGGAAATCAGCAACAGCGTGCAGCACGATCAGGTCCAGCACTTTTACTGGGGCAACTCGAACTGGAACAGCCGCACGAACCCTGTATGCCCCGATGGGCAATACGAGGACATCGCGGCCTTCAGCCAGAACGCGACCGCACTGAGCCAGCAAATCGACCGTCTGGAGCCCCGCGGCAGTACCTCGATCTTTGCGGGGATGAAATGGGCGGCAGGTATGCTTGACCCCGCGTTCCGTCAGGTGAACCAAGGCATGAGCACGTCTGATCCTGCCTTTTCGAACCGCCCTGTGGACTTCAACGACGAAGAGACGCTGAAAACCATCATCCTGATGACGGACGGTCAAAACCACTGGTCCTACCGGATCAACCCGCAGGTTTACGCCAATGCCAGCCACGCGCAGCACTGGAACAGAAACAACCTGGACTGGTGGCTGTGGCGCAACGTGCGTAGCCGTGACCACGACGTCTGGAAAAACCTCAAGTACAGCCCCTCCATCGGCGATGGTCTGCTGGGCAATGTCTGCGACGCCGCCAAGGAAAAGAACATCGTGATCTTCTCCGTCGGCTTCGAGGTTACCGACCACAGTGCCAACGTCATGCGCAACTGTGCCTCCTCGCCCAGCCACTACTTCGACGTGGAGGGTACTGAAATCACCGAGGCGTTCAAAGCAATCGCACGCCAAATCAACCAGCTGAGGCTCACACAATGATTACTCGTCTCAAGAACCGCCTGAACCGCTTTGTCAAAGAAGACGTCGGGGCCATGCATACAGTCGAATTCGCTGTGATGTTCCCCCTGCTCTGCGCTGCCCTTTTGTTCGGGGTAGAGCTGACAACGCACTCCAACCGCCAATTCCAACTGGATCGCGGCCTGGAAGTCACCACACGGGCCATCCGCCTTCACACCGGCTCGGCGCTGTCACACGCCCAGGTCAAACAGTCTATCTGCGATAACGCAGGCGGCCTGAACGACTGCGTCGAGAACCTGAAGCTGGAAATGATCCCGATGAACCCACGGGCCTTTACCAGCCTGCCGTCGACCCCCGACTGTACCAGTGCCCCGGCACCGGCGACACCGGTACGCGGCTGGTCGGTCGGTCAGCAACACGAACTGATGCTGATGCGGGCCTGCTATCAATACGACCCCGTCATGCCGTTCATCGGTCTGGGGCGTGAACTGGCCGACGATTCAAACGGCAAAGGCACGATGGTCTCGATCAGTGCATTCGTACAGGAGCCTAACTAATGTTGTATTCCAAACTCACTCCCCTGCTGCGCAGCAAGTTTGCCCGCAGCGAGAAGGGGTCGGCCTCCATCGAGGGGATCATCATGATCCCGCTGATGTTCGTCTGCATGATCACCTTCATGACGCTGATCGACTATACGCGTCAGAACAGCCTGAACCAAAAGGCAGCCTACACGGTCAGCGAAATGGTCTCACGCGAGACACTGCCGATCGACCCTGCCTATATGACAGGCACGCACAAGCTGCTGGATACGCTGACACGCGGCAGCGACAACAGCACCGTGCGGGTGTCGGTTCTGCGCTATGACGCAAAGAACGACATCTTCAAGATGGATTGGTCAAAGACGAGCGGCTATGCCGAAGAGCTCAGCAATCAGGCGGTGCGTAACTGGACCGACAGACTGCCGATCATGGTCCACAACGAACGGGTCATCGTGGTCGAAACGGCCGTTCAGTACCGTCCGCCCTTCCAGATCGGTCTGGGCAACCAGATGATGGAGAACTTTGTGTTCACCCGCCCGCGCTATGCCCCGCAAGTGTTGTGGAGCGATACGGTCTATGATCCCAGCACCTGAGGCTGGCGCGTAGATCCGCAAAAACGAAACCCCCCGCATGGCACGTCCCTGCGGGGGGTTTTTATTTGGTCCCTTACCTGTGAAGTCCGCGCGCCGGGGCTATAGCACCCCGTCGCGTTCCATGTCGCGTTTTGCCATGATGATCGCGATGATCTCGGACATCTGTTTGGTCTGGTGTGCTGCGGTCATGCCGCCCACGCCGATCCGGCGGCCCACCCGCCACCACAGCCCCGGCCGCCAGACATTCGGCGCGCCCGATCTGGTCCGCAGCAAAAACCCGTTCGAGGGTTTGAACGCGAAAAACCCGCGGTCCATCACCTCGATCTCCTCGATCAGCGCAATCAGCGTGCCGTCACTGTCGCGCAGCCCTGTCAGCGTCAGCTCGATCTGCGTGGCGGTGGCGCGGCGCATCCGGTCGGTCAGCCACAACACCCCCACCCCCAGCAGCAGCAGGAAAATCCGCCAGTGCAGCGCAGGATGTTCGGCCACGGCAATATAAATCAGCACAAAACCCAGCACGCCCAGCGATGCCAGCCCCAGAAACCGCCGCCCCGTGGACGCCCGCGCTGTCGCAAGCACCTCGTTCGGGTCCAGGGCGGGCAGATCAGCAGGCAGATCATCTGGCGGATTATCTGGCGGCGGCATGTCTTGGGTCATCAACGGCTCCTGTTTTGTGACCCCTAGCGTTCCACGCCCGCGCGGGCAAGACCGCCCACCGCCTAGCCCAGCCGCTTTGGCCGCACCTCATAGCCGCGTTCCTCCGGCTCCTCGTCCACCAGATCCTGTGGAAACCCGTCGGCCAGAACCGACAGGCCGGTGGCCTGCTCCAGCCGCTCGATCATGCGGTCCGATTGCGCGCGCGTGCCGAACCGGCGCTGGCCGTCAGTCATCATCGCGATCACCAGAGGCGAAATTTCGAGCGGCACCTCCGCCTCATCCGCCAGCTTTTGAAACAGGCCGATGTCCTTTTGAATAAGGTCCATCGTGAAATTCACATCCCGCGATCCCGACAGGATCAGCTGGCTTTCCGTCTCGTGCACAAAGCTGGTGCCCGAGGACATCGCAATCGCCTCATAGGTCATGGCCATGTCCATGCCTTGCGCCTTCATCACGGTCAGCGCCTCGCACAGGCTCAGCAGGTTGGTGGTGGCCAGATAGTTCGTCATCACCTTGAGAACGCTGGCATGGCCCAGCTCTCCTACATGCAAAATGCGGCGGCCCATGTGGGTCAGTACCGGCAGGACACGTTCGAACGTGGGACGGTCGCAGCCGGCATAGATGCTGATGTTGCCGGTGTCGGCGCGGTGACACCCGCCCGACACGGGGCAATCCACCGCCTGCCCGCCCGCCGCCTGTACAAGCGCTGCCAGCCGCTTGATCTCGGCCGCATCCGTTGTCGACATCTCGATCCAGATCTTGCCCTGCGTGACATGCGGCAACATCTGCTCGACCACGGCGGCGCTGGCGGCGGGACTGGGCAGGCAGGTGATGACCGCGTCACAGTCCTGCATCATCTGCGCGGGACTGCCGCCCACGCCTGCACCGCGCGCCACAAACCCCTCGACCAGCGCGGCGTCCAGATCATGCACATACAGATCAACGCCGTTGCGCAGCAGGCTGCCCGACAGCTTCCCGCCTACGTTGCCCAATCCGATAAACCCGATTTTCATGCTGTCTTGTGTCATCTGCTTTGCTTTCGTTGTGGTTGGTTCGTGATGTCTGGCCCGATGCTGCGCTCTACCACGCAGGGCGTCCCGCCCAAATACGACACACCGGCGCCCTTGTGTATCCTTGCACAGCACCACCGGGTTTTGCGGGTCTTTGCCGCCCGCAAGGGACGCGCCTGTGGTCTGCACGCCCCCTCGGGATGGGGATCGCCAAGCCACCGAAGCAGGAATTCAACAGCGCGACCTTCATCAAACCGGCGCGCGTCCTCAGATCACCGCGCGGCGGACCATGTCCCAGTATTGCGCCGTCACCTGCGCGATCGACAGACGCCCGCCCGCGCGGAACCATGTACTCACGCCCGTCAGCATCGCGATGATCGCCAGCGTGGCGAGCTTCGTGTCGGCCACGTCAAAACGCCCCTGCGCCACGCCGTCGCGCAAAATCTGCTCCAACCCGTCCTCATAGCGGCGGCGCAACGCTTCGATGCGGCCAAAGTTTTCCGGCGTGAGGTTGCGCAATTCCATGTAGGCGATGAACACCGCATCCGCGCGCGCATGGTGAAAGGCAATGTGGAAGGCCACGAAATCATGCAACCGTGTCTGCGGATCGTGGGCCGGATCATCGCGGCGCGCGGCCAGCAGATCGTTCATGTGCCCTTCCATCAGATCAAACAGCAAGGTCTGCTTGTCGGGGGTGTAATTATACAGCGCGCCGACCTGCACGCCCACCTCTGCCGCGATGGCGCGCATCGACACCGCCGCATAGCCCCCGCGCGCGAACAAACGCAGGGCCGCGGCGCGGACGCGCGGGCCGGTGATATCGGAATGTGAACCTGCGGTGCGGGGCATGCCCCGTTATCTGAACGTACGTTCAAAAAGTAAAGCATTTCCGCAAACAACCGCCCATTTCCGCGCCTGCCCTTCACGGAGTGCTTTGCAGTTTTGCGCGGGGCTGATACACCCGTTTTTATGACATCTGCCCGCGCCCTTCTGATCGTGATCCTCTGCCTGCCCCTGGCTGCGGGTTGCACGCAGTTTCCCGATCTCGACCGTACCCTAACGCCCGCGCTGGAGGCCCGCGATTATCCCGCGCTGGTGCCACTGGGTCCGGTGCTGAAATCCGCGCAGGATTCGACAATCGACCCTGTGCGTGAGGCCGATATCATCGATGCGCGCGTCTCGACGCTGCAATCGCGGGCCTCGCGGATCGGCACGGTCGCGCCGGTGGATGCGCGCGCTGCCGCCCTGCGGGCCCGCGCGGCCCGCCTGCGCGGTGCCGTCCTCAGCGGACCCGAGCGCCAGCGCCTGTCGAGTGGCCTGCAATAAGCACGCCCGTAGCGCCAGTGCTGCGTTGCACGGGTGCTGCGTTCGCGCTACATCGGCGCAACGCTGACGCAATCAAAGGAACACCATCATGTCACAGCCTCTTCGCCTCGGGATTGCGGGTTTGGGAACGGTCGGTGTGGGCGTCGTGCAAATCCTGCGCAAGCAGGCCGCCCTGCTCACAGCGCGCACCGGCCGGCAGCTGAGCATTTCCGCCGTCAGCGCCCGCAGCAAGGACAAGGACCGCGGCGTCAACCTGTCCTCCTACGCGTGGGAGGACGATCCCGTCGCACTGGCCAAACGCGACGATGTGGATGTCTTTGTCGAGCTGATGGGCGGCGAGGACGGCCCCGCAAAAGCGGCGACCGAGGCGGCGCTCGCGCTTGGCAAACACGTTGTCACCGCGAACAAGGCGATGCTCGCGATGCACGGTCAGGCCTTGGCCGAGCAGGCCGAGGCGCAGGGCTGTGCGTTGAAATACGAGGCCGCCGTTGCGGGCGGCATCCCCGTGATCAAGGCGCTTGGCGAGGGCCTTGCAGGGAACGAGATTACCCGCGTGATGGGCGTGATGAACGGCTCGTGCAACTACATCCTGACGCGGATGGAGGACGCAGGGCTGCCCTACGCGGATGTCTTTGCCGAGGCAGACGCGCTGGGCTATCTCGAGGCCGATCCACAGCTGGACGTGGGTGGCATAGACGCTGCGCACAAGCTGGCGATCCTTTCCGCGCTGGCCTTTGGCTGCCGCGTGAATTTCGCGGGGATCGAGCTGGAAGGCATCGAACGCGTCTCGATCGAGGACATCCACGCCGCCGCCGACATGGGCTATAAGATCAAGCTGCTGGGTGTGGCGCAAATGACCGGTCGCGGGCTGGAACAGCGCATGCAGCCATGTCTTGTGCCGGATACCTCGCCGCTGGGCCAGTTGCAGGGTGGCACCAACATGCTGCTGCTGGAAGGCGACGCCGTGGGCCAGATCGTACTGCGCGGTGCGGGTGCGGGTGCAGGCCCCACGGCCAGCGCGGTCCTGTCGGATATTTGCGACATTGCGCGTGGCACCATCGGCCCCGTCTTTGGTCAAAGCGCCACGACCCTCACGGCCGCGACACCTGCCCTCAGCCAGCGGCCGGCGGCGTATTATCTGCGGATGGCCATCACCGACAAACCCGGCGCATTGGCAAAGGTGGCCGCCGTACTGGGCGAGGCCGGCGTGAGCATCGACCGCATGCGTCAATACGGCCACGAGGGCGGCAGCGCCCCGGTGCTGATCGTGACCCATAAAACCACCCGCGCCGACATCGACCATGCGCTGACCGCCTTTGGCGCGACCTCGGTCGTGTCGGGCGATCCGGTCGCCCTGCGCATCGAGGAAGTGTGACACAGCCCGCGCCGTTTCTGGGGGTCGCGGCCTCGCTCACCGGCAGGCGCTGGATCGGACCGGCAAGCGAGACGACACGCGCGGCAGAGGCCCTGCACCAGCAAACCGCCCTACCGATGGCCGTGGCACAAGTGCTGGCGCGGCGCGGTATTCCCGCCAGTGAGGCAGAGGCGTTCCTCGCCCCTGCCCTGCGCGACCTGCTGCCCGACCCGCGCAGCCTGCGCGATATGCAAACCGCTGCCACACGGTTCTTGCACGCGGTCAAAACCCGTCAGCGCATCGCCGTCTTTGCCGATTATGATGTGGACGGTGGCAGCTCTGCCGCGCTGCTGCTGGTCTGGCTGCGCGAGATGGGTCTGACGGCGACGCTTTATGTGCCCGACCGCATCGACGAAGGGTATGGTCCCAACGACGCGGCCATGCAGGCCCTTGCGCAAGACCACGATCTGATTGTCTGCGTCGATTGCGGGACGCTGTCGCACGGGCCGATTGCAGCGGCACGCGGTGCGGATGTGATTGTGCTGGATCACCATCTGGGCGCCGAAACCCTGCCCGACTGCGTGGCCGTCGTGAACCCCAACCGCCAGGACGAGGACGGCGCGCTGGCGCATCTGTGTGCCGCTGCCGTGGTGTTTTTGATGCTGGTCGAGGCGGGCCGCCAGCTGCGCGAGGCAGGCACACAAGGCCCCGACCTGATGGCCCTGCTGGATCTGGTCGCCCTTGCCACAGTGGCCGATGTCGCCCCGCTGATCGGGGTGAACCGTGCATTCGTGCGCCAAGGGCTCAAGGTGATGGCACGCCGCGCGCGCGTGGGCGTTGCGGCCCTGTCGGATGTGGCGGGGATGAACACCGCACCCGCCGCCTATCACCTGGGGTTCATGCTGGGGCCACGGATCAACGCGGGCGGGCGCGTGGGCAAGGCCGATCTGGGCGCGCGCCTGCTGGCCAGCAACGACCCGCATGAGGCCGCCGCCCTGTCCGAGCGTCTGGACACGCTCAACACCGAACGGCGCGAGGTCGAGAACACAGTCCGCGCGCAGGCCCTGGCACAGGCCGAAGAGCGCGGCACCGACGGCGCACTGGTCTGGGCGGCGGGCGATGGCTGGCATCCGGGCGTTGTGGGCATCGTTGCCGCACGCCTCAAGGAGGCGACAGGCCGCCCCGCCGTGGTCATCGGGCTGGAAGACGGCATCGGCAAGGGGTCGGGCCGCTCTGTCAGCGGTGTCGATCTGGGCGCGTGCATTCAAAAGCTGGCGATGCAGGGGGTGCTGCTGAAAGGGGGCGGGCACAAAATGGCCGCCGGTCTGACCGTGGCGCAGGACACTCTGGAGGAGGCGATGGCCCAGCTGTCAGCGCTGCTGGAGAAACAGGGCGCGCATCTGCGCGGCCCGTCCGATCTGCGTCTGGACGGGATGCTGATGCCCGCCGCCGCCAGTGTCGAACTGACCGAGGCCGTCGAATCAGCCGGCCCATTTGGCGCGGGCGCCCCCGCCCCGCGCTATGTTTTCGCCGATATGCGTCTCTTCTCGGCCCGCCGCGTCGGAGAGTCGCACCTCAAAATCAGCTTTGGCGACGGTCACAGCCCCCGTCTGGATGCGATCTGCTTTGGCGCCTTTGACACAGCCCTTGGTCCCGCGCTGGAAGCCCACGGCGGCGCACATTTCCATTTGGCGGGCCGTTTGGACATCAACACATGGCAAGGACGACAAAGCGTCCAGCTGCGTCTGGAAGATGCAGCCCGCGTTTAGCGTCATAAAAAACCGCATAGAATCGAAATTTCGGCTTGCGCCATCGCCGCTGATTGCCTAAAGAAACGCTCATTAAGTGTGGCCCGTTCGTCTATCGGTTAGGACGTCAGGTTTTCAACCTGAAAAGAGGGGTTCGACTCCCCTACGGGCTGCCACATATCCCTTTGATTGCAATGGCAGATTAGAGATCAACCTTGGGTTACCCCTGTTTTTTCAGGTCCAAAATCGAAACAGTTTGTTTCGAAAATTCCCCCTCAAATATGGCGAAAATCTGTTATGTACATGTCAACAACCGGATGGGTTTGTCACAGACTCATCAGGGACCGGTGAATAGAGATTAAGACCGGAACGAAACTGTCCGGGCCCTGTTGGGCCTATGACACCTGAAAGAGCTGCCTTTGGTCGAACCGCACCTGCCACTGCGACGACGCCGAAGTATTCGAACGCTTAAACGGTACCTGGCACAGCGAATGCATCGTTGTGCCGACACATACGATTACATGACCCTGGGGGGTTTTGGACTATGAAAAAGTTTGACGCAGATCAGCCTGGATATGGCTTGTCACGGTTGGCCCATGCCAACGGTGACCTTGATGCAGGCATGCCCGCAATCGGCTTGCAGGCGATGTTCTTTCCCACCGCGACCAAACCTGCGCAGCGTTCGCTGTATCGCAGCGGCGGCAAGCGGGTGCTGGAAACGGTTCTCGTTCTGATGAGCCTGCCGTTCTTTCTGCCCATCGTCGCGCTGAGCGTTCTTGCTTTGTGGATCGAAGGGGGCAACCCGTTCTACCGCCAGACCCGTCTGGGCCGGGGTGGCAAGCATTTTCCCATCCTCAAACTGCGCACAATGGTGCGCGATGCGGATGCTGTGCTTGAGGACTATCTGGCCAGCGACCCCGAAATGCGCCGCGAGTGGGACGAAAAGCAAAAGCTGATCAACGATCCGCGCGTGACCCGCGTGGGCGCGCTGCTGCGCTCCACCTCGCTGGACGAGCTGCCACAGCTTTGGAACGTGATGACCGGCGACATGAGCCTGATCGGCCCGCGCCCCATGATGCCCGAGCAGCTGCCGATGTATGGCAACCCTGCCGAATATTTCGCCCTGCGCCCCGGTATCACCGGCCTGTGGCAAATCTCGGCGCGCAATGAAAACAGCTTTGGCTTCCGCAACGAGGTCGACGCCGCGTACAATCGCCAGATGTCACTGGGCAGCGACGTGCGCATCATTTTCAAGACCGTCGGCGTCATGCTGCGCCGCACAGGTTGCTGATCACCCCGCAATCGGTGCCGCGTTTGAAATCCAACCGAACATGGCTATATTAAAGCCATGTTCAAACCCCGAAAGCCTGACCCCATGAAGGATACATTCGCATCCTCCGACCCCGCGCAACAGCGCGGTGACCGCATGGTGCCCGCACAGGGGACCTTTACCCGTCCGCGCCGTTTCGCGAACGCCCATGCCGATGCCCCGCAAGAGGCGGATCTGGTGCTGGATGCACAGCCCGCCGCTGTTCCCGCACGCGTGAAACAGGATGTGGAGATCGAAATGGATCACGGTCTGAATCACGATTTGGGTCACGACGCCAGTCTACCGGTCAAAGCGCCGCGCGATCTGTGGGGCCTGTTGCATGAACAGGCGCCCGGCACGGACCAGCACATTCTGGCAGGCAGTCAGGCCGCCGAGGATTTCCGCGCCACCGACGTGAGCCGTGCATTCGATCTGCTGCGCACCCGCCTGCGCCAGACGGTCAAGCAGCACGGTTGGGTCAACGTGGGCGTTGCCGCCCCGACTGCGGGCTGTGGCACGACCTTTACCGCGGCCAACCTTGCCGCCAGCCTGTCGCGCGTGCCGTCCTCGCGCACTGTGCTGATGGATTTCAACATGCGCCACCCCGGTCTGGCCAAGGCACTGGACATGGACCCCAGCGAAAATGGCGATTTGCGTGATTTTCTGGCAGGCGATGTGGCGATCAGCGACTACATCACCCGCGCCAGCGATACATTGGCCGTCGGGCTGGGTGCAGGTATCCAGACCGACGCGTCCGAAATCATGCAAGACCCCGCCACAGTTGCCAGTCTGGCCGAAATGCGTGCGGCCCTGAACCCCGACATGGTGCTGTTCGACATGCCCCCCCTGCTCAGCTTTGACGATACATCGGCCTTCCTGCCCCAGCTTGACGGAATCCTGCTGGTGTCCGACGGCACCCAAACGATGGCAAAACACATCGCAGAGTGTGAGCGCGTGCTCGACGGTCAGGTGCCCCTGTTGGGTGTGATCCTCAACCGGGCTCGCGCCTCTAGCATCGAACGGTTCTAGCCCCTTTGCAGTGCGCGTGACCGCATGGTAAACAAAGCCTTAGAATAGCCAGATTTCTTTTTTATCCTGAACATGCCGCCGCCCTGTCCGGGGCGGTTTCCCCGTTGGGGGAGTGGCAGAAACCTAACGAGGCGCCTATGGGTCCGATCTATACATGGCAGGATTTTGTGGACATGACCCGGCGCAGGCTGGCCGTCATCGTCTTTGTTATCGTCGCCGGTTGTGTGGCCTCGCTCTATTGGGCGATGGGCCATGTGCACCTGTATACATCTTCCGAGGTCATTCAGGTCGAGCAACCCACGATCAACGACGAACTCGCCCGCTCCACCGTCGAAGGCTCTTCTGCGCGGCGCTTGCAGCTGATCCAGCAACAGCTGATGGCGCGCGGCAGCCTTGAAGAAATCATCGAGAAATTCGGCATTTACGACCACCTCTCGGCCCTCAAACCCAGTGAAAAGGTCCAATTACTGCGCCAGTCCGTGACGATCAACGGGGTGGCTGCGGCGCGCGAAGGCTTTGCCGATGACGGGACGATTTCGGTCCTGACGATCACCGCGCAGATGGAAGAGGCGCAGCTGGCCCGCGACGTTGCCCATGAATTTGCCGAACAGACCCGCACACTGATGTCCGCGCAACGCCGCGAGCAGACTGCACAGACACTCGCGTTTTTCGAAAGCCAGGAAGAGGTCGTGATGGACGACATCGCAGACCTCGAGGCCGAAATCCAGACCTACCGCACCGAGAACGATCTGACGGTTCAGGGCGGCGTCGAGTTCCGCATGTCCGAGATTGCCCAGCTCAACGATGCGATCCTGACGTTGGACCGCGACATCATCAGCACACAGCTGGCGCGCACCCAAATCGACCGCTCTGCGCGGGCCTCGACTGTCGCGCGCGAGGAACAGGCGCTGGATATCCAGCTGCAAACCCTGACCGAACAGCGCGCGCTGCTGGATCAACGTCGCAACGAATTGCAGCTGACCGTCAACAGCTCGCCCGAAACGGACCGCGCTTTGGCCGATTTCGACCGCCGGATGGAACAGCTGCGCGCCCAGCTTGAGGCGATTGCCGCACGGCGCAATCAGGCGCAGGTGGGGTTCAACCTCGAGGTGGGCGCACAGGGCGAACGCCTGACCACCATCGAAGAGGCCCGCGTGCCCGACTACCCCATCACGATGAGCAAGAAAAAGCGCGCGATCATGGGGGCTGTCGCCTCTGGCGTTCTGGCGTTCATCATCGCGTGGTTGCTGGAATTGCGCCGCCCCGTCATCCGTTCGGCCCGCCAGATGAAACGGGAGACGGGCGTGATGCCTGTCGTCTCGATCCCCGAGCTGGCGCCGAAATACCAAAACAGCAAATGGCGCATGGCGCGTGAAAAACGCCGCGCAGCGGGCAAGGCCGGTCGTGCTTCGCGCCTCGCACGGCAGGGCTGACGGCAGCAAGCAGCAGGCCCTAGCCCAGCGCAGACAACCCCAGCACCGCGTCGCGGTGCAACCAGATCGCCAGCGCGCCAATGCTGCCCGCGCCCAGCGCAAACACGATGTCATGGCGCATGTCCCATGCATCATGGGTGCGTGCCAGCCAGATAATCACCGGATGCGTCAGCACATGGGCCAGCCCGATGCCCGCAATGGCGCCGACCAGCCCGAACAGGCTCACCCCTGTGATCAGCAGCGCGATCTGCAACACCGCGCGGGTGGCCGACACGACAAAGAACCGCCGCGAATCCCCTGCCGCCAGCGCCGCCTGATCATAGCTCATGCCGATGATCTGGGGGATCTGCGCCACAGCCAGCAGCGTGACGATCGCCCCGCCTGCCGCATAGCGCGGATCATACAGCACCCCCACCAGCCACGGCCCCGCCAGCGCCATTCCCAACAACAGCGTCAGCACAACCGCGCTGATCCCCCAGCGAAGTTTGGCGATCTTGCCCGTCTCGTGTTTGGCATCGCGGTAGACAGGGATCATCACGCGCCCCGTCACCGCCGTGCCCAATTGCATCGCGAAACTGGCCAGAAAAAATGCGATGTTGTAGATGCCCAGACTATCGAGGCTCAGGAACTTGCCCAGCACCGCGCGGTCACCCTGACTGGCAAAGAACCAAAAGATCGTGGACAGGAAAATCCATTTGCCAAAGGTGACCAGCTCCCGCACGGCGGGCCTTTCCCAGCGGAACCGGTTGGCATCGCCGGGCAGATAGGCCCAGGTCAGCGCCAGCTTGGCCAAGGGGCCCACGACCCCGCCGATCACCAGCGCCACCACCGATTGCAACCACCACGCCAGCGCGATCATCACCACGATGCCGATGACCTGACTGGTCAGGTCCAGCACCGTCAACCGCCCCATCAACAGATGCCTGTGCGCCGTCTCGATCCGCGTGGGGTTGAACCCCGTGACCAGCAGCGCAAGCGCCGCAATGGGCAGATAGGTCGCCAGCTGTGGCGCGTCATAGAACGCGGCCAGCGGGGCGGCCAGCGCCGTGGCAATCGCCCACAGCACGACACCGCGAATGACCTGAATGCTCCACGCGGTATTGAGGAAATCAGGGTCGTCGCCGCGCTTGCTTTGGGCGATAGAGGGCGCGATGCCGACATCCGAGAACAGCATCAACCCAACCGTCACCAGACTGACCAGCGCCATCAGGCCAAAGGCCTCGGGAAACAGCAGGCGCGTCAGGATCAGGTTCGAGACCAGCCGCAACGCCTGCGATCCGCCATAGCCCAGCAAAATCCACGACGTACTGCGCAGCACCCGCGCCATCAGGCGCCCGCCGCGCAACTCCTGCAAAAGACCACCCATTTGCCGCATTCTTCCTGTGATTTCCGTGCTAAGACCTGTCTAACGCCCGCCTTTCTAACGCCCCGCCCTGCCCGACACCAGCGCCAAGGACATCGCCCCCGTGAACATCGCCTACATCCTCAACAGCTATCCCCAACCCAGCCACAGTTTCATCCGCCGCGAGATCCGCGCGCTCGAGGCACAGGGCCACAACGTCACCCGCCTTGCCATGCGCGCAGGCGATGCACCGCTGGTCGATGCACAGGACGTGGAGGAGGCCGCCGCCACGCAATACGTTCTGCGCGCGGGTGCTGTCGCGCTGGCGCGCGCCACGGCACAGCGGCTGATCGGTGATCCGGCCGGCTTCTGGGGCGCAGTGAAATGCGCGTGGCGCTGCGGGCGCCGCTCGGAGGTGGGCGTGATGAAACACCTGATCTATCTGGTCGAGGCGGCATTTGTTGCGCAGACCTGCAAGGCCGCACAGGCCACCCACGCCCATGCCCATTTCGGCACCAATGCCGCCACTGTCGCGATGCTGTGTCACGCATTGGGCGGGCCGCAATACAGCTTTACCGTGCACGGCCCCGAGGAATACGATGCCCCCCGTGCCCTGTCACTGGGCGAGAAAATCACGCGCTCCGCCTTCACCGTCGCGATCACCAGCTATGGCCGCAGCCAACTGAGCCGCTGGGCAGGTCCCGCCCACTGGGACAAGATCAAGGTCGTGCATTGCGGTGTGGATGCCGGCCGCTTTCCCGCGCCCCTGCCCCTGCCGGACGGACCGCCGCGTTTCGTCGCGATTGGCCGCTTTGTCGAGCAGAAGGGACAGCTGCTGGCGCTGGACGCGCTGGCGCACCTGCGGCGCACACAGCCCGATGCCCACCTGACCCTGATCGGCGACGGCGAGATGCGCCCCCAGATCGAGGCGCGGATCGACGCGCTGGGGCTGGACGGCAACATCACCCTGACCGGCTGGGTCGATGAGGCCCGCATCCTGCACGAGCTGCAAAATGCCCACGCCCTGCTGATGCCCAGCTTTGCCGAAGGGCTGCCGATGGTCATCATGGAGGCGATGGCAGCGGGTCGTCTGGTGATCGCCACCTACATCGCCGGCACGCCGGAGCTGGTGCAGGACGGCATCACCGGCTGGATGGTGCCCGCCGGGGATGCGCAGGCGCTGGCCCGCGCGATGGCGGCACTGGCACAGACCGATCCTGACACGCGCAATGAAATGGCCGCCGCAGCGCGCGCGCGTGTTCTGGAACGGCACGACGTCGCGACAGAGGCCGCAAAACTTGCCGGCCTTATTGCGCAATCATCTGACACCCCGATCTAGCGCCCGCGCGCCCAGCGGTCCTGCGCGCGGTGCGGCAGCCGCACGCCCAGCGCCACAGCCGCAAAGGCCCCGAACCCCAGCGGATCACGCAACGCACGGCGCCACAGTGGCGGCGCATCCGCAGGTGCGGGATCGTGGTTTTGCCACAACTCGGGATAACGCTCCCTGACCTCTGCCACGCCAATGTCCTGACGGCGGCGCACGCGGACCAGCGGCCCCGCCCCCTCGATCATCGGCCAGCGGTAGGTCGCAGGCACGCGCAGCCGCTCATGCGGGGCAAAGCTGAGGCGCACAAAGGTATCGTCGGAAATAATGTCGGGGAAATCCCCCCAGCGCGCGCGCCCCGCACGGTTGACCGCAAAAATGCCAAAGCCCGGCACGCCGTGGGTGCAGAACGGCAGGGTTTCCCAGAACCGCGCATAGGCGCGCGTGAACGCGCTGCCCTTTGCCACCACCACCGGCGCGCCACTGGCATAACGCGGACCCTCACCTGCCAGAACCTGCGCCAGCTGCGCAATCAACGGCGGCGCCACGATCACATCCGCATCCAGATAAATCCGCGCGCCATGCGCCGCCAGCGCGTCCCCCGCATTCAGTGCCCCCATCTTGCCCCCGCGCGCAAGGTTCACCACGCTGAGCGGCCAGCCCTTTTGCGTGAACCGCGCTGCATAGCCGCGCGCGACCTGCGCGGTCGCATCGCTACAGCCGTTGGCCATCACGATCACCTCGACCGCGCTGCCTGTGGAATCACTGGCCAGCAGCGCCTCGAGGCAGTCCTCGATATAGCCGACCTCGTTATGGGCGGGGATCAGGATACTGCACGCCACACTCAGCACGATCATCGGCCCGCCACCAAGGCATCCCAACGCGGGTTCGCATCATCAAGATGCCGCAACGCGCCCCAGCTGCCCCATTTCGTCGGCACATACACATCCGCGTAGGCGTTGAACAATTTGCCCCCCGCCGCCTGCCACCCGGCCAGCAGACCCGCATACAGCGTGCCCATCTGCGGCGCATAGTTCAGGTGGTGGAAAAAGGCAGTCAGGCGTTCGTCGTCAACCTGCGCACCGATGCCCACAATATGCGTACCGCCCTCGTACATGATCATCTCCAATTCTGCATCCTGCGCCACTTTTGCGTGATAGGGCCAGACGCGATCCGACAGGTCGCTGACGGTGTCGACGTTTTGCCCGCTGACGCTGCCGTCCGTCAGCTCTTGTGCGGCCAGTGCCGTGGCGTGGTCGAATTTCGTAGCCTCGACCGCCTCTTGCAGCGCACTGCCTTGCAGACCTTTGGCGCGGGCGGCCTGCGTCGCGCGCGCAAGGCTTTCGTCCAGCCAGCCGGTCACCTGATCCTTGCGCGCCTCCAGCCCCAGAATACCGCCGAAGTATCCGGTGACGGCGTAGGCATCAAACGCCTCTGCCGGCTTTTTGCCCCCCTCCTGCACGACCAGCGGCGCGTTGAGGATGTTTTCCTCCAGCCCCAGCCAGCCGGTCTGGGTCGAGATCACATTGACCAGCCGCGCCTCGGCACCCGCGAACTCCGCGCTCCAGATGCGGGCGATTTCAGCCGCCCGCATGGCGTAGAACTGGGTGCCCACGTCTTTTTGTTTCCACCGCTCCAGCGCTTGCGCCTCGGCCCAGCGGGTCTGGGCGAACTGGAAATTCCAGACCTCGTTGGAATACTCGACATAGACCTTTTGCGCAGGGTCCATGCCCCCTTTCACCATGCGGGCAAAATTGCGCACATAGGTGTCGTCGGCCAGATGGGGAATGTTGATCCAGATGTCCTTGCCCAGCGAATTGGTCAGCGCCAGCATCACCTCCAGCGGGACACCGTGATGCGCCCAGCTGGCATCGGCGGGCTGCGGGCGGGTGTCCCATGCCGACTGGGTCGAGTTGTTCGTCTCCATCCAGTCCATGAACCGCAGCGTGTCAAAGGCGGCCAGCCGCGCGGTCCAGTCCGGATTGAATATCGCGCCTGCGTCATGCAACGCCAGTTTGTCCTCGCGCACGACGGTGATGTTGCGCACAGGGTTGGATGCGCTGGAGCGCTGGATGCGGATCTCGACGCTGCCGGGACCGGGGGTGTAGTCAAACCGCACCTCGCCGCGCCCATAGCGGATATTGGTCGCGCGGCCCGCAGGCTCGACCACGCCCGACCCCTGATAGCGCAGCACATAGCGCCCTTGCAGCGACGGCGCGGCCGCGACGGGCAGATCGGTGAGGATCAGCGTTCCGACCGAACCCGCACTGCGTGGCAGGCTGCGCACCCAGCCGTCCGCGTCGATGTGGCCTGTCTCGACCAGATCATTGTATTCGATGCCACCGAACTGGCCGGGCAGATGCCCCAGCCACGGGCGCGCGGTTTTCATCACGTCCAGAAACGGCTGTTGCGCGCTCCAGTCCGTGACGGGCGCAAGCCCTACGGCCAGCGTGCCCGTGGGTGTCGGTGCAACGGGTGGCGCGGGGGATGGCGCTGGCGCTGCTGCGGCTGCCTCGGCCTGCGCGGTCGCACCCCCAGCAGGACCTGCAACAGGATCGGCAACAGGGTCCGCCACAGGATCGGCAACCACAGGCGCAGCAGGCGGGGCGCGAGGCTGGGCAGGCGTCGCCGGGGCGCGCTGCTCGGGGGCGGCGGCGATCTCGCCCCCGCGGTAGGCCTCGACCGTTTGCCGCGCGACGCGCTGCATCGCGGCAGCCATCACCGCATCCGGCCCGTCGAACGCCGCGCCAAAACGGTCCTTGACCGCATGGGGCAACCCTTCGGGACTGGCGCCGGTCAGCACGCCATATTGCACCATCGAGACAAAATAATGCCCCCGCGCATTGAGGTGGATATCATCTGCAAAAACATCCGCGATGCCCGTCAGCCCCGGCACATCACCCGCCGCAATCGCATCATCCAGCCGCGCAAGCCCCTGCCCCGCAGGAATAAGCTGCACCCGATCCGCCCCGTCAGAATGGCCTGCGCGCAGCCCGTCGACAATCCCTTCCCACGCGCCCAGATCCTCTGCGATCCGCTGGCGCCAGGGGGTTGCGGCCTTGTCGTCGAATTCAATCGCCTCGCCCGTGCCGCTTTTCAGGCTGTGCCATGTCTCCTGCACGAAAACCCGCGATTGCGTGTTCCCGCTCAGCGCCAGTCCGGCAAAGGCGGTGGCGTAGACTTCTGTCTCGCTCCACTTGAGATGATTGGCCAGCGGGATCGCCTCGGTCAGGATCAGATCGGTCGTGGTCCCTTGCGGCAGCACCATGCGCGCGTCGATGCCCTGCGCCTTGTCAGAGTTTTCCCAGTTGTATTTGAGCGGCGCGCCATTGGTGATCTGTCCGCTGACCTGCACAGTTTGCGATGTGCTGCGCAGCGCGGATTCGAGCATGTCCGGCCCTGTGGTGCCAAACAGGCTGTGGCCCACCATGACAATCGAGAAAACCGCACTTGCCAGATCGCTCATCAGGATACTCCGCTAAGGGGGGTGGCGCGCACCACGTCCCAGACTGTTTGTTGCATCAGCGCACCTGCCGCCGCATCGGGGGCTTGCGCGGGTGTCCCATCGGCGCGCATCAACGCCAGTGGCAGGCCGACCGGACTGCGCTGGTACAGTGTGGCGTAATGGGTCAGCGCCATCAGATACGCGCCCAGATCGCCAAAGTGGATCGTGTCCACGCCGCCCTCGGGGGTGCGCGCCATCAGCGCATCGCGCCCCGCGACATTGCCGACCCCGCCTGCCGCCTCGACCACGCGGACTAAGGCGGCCATGACCTGCCCGCCGGGCACAATATAGACGGGCGCATCGGCCTCAAGTGCTGCGGGCAACGCAATCGTATCGCGCCACAGCCTGCCGTAATCCATATCAATTCGCGCCAGCCAACCCGCCGGATCATCCGTGTTATGCCATGTCTCGTAGAGGTAAAGCCGCACATCGCCGCGCGCCCCGCGGGCCAGCCGCGCCCATTCGGCCAGATAGGTGGCGCTGTCGTGGAACCGGATCGCATCGCGCAGCTCGACCATCTCGGTCATCACCACGGCGTCGAAATCCCCGCTACCGATCGCCACGCGGGCGGGCGCGTGATTGGCGTGATTGTTCTCGTCTGCGAACCCGTTGACGGGAATGTCCGGATCCCAATGCGCGCGCAATGGCGCGCCCCAGCCCAACTGGCTGGAAAACGCGTGCCCCGCAGGCGCCAGCTGCGCCAGCATCGCGGGCATGTCGCGCCCCACCAGCGAATGACCCAGGTGGTAGACATTCATCGCCTCCGCAGGCGGGGCCAGCCCCCCCGTATACAGATCGCGCGCCGCGTCCAGCTGCATCATCCGCCAGCCCGCGCGCCCCGCCAGCGCCGCCCCCAGACCGACAACTGCCGCTGCCGCCACGCGCATCGCGCCCCGCCGTGTCACCATGTTTCCGACCCTCTTATCCGTCTGCCCTGTGCCCAAGCCCAGAGTGCCCAACTGCGCAGCCGGTGACAAGCAGACCTGCCGCATGGGCGTAAGAACCGGCGATAATCGACCCAACGGCAAACCGCCCCTGCGCCACTGTGAACCGCGCGGAAAAGCGGCTCTCGTCGCGGTCGATCGCAATCTCGAGCGCGTCAAAGCCGAACACCTGCCCCGTGACAGGGTATTGCGCCTTGTAAACCGCTTCTTTCGCAGAGAACACCAGTTTGGCCATCAGGCCGCGCGCATCGGCGGGCTGCGCCCCGAGCCACGCGCGCTCGGCGCTGGTGCAGATCTCGGGGATCAGATCGGCGGCCAGCGCAGTCGCTTCCTCAAGGTCCACACCGATGCCTGCCCAGTTCTCTGGACGCCCCACGGCCGCGACACAGGCCGTTGCGGAATGCGAAATGCTGCCCGTTACGCCCGCAGGCCAGACCGGCGCGCGGTCAGCGGCCATGCCCACCGGCGCGTTTGGCACCCCAAGGGCCGCCATCGCCGCCCGCGCCGCTGCACGACCTGCATGAAATTCCATCACCCGCGCCGGAACAGCGCCCGCAATGGCCGCCGCCTCTGCCGGATCATGCGGGCCGGACGGCACAGTCGGATCGCGCGCAGCGACGCAGATGCCGCGGGGCAAAACCGATTGTGTCAACGCGGCAACCAATTCAGGCGCGGGTGTCACGGCTCGGCCTTGGCCCGACCTGCCCGCATGGCGCGGCGTTTCGACATCGTCTCGGCGCGCGCGGGTGCCTCGGCGGGGGCAGCTGCGGGTGCAGGTGTCGCGGGACCTGCGCCTGCCCCTTTGTCCAGATGCGCCGCCAACCCTTCGAGCGTGGGAAAGCGGAAGATATCCGTGATCCCCAGTTTATCCATGCCAAGTGCTGCCTTGATGTCACGGTGCGCCTGCACCGCGAGCAGCGAATGCCCTCCAAGCGCAAAGAAATTATCCGAGGGCCGGATCGCGTCCACGCCAAGGATCGCACGCCAGACCTGCGCAATCGCGGCTTGGGTGTCGCTTTGCGGGGCGGCTGTGGTGGCGGCCTCGGGTGCGGTGGCGGTTTTGGCTTGCGGGGCGGGCAGCGCCTTGCGGTCGATCTTTTTGTTAGGGGTCAGGGGCATCTGCGCCACCTCGACGATGCGCGCAGGCACCATGATGTCGGGCAGCACCAGACCCAGCGCACGGCGCAGCGCGTCCTCTGTCACACCCGTGCCCGGTGCTGTCCGCGTGACATAGCCCACCAGCTGCGCGCCCCCCGGGCCGTCGCGCGCCACAACGACCGCCTGGGCAACGCCCGCAATCGCGGCCAGCGCGCTTTCGATCTCGCCCAGTTCGATCCGGTGGCCACGGATTTTCACCTGATCATCCGCCCGCCCCATAAAGCCGAGCGTGCCATCACTGCGCCACGCCGCCAGATCGCCGGTGCGGTACATCCGCCCTGCGCCAAACGGGTTGTCGACAAACCGCTCTGCCGTCATCTCGGCGCGGTCGTGATAGCCGTGGGTCACCCCCGCCCCCGCGATATACAGCTCACCCGCGACGCCCACCGGGCGCGGGGCCAGCGCATCGTCCAGCACATAGACCTGCGTATTGGCGATGGGCGTGCCGATGGCCGCCGTTGCCTCGGCCTGCGTCACCGTTTGCGTGGTCGACCAGATCGTCGTTTCGGTCGGGCCGTACATGTTCTGCACAGGGCCACCGCAGGCGCGCATCAGCTCTGTGGCCAGCGCACCCGGCAGGGCTTCGCCCCCCACCATCAGCGCCTTAAGACCCGACAGCGCATGTCGCGTCTCGTCGTTCATCACCAACATCTGCGCCATCGAGGGCGTGCATTGCAGATGGCTCACGTCGTGGCGCATCAACTGCGCGGCCAGCGAGAAATCATCCTCCTCCAGCGCGGCACCTGCATTGCTGCGCTCCAGCACCTCGGCCAACGGTTTCAGCCCTTCCATCACCGTGTCCACCGCAATGCCATAGTCGATCAGGCAGGCGATCTCGTTGACGCCGATCCGCTTGAGCTGCTCTGCCCGCGCGACACCGTCCGCCACCGTGCCGAACAGGCCGCTGTCGTTGAAATACCGCTGGAAGGCGAATTCGAGGATCGCTTCCATCTCGTCGTCGTCCAGCCCTTCGAGATCGACCTGAAACGGGCTGGTCGCCCCCTCGGGTTTCTTGAACGCCGGAAACGCCCATGCGTATTGTTTGATCAGACCCGCAGCAGAGCGCAGGTAGTCCTTCATCGGCTCGCGCGCGATCTCCTCGGCCGTCTCGCGGCTGTCCGCAAGATAGGTGTGCAGCATCACCGTCACTTTGAAATCCGCAGGGTCATGGCCCGCGTCGCGCAGGGCGGCGTGATAGATCTTGATCTTGTCCGCGACTTCCTCGACCGACTGGCCCAGCAGGTGCGTCAGCACGTTGGCACCGATCTGACCCGCTTCTTTCCACGTCTCGGGGTTGCCCGCTGTCGTGACCCAGATCGGCAGCGTTTTGGACACGGGACGCGGTTGCGTGACCACGGCAAAGGGTGTGCCGTCCTTTGTCGGGAAGTCCACCGCATCGCCGCGCCACAGGGCGCGCAACTGGTCGATCGCGGCATACATCGCAGGCTTGTTGTCGGGCGGTGTGTTTTCGGGACGCAGCACGAAATCATCCGGCTGCCAGCCGCTCGCGATGGCAAGGCCCACGCGCCCGTTTGTCAGGTTGTCGATGACGGCCCATTCCTCCGCGATGCGGGCGGGATGGTGCAGGGGGGCGACGCAAGACCCCGCGCGCACGGCCAGATTCTGCGTCACGGCAGCCACGGCAGCGCCCGTGACCGACGGGTTCGGATAGGGCCCGCCAAAGGCGTGAAAGTGCCGCTCCGGCGTCCAGACCGCGTTGAACCCGTTGGCATCCGCAAATTTGGCCCCTTCCAGCAACAGGCGGTATTTTTCCGGCCCGATGCCGTCATCATTGCCCCAGTAGAAAAGGTTGAAGTCGATTTTCTTGTCCGAGACCGCGATGGGTCCGCGCGACAGCTCCGTGCGGCTGTCGTCGCCTGCCAGCACCAGCTTGAAACCGCGCGACAGGGTCCAGAACAGCTCCAGCACCGAGATGTCGAACGACAGGCTGGTCACAGCCAGCCATGCATCCCCCGCGTCATGCGCGATGCGCTGGTCCATGCCGGCAAAGAAATTCGCGACATTGCCGTGGCCGACCATCACGCCCTTTGGCGTCCCCGTCGAGCCGGAAGTATAGATCAGATAGGCCAGCGTGTCCGGCCCCGCGCCTGCGTCGGGGTTGCTGTCAGGTTGCCCGTCCAGTTCGGTGTCCGTGTCGAGGACCAGCAGCGTGGCATCGCCCCGGGGCAGCGTATCGGCCAGCGCCGATTGCGTGACGATCACGGGCGCGCCGCTGTCTGCGATGTAATGCGCGATCCGGTCGGCAGGATAGGCAGGGTCCAGCGGCACATACGCCCCGCCGGCCTTGAGAATACCCAACGCCCCGATCAGCAGGTCAGGCCCGCGCGACGTGGCCAACCCGACAGGCGTGCCGGTGCCGACACCCTGCCCGATCAGACGGTGCGCCAGCCTGTTGGCCGCCGCGTTCAGTGCGCCATAGCTCAGGGTACGGTCCTCGAACACCAGCGCCGTGGCGTCGGGCGTGCGGGCGACCTGCGCCTCGAACATCGCGTGCACAGGCGCAGCCTCGAATGGCGTGTCGGTGTCGTTCCAGCCCGTCAGCAGCATCTGCGTCTCGGAGGCGGGCAAACCGTCCTTGCCCTCCAACGCATAGGCCAGACGCGCAGCGAGGATCGCAAGCGCGGCCATGTCCAGCAGGCCCGTGTCGGCGTGCAGCACCACTGCGCCTGACACGATGCTAAGGGTCAGGGCAGCCCCCGCCACCGGCGCATCGGCCAGCATAACGGCGGGCATCGGCGCTGTAATGTCAGGATCGCGCAGCGCCAGATCAGCGGCAAAGCCGCCCGTCTGCGCGATCCGCTCCAGTTGTGCGTCCAGCGGCGCATCACTGCGCAGCAGATCGGAAGAGCACACGTCTGAACTCCAGTCACGTCCGCATCTCGTATGCCGTCTTCTGCTTGAAAAAAAAAA
>ENA-ORXR01001272-ORXR01001272.1-marine-metagenome-genome-assembly--contig:-NODE-1272-length-27248-cov-4.892606_pt1 | contig 27248 bp, 27 predicted proteins | sample MGYA00237866_ERZ511479 | MGnify/ENA metagenome assembly ERZ511479 | reverse complement strand
CCTTCCACTCTCAGCAGCACCGATGGCCGCCGGCTTGAGCTTGTCCCATCGCACCACCACACCCGGCGCTGGCAGTTGAATTCGGTTGATGCTGACTACGGGGATCCCGGCAATTGCTTTCGAGAATCCTACAACGAGGATTACGACTCGTTTCGGCATTGCGGACCGCTAGTCAGTCAAAGCGGAATGGACGATTTCGACGATGCGCTGCACTGAGCGTCGTTCGCCAGCCTCGCCGAGGTATTTGGCCTGTTCCCAAGACAGATCATCAAGGTTGAGCGAATTGACGATCTCGGCTAGCTCCGCGCACTGCGACGCGGTGATCGGTCGATTGAGCTCAGCAAGAAGAGCGGCGGCGTTGCCACCGGTTGCGGTTGCAACAACCTTCAAGGCGTCACCGTCATCATGGAAGATCTGGACGCCGTCAGTATCGGTTCTGTATTCGGCCATATCGAATCCCTCGCGGACTTTTGCATGGCGGCGACCTTAGGCCTCAAAACGATCGAAGCCCGAAACCGTTGAGGTTTCGGGCTTGTCTCTTGGAGCGGACGACGAGATTTGAACCCGCGACCCTCACCTTGGCAAGGTGATGCTCTACCAGCTGAGCTACGTCCGCAGCGGCTGAGAAGTGTACCGACTTCCTCGGTGGTCGCAACCACCGATCACCGGCGTCAACTACTCAGGTCTCGTCCAGCGAGATCAGCACGGCGGTATCGGTCCCTGAGCCTTTGCCGATCATCTTTGCGGCCTTGCCCATCATCGTGATCATGGTGAACTGCACGCCGTACTTCTTCTTGACCAGCGCACTCATGCGGTCGAATTCGGACCCTTGACTGGTTTGGGCCGTGCCGCTCACCGCCTGGGTGCCCGCCTTCACATTCCCCTTCGAATCGCTGGGCTGCAGCATCACGTGCGAATTATTGCGGAGCCGCTTGACCTTCCAGCTCGACGACGCGGTGGTGAAGCCAACTTTGCCGTTGCCGGCGTCCACGATCCAGACCGGGAGCGACTTTGCCTCGCCGTTCTTACGGTAGGTGGTGAATGCAACGTATTTTTCATCATGAATCGCCATGGCCACAGGCTAGATCGCTGGCAGAACCTCAGCGGAATGGGTTCCCAGCATGATGCGCTACCGGAGTTCTCCACGAATGAAGACCAGACGTTGGACGACTGTGACGCCAACAATGGCCGCCCAGATCCAAAGAAGCAGCGTCGCCTGATCCCGCCACGCCAGAATCACCACGTAGGCCAGAATCGTTTCGGTCCCTTCGGCCAGGCCGGCAGGAAAGTGCAGGCTTCGACCGTCGCCTTGAACTTTGCGAGCTGCAGCAAGGCTCGACCACGCCAGAAATGCTGAGCCCGAGAGGTAGTAGGCGAGAAACACCACCAGCGCAGCCATGCGGGCATCAGGTTCGGCCAGGCCGATGGCCACCAGCAGCCCGCCGTACACCGCAAAGTCCGCCATGATGTCGAAAAACCCACCGATGTCTGAGGCGCGGGCGGCCTCGGGTCTGCTTCGCGCGGTCGGGCCGTCCAGACCATCGGCCAGCCGGTTGAGCAGCCACAGACCCAGACCGACAAACCAGTTGCCGGTGGCGACCGCTGCACACGCGCCCACGCCCAGCGCCAGACCCGCGGCGGTCAGGCCGTTGGCGGTGACCCCAAACGAGTTGAGCTTTGCCCCAACGGTCCGCAATGGCCCGTCGAGGACTCGCCGTACCGACGCGTCCAGCATCAGCGAGTGGTCTCCTGGCGCCGAGCCTGCATGCGCCGGGCCGCAAACCCGCTGCCAACCACCATCGCCACAAAGACGCTGGCGGCGGCAATGAACGCGGGACTGTTGGGCTCGCTGGCTCGGGAGGCGGCGAAGGTGCTGACCGCTACCGCGGGCATGATGCCAACAACGGTGGCGACGGCGTATCGACTCAGTCGAACCGATGTCAGGCCAATGGCGTAGTTGACGGCGTTGAACGGAAAGATCGGCATAAGCCGCAAGATCAGGACCGAGAGGAAATCGTTCTTCTCAAACCAGTGGTCGACGCGTTGAAATCGTGTGCCCAGGAGTCGGGAGGCGGCGTCCTGGCCCAGCACGCGTCCCACCAGGAACGCGAGGATGGCGCCGATGCTGGCGCCGACGGTGGCGGCCAGGAAACCTTGGGGGAATCCGAATACCGCCCCGGCAATCAGCGTGTTGATGGTTCCGGGGACCATGAACACCACGGTCACCGCATACACGGCGATGAAGGCGGGCATACCCCAGGTGCTGTCGGCGGCGGTTTCAATCCAGTCACCGACCTGTCCGGGTCCAATGATGGCCACGGCGATTGCGGCGCCAACCACGAAAAGTACCAGAAGGCCCAGTCGCAAAAAGGCGCTCCGGCCCTCGTCGTTGGTGTGCTGCAGCGTGGCCGGGGTCGGGCTCGTCGATGACATGGATCAGTGAACCCGGACGACCAGTAAATGCTTCCCGTCGTTGGGATCAGACGATGGGATCAGACGATGGAGTCCACCGGCTTGGCCAGCAGGGTCCGGACCCGTTGTTCGAAGTGTTCCAACGGCTCGGTGGGGTAGTCGGGGTCGAAGCAGTTCTGATCCCAGTTGGTGACAAAGTCCACGCAGTCCTGGTACCACTCGTGGTCTTTGTGGATGTCCCGCGCATTCTTGTCCTGGTCGTAGTGGTGCATCCAGTAGTAGCCCTGAAACAGGCCGTGATGCTTCAGGATCCAGTGGTTCTTCTCGGAGATGTAGGGTCGAAGCATGGCGGCGGCCACCTGCGAGTGGTTGAGCGGGCTGATGACATCGCCGATGTCGTGCAGCAGCGCACACACCACGGTCTCGTCGTCGGCGCCGTCGCGTTCGGCCCGAGTCGCCGACTGCAACGAATGGTCCAGCCGACTGATCTGATAGGGCGAGTCGCCAGCCATCGATCGCATCCAGTCGAGCATGCGGTCCGCCAGGCCGGCGGCGTTGTGTTGATCGTGTTCAAACACCAGGTCGTATTCTTCGCGGGTGCCGTCCTCCATGGCGATGAAGTCCACGGTCGCTGATGGGGTGGCTTGGGGGCTCATGATCGCTCTTCTTTCTGCGCGGCGAGCTCTCGCTCCAGCACAAACAGGTGATTGCGAATGTTGTCGTGTTCGAAGTATGCGTCCTGTAAATGCCGTCTGCCCGTTGGCTTGAATCCATCCCGGGCGTGCAACACCCGGTGCGACGCAACCAGGAGCACGTGGCCACCTTCGAGCCGGAAGCGGGCCTGATTGCGGCGGTCGACAATCTTCTGCGAAAGGTGGTGGTAGGCCCGGTAGAAGTCCGCAACGGTGTCGCCAGTCGGGTCCATGGGTTGCATGACCTGGTTGGAGTAGCGCAGCCGACTGACATCTCCTGCCGCGTTCAGCTCAACCATGGTTTCCACGGCGTAGGTCTCGGTCGTGTCGTCCCACATGCGGAACGGGAGCGCGGTGGTGGTCAGTGCGGCGAACAAGGCGGGCTCTTCGGCGCGCATTTCGGCCAGAACGCCAAAGCCGTCCACGATCACTGACAGGCCGTCGTCCACCTCGTTGGCCAACATGTGCAGCGCCTGTACTGACGGCGGCCAGGACATGCCCGCAAAGTCATTGTGTGGCGGCAGCGGGAGGTTGGTGTGCGCAACGTTGTAGCCACTGACATCGACCTCAACGTTGTGCACCCGCGCAAAGGACATCTCCCGCATGGGTCCCAGACGCGGCGCAAAGTCCTCCAACGAGTTGGGCTCGGTTGGCGCGTCGGTGAGCACCAGGACGCCGGTGCTGAGAAACTCGCGCAGCGCCGGGACGGCCACTTCGGCCGAACTGAAGAAATCGGCGAAGTCGGCACAAAACGGCGAGAACTCTGATGACCAGTACCGCACCGTGGGCGCCGGGCGACCGTCAATCGCGTGCGCAATCAGTGTGGCCGTCATTGTGGTGATGTGGCCGTCGGGCCACGTCACCGTCAGGGTGTCGTCCTGGAGGGTCGCGGTGGTGGGGGCGAGGTCCACCGGCACCGAGATGAGGTGGAACTTTTTTTCGCCGGTCTGCACCACCCGGCACTCATCGCATGGGCAGTTGTCGCGAAGCCAGAGGTGGGGCAGGGACACCGGCGCATCCCGGTTGAGCGCCGGCCAGCGAAGTTCAACGCGGTCCGGGCCGATGGATGCCGAGGCTGCGGTCCGGCCCGACGGGTGCACTGCGGTGGAACCGACCGCATCAGAGGTGGTGGTCATCTGAATTGACTTCCCCTTGCTGTAAAAATCCGCCCGTGTATGCCGCCCATGACCGTCCGAAGATGGCTGCCCGAAGATGGCTGCCCGAAGATGGCCGCCCGAAGATGGCCCGTCAGAAGGTTGCCAGATCCTATCCGTCGGCGTCGCCGCCAGGAAAGCATGGGTCACACATTGAGTTGGGGTGACCGGACTCCTGGCGGCGGCATCTTTGGGATCACCGCGTGGATTGGCTTGGGCGATTGCGACGGGGAGGGCTGCGCGCCATCGACCGGCGGCTTCAGCCTGCGCCGGACCCGTGATACGACTGTCGGCCGGTCCGACCCCCGATCTCCCTTGCGCGTTCGGCAGAACCCACGCGACAAACACCGGTTGCCGATCGTCTGGCTAAAGCGACCGCCATCGCGGTCCGATGCAGTACTGCACGCAATCACTGCATAGCGCTGCGTAACACTGCATAACACCACGACGACGAAGGACTCCACTATGGGCATCTTTGACAAAGCAAACGAGATGAAGGACAAGGCCGCGGGCATGGCTGATCAGGCCAAAGATCTGGCCAGCAAGGTTCCTGGCGGCGAAGGCATTGCCGCCAAGATCGACGAGGTAACCGACAAGGTTCCCGGGATGTCCAGCGAAGGTGAAGGTGCCGAGGGCGACGCACCTGAGGCTCCTGCGGCTGAATAACGCTCTGGTCGCTCCACGCGGCCGAGAAGTGAATTGACGAACCGGGTTGCTGCGTACGCGGCGCCCGGTTCTGTCGTTTTCGGTGCTTGGGGCTGTTACCGCGAAAGGGCGGTGGCGCGGGCGTTGAGCCCCAACAACTGCCGCCGGACCATGAGCCCATCGCCCAGCAGCAGCGCCCGGGCGGCCGCCGCCCCGCCCGGCCCGTCTATACGGATGCGGACCCGGCTGACCAATCGGGTGGCGGTATCGGCGGTGCGGTGGTCCACCGGGTTCAGGCGATACGCCAGCGTGAACCCAATCCTCCCCGGTTCCTGCCCTGGCGCGGCCAGGTCCAGAACGTAGCTGGTCGGCGGCTCCACAACGGCGGCGGTGAAGGACAAGGGGCCCGCAGGAACCGGCTCGCCGGCCGCGGAAACCGCCCACTCCGGATGGATCTCGGTTGCGCTTCTGCGGCCCAGATTGTCCAGCAGGTCGTAGCTGTACCAGCCGGCCCGGCCAAAGCCCATCTGCGCCAAAAAGGCGAAGATGCGCTCCGGTGCCGCGTCGATGGTGATGGCCCGCGTGCCCACTTCCTGAGCCGTTTCAATCAGGTCATCCCCGGGCATGGCCGCGTTGATCTCCTCGGGGCTGGCTCCCCAGTGTCGAAGATCAATCATCGAAAAACAGTGCCACGCAAAAACTGTGCCACGCGACAGGCCGGGCGGACGGGTCCAGTGGCATGCTTCGGTCAATGAGTTCTGCAGCACCCATGTCGCTACCCTGCCCGGCTCCGGGAGTGGACTCGGCGCTTCGATTTGTGACCGACCATCTTGTGGGCTACGTCTCCGACGATGTTGCGGCCTCCCAACGATTTCGCGGTGGCCAGGAAGCAGCCGAGCTGGCGCTGCAGCGATTTGACGTGACCGGGTATGCGGCGCGCCGCAACGAGGTCTACCCGCAGGAGCGGCGGGGCGCTTCACAACTGTCGCCGTACATTCGACACGGTCTGCTCCCGCTCCGGCGGGTCTGGGATCACGTGGCTGTGGGACCGCCCAAAGACGTGCGCAAGTTTCGGGACGAACTGTTGTGGCAGGAGTTTGCCCGCCACTGGTACGCCCGGCACGGGCGACACAGCGGCGTTGGTTTGCGTCGGGAGCAAGCGGCCGCTCTCGCCGCCGAGGCTGAGCACGGCTGGGATCGAACGATGGCGTGCATCAACGTTTCGGTCAACGAACTTGGACGCGATGGTTGGTTGGTCAACCAAACGCGGATGTGGCTGGCGAGTCATTGGAGTGTCCGGCAGTCTCTCGATTGGCGGGCGGGCGAAGATTATTTCTTTGCGCATCTGCTGGATGGTTCACGGGCCGCCAATCGGCTTGGTTGGCAATGGACCTCCGGAGTTGGTTCGGCGAAGCCCTACGGGTTCAGCCGGTGGCAGGTGGAGAAGCGAGCGCCGGGATTGTGCGACGGGTGCGTCCACCGCGATGCGTGCCCCATCCAGCAGTGGCCCCCGGATGCGGAGTTCCAGCTGGTGTCCGGGCTCGCAGAATCCGCGTCGCTGGTGGGACCGCTGGTTTGCACCACCTTCGAAGATCCCGAAGCCGTGTGGCTCACCGCGGAATCGTTGGGCACGGATGATCCGGCACTGGCCGCAAATCCTGAGTTGCCGGCGGTCTTCGTCTTCGACACACCGTTGCTCCGGACCCTTCGACTGTCATCGAAGCGACTGGTCTTCCTGGTTGAATCTCTGGCCGAACTCGGTGCCACGCGCCCGGTTGAACTGCATGCCGGCGACCCGAAAACGGTGCTGCAGGGGCGGGCGCTTGCAGTAACCCACGCGCCGGTTCCCGGGTTCGCCCAACGGGCGTCGAAGCTGCGGTTGGCGAGTACCCATCCGTGGCCGTGGCTTGTATCGCCGACCGGTGGATCGGTTCGTTCGTTCAGTGCCTGGCGTAAGTCGGTTGGTGCATGATTCCCGGGTATCGACGCCCGGACTGATCACGATCGGTCTTATCGTCAATTCATGGCTGACCCGACCACTGATCCCACTGACCTCGCTGACACTTCGCCGACGCGACTGATTCTGGTTCGGCACGGCGAGTCGCAGGTGACGGTGGATCAAATTGTTGGCGGTCCCACGGCGTGCACCGGTCTTTCTGGCCTTGGGCGCCTGCAGGCGCAGCGGTTGCGGGATCGATTTGCGGCTGGTCACGAGCCCGCCATCGATGACCTCTGGTCCTCCACCATGCCGCGAGCGGTGGAGACGGCCCAGATCATCAATGAGACCCTGGGGCTGGACCACCATCAGGAGAAGGACCTGGAGGAGTGGCGGCCCGGTGACGCCGACGGTATGACCTGGGATGAGGCGCGGGCGACGTGGCCGGCAGCGGACGGCTTGTCCGGCAACCCCTTTGTTGCCTGGGCGCCGGGTGCCGAAAGCCGACAGGACTTCCATCTGCGCGCTGGCCAGGCGCTGGACGCTTTCCTCCGGAACCATGAAGGCCGCAGCGTCATCCTGGTGTGTCACGGGGGAGTCATCGATGTGGCGTTCCGCTTGCTGACGCGCCAGCGGACCGCTGGCGACTTCCACCTCTGGACGCTCAACACGTCGCTGACTGAGTTCATTCGCAAACCAGGCGATAACGGTCTGTGGCAACTCAGCCGCTACAACGACACCGCACATCTGGCGGGGCTTCCCGACGCAACATGATTGCGGATCTGGCATTCCCCGCATGGGAATGGTTGCAACGCAGGGCCGTGATGGGGTCCGAGTCGAGGCGGGCAAAGCGGTTCGGATCCTTTGGGTCGAAGTCGGTGCTCTGCTTCCCGACCATGGCGCTCTACAACGAGCACGCCATCCACATTGGCGAAGGCACCGTGATCGGTCCGTGGTGCTCCCTGTCGGTGGGTATGGCGCCCGGCCAGGAACTGATCAGCCGCCGCATGTTGGTGATTGGCGACCGGTGCCTGATTGGACGCGGCAGTTCGATTGCGGCGCACTTCGAGATCGTGATTGGCGACGGTGTCTTCTTTGGTCCGAATGTGTTTGTGACCGATCAGAACCACGGCAATGCGGACAAAGCCGTGCCCATTGGCAAGCAGCATCGGCCGGAGAAACCCGTGAGCATCGGCGCCAACTCGTGGTTGGGGACCGGGGTTGTGGTCACCCCGGGAGTGACCATTGGTGAGCGGTGCATGATCGGCGCCAACTCGGTGGTCACCCGGGACATCCCCGATGATTCGGTCGCCGCCGGCGCTCCGGCCCGGGTCGTGGGCGGCTGAAGATCAGCCGCCCAGGAGGAGCCCGCCCCACCGCACCGCATATTCGCCATTGGCCGCCATCGACACCACCGCCACCAGGGTGATCAGAACGGCCAACTTGGTCAACTGCTGCACGGCGCCCAGCACGTCGCCGGAGATGCCGCCGATCTTTCGATTCGCCAATTGAAGAACCATCACCATGACCAGCCCGGCCACGATGCTGGCGACAAGCGCCCATACCCCGGCCACAACGGCGGCGATCCCCACCGCTCCCAACACCGACGCCCCAACTGCTGAGCGCGGCAAGCCGGCCAGGTAGTCGACGCCCAAGCCGCTGGCTTTGGCAGGTCGACCAACGATCATGGCCAGCCCGGACATTGCGCGACTCAAGGTGTGGGCGGCGATGACTGCCGCGGCGCCACTCCCGGCCGCCACTGCGGACAGCGCCGCAACCTCGGTCACAATCGCCAGGGTGAGCGCGGTCACGCCGTAGGTGCCCAGACGTGAGTCTTTGAGTATCTCCAGTCGCTGGTCAACCGTCCAACCGCCACCAAACGCATCGGCCATGTCGGCCAGGCCGTCGTGATGGAAGGCCCCGGTGATCAGGGCCAGCGCCGCAATGGCGAGCACCGCGGCAAGAAGCGCGGGGAGGATCTGCAACAGGCTGGCGTACACCAGCGCTTGCATCGTCCCGAGCACGAGCCCCACCACCATGAACCAGGGCACCGCTCGGCTCATGGCTGAGTCATCCTGGACCGGGTCATCCTGGACCGGGTCATCCTGGACCGGGTCATCCTGGTCCGGGTCGTTGGGGTCCGGGTCGCGGTGCAACGGAATGCGGGTCAGGAACGACGCCGCCAACCGAAGGTTTGTGATCACTGGTTGGGGTCGCCGAAGAACTCCGGAAAGGTGGCAACGTTGGTGACCGCAGCACACGCCATGCGAAGGAACGGGATGGCGGCCGCCGCGCCGCTTCCTTCGCCCAGGCGGAAGTCCCACTGCAGAAGTGGCGGTTTTCCCATGTGCGCCAGCGCCCATTGGTGGCCGGGTTCGGCGGACCGGTGACCGGCGATCATGTTGTCGGTCAGCGCCGGGTCGCTCTGGTGAAGCACCAGCGCGGCGGCGGTGGCGATATAGCCGTCCAACACCATGGGTATCGACTGCACGCGGGCTTCGAACATGGCGCCGGTCATCGCCGCTATTTCGCTGCCGCCCAGCTGGCGCAGGACCTCCATTGGTGAGACCCCCGTGGCGCCGCTCGCTGAGGTGGTCCGGTCGACGGCAGCCGAGACGACGCGCGTTTTGTGTTTGAGCGCGGCGTCGCCCACACCGGTTCCTCGACCGACGAAGGACCCAATGGGGGGCGGCGTTGGCGTGCCCTGAGCGAAGGCCGCGGTCATGGCGGCGGCGGCGGTGGTATTGCCAATGCCCATTTCACCAACGACCAGAAGTCGCAGATCCTCCGCCCGGCCGGCGGTGCGTACTGCACGACGTCCAGTCGCGAATGCGGTCTGACACTCAGCCGGAGACATCGCTGGTTGCACGCGAAGGTTGGCGGTCGGCTTTCCCACGCCCACGTCGATGGCTTCCACCCGAGCACCTACCGAGGTGGCCAGCGCGTTGATTGTGGCAACCCCTTGTTCAAAGGCGGCCAGCATCGACGCCGTCACGTCGGCAGGGAACGCGCTGACGCCTTCGGTGACCACTCCGTGGTCGCCGGCGAAGATCAGAATCGCCGGCGTGCCGACCGCGGGCGAGGCGGTGCGTTGCCATCCAGCCAACCACACCGCCAGATCATCCAGCCGGGCCAGAGCTCCCGGTGGGCGAAGAATGTTGTCGGCTCGTTCCCGAACCAGGTCGGCTGCGTAGGCGTCGGCCGGAGGTACCTGCGTGTCAACGAGTTCCCGCTGGAGGGTCGCAATGATGGATGGGTCGTCACTCATGATGATCTCGGTTCCATGCGGTAAGCGGAAGTGTTGCACCGGCAATTACCAGGAGGGATTTCTGGGCATGACCCACCAACAATCGGTTGGCGCGGCCGTGGGTATCACGCCAGGTCCGGCCGAGGTCGGTGGCCGGGACAACTCCCATGCCCACCTCGTTGCTGATCACGATCGAAGGCATCGGGCGACGGGACAGAGCGGCACCAAGCTGGCTGACATGGTCAAGCACCGCGGATTCGTCGCGGCCCGAAAGAGTGAGGTTGGACGACAGCATCGTGATGCAATCGACGACGATGATCCCCTGATCCACAGAGTCCGCGTCAGCGGCGCTGAAGTGCGGGGCTTCGACGGTGGACCAGGCGGTTGGACGATCCTCACGATGGCGGGCGATTCGAGCCTCCATGTCCTGGTCGCCGGCTTCGGCTGTGGCAACAAAGGTCACCGGTGCGTTCAGGTCCCGTGCCGCAGCACTCGCCATGCGCAGGGCCAGGTCGCTCTTGCCGCTTCGGGCGCCACCCAGAAGAAGCGTGAGGCCCGCGGCCGGGACTGGCGAGAACGACGCCGGCACTAGTAGTCGATGCCCTTCTTGGCGACGATGCCAGTGTCAAAGGCGTGACGGACTTTACGCATCTCGGTCACGGTGTCGGCGACGGCCTGCAACTCCTCAGACGCGTCCCGGCCGGTGATGACCAGGCTGGTGGCTGCGGGGCGATTCTTGATGGTGGCGATCACGTCGTCGGAGTCGATCCAGCCCCAGTTCATGAGATAGGTCAACTCGTCCAGAACAATGAGGGGGTGGTTGCCGCTGTTGATCAGCGCCTTGGCCTGCTGCCACCCCTTGTTGGCCACGGCTTTGTCCTGATCAATGTTGTCCGAGTCCCAGGTGAAACCTTCGCCTTCGGCAAACCATTCGACGCCCAACTGGCGGCCCATCTTTTCTTCGCCGACTTTCCAGTCGCCGGACTTGATGAACTGCACCACGGCTACTCGCCACCCCATGGCCAGGCCGCGAAGCATGACGCCGAAGGCGGCGCTGGACTTGCCTTTGCCGTCGCCGGTATTGACCACGACCAGTGACTCGGCGCGTTGCATACCTTCGGGAACCGGGTTCTGTTCCAGCGGCTGGGTCTCGGTGGAGCCTTCATTGGTCATCATGGGCAGGTCTTTCTTCGTGGGAGATGGTTACGGGGCGGCCGGGGCGCGAGCAGGGATCACGAGGATGGTTCCGTCGGCCTGGGTCAGAATGCGGACCGAAGCCCGGTAGTGGGCGTTGATGCGATCTTCGGTCAGGACTTCAGTGGCGGTGCCGATGGCCATCAGCTCGCCGCAGCTGAGCAGCGCCAACCGGTCGGCATACTGGCCGGCCAGGCTGAGATCGTGCATGGTCGAGATCAAGGTCAGCTGATGGTCTGACCGAAGTTCATCCAGGAGGTTCAACAGGTCCTGCTGGTGGCCAATGTCGAGTGCGGTGGTCGGTTCATCCAAGAGGAGAACGGGTGCCTCCTGGGCCAGGGCGCGGGCAATGATGATCCGCTGACGCTCGCCGCCGGACAGGGTGTCGAGATCCCGGCTGGCCAGGCGGCCAACATCCAATTGGTCCAGAACCTTGTGCACGACCGCCAGGTCAGCCCGAGACTCCTTGCCCAGCGGTGCGATCCACGGGTTGCGGCCGAGCAACACATAGTCCACGGCTCGAATACCGGGTGGGACCACCTGGTTCTGGGGGACGAAGGCCACCGTTTGAGCGCGGGTCCGGGCCGGTATGTCATCCAACGACCGCCCGCCGACCGCGACCGACCCCGTGAACGGCGTGAGGCCAGCCACCGCTCGCAACATGGTGCTCTTGCCCGCGCCGTTGGGACCAATGATGCACAGCCACTCGCCCGCGTTGACGGTGACCTTGACGTTGCGGAGCAGCGACGCGCCATCAATGCTCACCCCAAGGTTTTCGATCTCGACTGCCACGCCGGTGGTCATGACAGGGCCCGAGACATTGATGAACTTCGCATGATCAGGATGAAGAACGGCGCGCCGAAGAACGCAGTAACCACGCCGATGGGCAGCTCGGCTGGAGACATCAATGTTCGCGCCAGAACGTCACAGGCGGTGAGGTAGATGCCGCCCAGGAAGAACGACAGAGGGACCACAACTCGATTGGATGCACCGAAGATCATCCGAATGGTGTGGGGGACGATCAGGCCAACAAAGGCGATCAGGCCACTGACCGCAACGGCCGCGGCGGTCGCCAGCGACGCCACCACGATAAGGAGCAGCCGAGTCTGGGTCACCTTGAGACCCAGTGACGTGGCTTCGTCGTCGCCGACCGCCAGCACATCCATGAGTCGAGCGGTGGCCGTCAGCACAACGGCGCAGGCCAACGCCACCGGCAACAAGGTCAGCGCTTCGTCCCACCCGCGGGTGGTCAGGCTGCCCAGGATCCACAGGTAGACGCGCGAGATTGTGTCGTCATCAAGTTGTTGGACGTAGGTCTGCAGGGCAGTGAAGAAACTGGCGACGGCGACACCGGCGAGGATTAGCGTCACGCTGTTGGGGGTACGCAACCGCCGCCCGCTCTTGCGCCCGCCGACCGCACCAACGGCCCACGTCAACCCGACCGCGGCCAACGCACCAAGGAAGGCGGCTACCCGGGTGAGGTCAAAGGCGCCCACGCCGTCGCCGGTGCCCGACACAAAGACCAACGTGGCGCCAAACCCGGCGCCGGCCGCAATGCCCAACAGGTACGGATCGGCCAGCGGGTTGCGGAACACCCCTTGATATGCGGCGCCCGAGACCGCCAGCGAACCGCCAACCAGCAGGCCCAGCACGACCCGCGGGAAGCGCAGGTTCCAGACAACAGATTTCTGCACATCGGTCAGCCCCGAGTCAAAGGTCCCGGGAAGCAACCGATCGGCCACCTCGGTGAGCGCCGCACCTGCGCCGATCGATGCCGGGCCAATGGTCAGCGCCACCGTCGTGGTTATGAGCGCGGCCAGCACCGCACCCGCCAGCCAGACGGGGCGGAGGCGGGCGGTCGGTGCGGCGGTGCTCATGGCAGTACGGAAGTGGATGCGATCCGGTGTGGGGCGGGGGTCTCAGCCAGCAGGTACGAGCGATGCGGCGTTGGCGGCGTCGCGAAGGGTGCCCAACAGTTCGACCACGCGTGGACCCCAACGGCTGGCGACGTCTTCATCCAGCACCACGATGTTGCCGTTCTGCACTGCAGAGATGGCATCCCAGCCCGGCCGTTCGGCCACGATTTCTGGCGTTTGGCCACAGCAGTTGGCATCAGCCAGGAAGATGATGTCGGGGTTGGCCGTCACCAGGAACTCTTCGGAGAGCTGGGGGTAGCCGAAGCTGGCACCGTCGGGGTCCGCAGCGTCAGCAACGTTTTGCAAGCCCACGGTGCTGTACATCTCGCCAATGAAGGTGGCCGAGGTCACCGAGTACAGCGTGTCGTCCAGCTCGTGGAAGAACGTCATGGGCGTACCGTCGGTGGGTTCAAGCGAGGCCACGATCTCGTCGATATCGGCTCGCATGGACGCGATCAGGGCGGCGGCTTCGTCAGCGTGGCCGGTTTCAAGACCGAGTTCTGCAATTTGGTCGTAGACGTCGTCAATGGTGACCGCTGCACCCTGCACGATCACCGGCGCACCAAGCACGTCGATGCCTTCGATGGGGGCGCTGGCGACAATCAGGTCGGGGGCGAACTCGGCGATTGCTTCGACGTTGGGCGTGTAGCCGGAAAGGCCCGCAACGGTTGGCGCATCGGCCGGAAAGTTCGAGAACTCATCAACCGCGGTGACCTGAGGGCCGGCGCCGATGGCGAACAGGATCTCGGTGGCGCTGGGCGACAGCGACACGATGCTCGACACGGTCTTCGAGGCGTCGGCCACCATGGCCTCGCCGTCGGTTGCGGCGTCGGCCACCATGGCCTCGCCGTCGGCCGCCTCATCGGTCGTAGCGACGTCGATGACCGGATCGTCGCTGCCGCAGGCAGCAGCCAAGACAAACACGCTGGCAAGCAGCAGCAAGAGCAGACGTTTCATGGGGTATTTCTCCTGAATGGCCGTGGGACGGTCGATCAACGACAGGAGGCCCATCGTCGAACCAACCCCGTTCCTCGAGGGTGTATGGGTTCGACTCATCGCGGAACGCGACCGGGCTTGTCTCATGCGCCGATGGCGGCTGAGCTTTACCGTTGCGGGACAGCGTCGGAATACACCGAACTTCGGACCCGTGATGAGTACCGAGAGCATAACGGTCAAGCAATATTTGCGGCGAAATTGCGTGGCGAGCCAGGTTGGTCCAGTACCTTCACACGATGGCCAAAGCGACAGCTGCATACCAACTCAACCTGCATGTTCGACTGCGCAACGTGCCCGGGGTCCTTGGTGACTTCGCCAGCGCCATTGGCGACGCTGGCGGCAACATCGCCATGGTCGAAGGGTTCGAGGCAAAGGGCGCGGCTATAGAACGGACCATCTGCGTCAACTGCCGCAACGAAGATCACCAGAAGAAGGTGATCGCCGCAGTTGAAGCGCTGGACCACGTGGACCTGCTGGAGTGCTTCGACAGCACGTTCCGCATGCACGAAGGCGGCAAGATCGAGACCGAGGCGTTGGCGTCGGTGGGCGATGCGGACGACCTCTCGATGGCCTACACCCCGGGTGTGGCCCGGGTCTGCATGGCCATCCATGAGAACCCTCAAGTCTCGTTCACGCACACCATTCGCAAGAACACGGTGGGCATCGTTTCTGATGGCACCGCGGTGCTTGGCCTTGGTGATATCGGGCCGGCCGCAGCTATGCCGGTGATGGAAGGCAAGGCCCTTCTGTTCAAGGAGTTCGCCGGGGTGGATGCGTTTCCCATTTGTGTGGACACCAAAGACCCGGAAGAAATCATCCAACTGGTCAAGAATCTGGCGCCAACGTTTGGCGGTATCAATTTGGAAGACATCGCTGCGCCCAACTGCTTCATCATCGAGGAGCGGCTCAAGGAAGAACTCGACATTCCCATCTTTCATGATGATCAGCACGGCACGGCGGTGGTCACGCTGGCGGCGTTGATGAATTCGCTCAAGCTGGTGGACAAGAAGATGGAAGACCTCACGGTGGTGATCTCCGGGATTGGCGCGGCAGGGGTGGCCATTGGCAAGATTCTGCTCAACGCCGGCGTGGGTCAGGTGATTGGCACCGACCGCCAGGGCGCCATCTTCGAAGGCCGGGACAATCTCAACTTCGCCAAGGAATGGTTTGCGGCCAATACCAATGCGGAGCGGCTCGATGGTTCGGTCCACGATGTTCTTCGGGGCGCTGATGTGTTTGTGGGAGTGAGCGCGCCGGGTCTGATTGATGCCAGCGACATTCGCAACATGGCGGCCAAGCCGTTGGTCTTTGCCATGGCCAACCCGGATCCGGAGATCACGCCCGAAGATGCCGACGGTCTGGCCGCCGTTATGGCGACGGGTCGGTCGGACTATCCCAACCAGATCAACAACGTGTTGGCGTTCCCCGGGATTTTCCGCGGTGCCTTCGACGTTTGCGCAACCGACATCACAGAAAGCATGAAGCTTGCGGCGGCCAAAGCCATTGCCGAAGTGGTAACCGACGATGAACTGGCCGCGGACTATGTGATTCCCTCGGTCTTCAACAAGACGGTTGTGGAGCACGTGGCGCCCGCCGTCTCGGCGGCGGCCATCGCCGACGGAGTGGTTCGAAGCTGATACCCAGCCGCGTTCGCTCTCTTGTGTCAGACCTCAGGGAGAGCGGCCACCGAATCAGCGGCATCGGGACCCCAGGTGCCCTTGTCGTAGGCCAGCACCCGGGGCGCATGATCCAGAATCGGTTCAACGATTCGCCAAGAGGCTTCGACCCCGTCCTGATGGGCAAAGTTGCGCGGGTCGCCGTCAATGGCATCGCCGATCAACCGCTCGTACGGGTCGGGCCCGCTGCCGCCCAGCGCTTCGCCGTAGTCAAGGTCAAGGTCAACGGGTTCGCTCATCAGCTGGTCGCCCGGGGCTTTGGCCTGAAGGGTCAGGGTGATGCGATTGTCGGGCTTCATGCGGAAGCGAAGCACGCTGGGTTGGGCTCGCGGCGGCTGGGTGTGGTTGCCATCTGTTGACGCCGGTCTTCCGCCAAATAGCGTGGTTGGCGGTGCGGTGAATTCGATGACGGCTTCGGTCAAGGTCTCGGCCATTGCCTTGCCGGCTCGGATGCAGAACGGCACGCCTTCCCAGCGCCACGAGTCGATGTACAACTGCAGCGCAACGAAACTCTCGGTGTTTGAATCGGCGGCAACGCCCACTTCGTCCAGGTACCCGCGGTATTGCCCCCGAACCGTGGTTGCCGGGTCAGCAGGGCGAATTGACTGCAGGACCTTGACCTTCTCGGATCGAAGCGCAGCGGCGTCCTCGTTGATGGGCGGTTCCATGGCGAGGAGCGCCACCATCTCCAGCAGGTGGTTCTGAACAACGTCACGCACCGCACCGACGTCGTCATAGAACGCACCCCGACCATGGATGTCGAAAGACTCGGCCATGGTGATGGTTACCCGGGCAATGTGTTGGCGGTTCCAGACCGCCTCCAGGATCGCATTGGCAAACCGAAAGACCAGCAGATTCTGGATGCTGTCTTTACCAAGGAAATGGTCGATGCGGTAGATCGACTCCTCGGGGAAATGGCGATGCAGGATGTTGTTGAGTTCCCTGGCGGTCGCCAGGTCCCGCCCAAATGGCTTTTCCACAATGATGCGACCTCGGTTGAGGCCGGCGCTCGCCAAACCGGTGGCCACATCGTCGAACAGTGACGGCGGCAGAGCCAGAAAGGCCACCGGGGTTGCATCCTGGTCGATCTCGGCCCCAAGTCGGGCGAAGGTCTCCGGCTCGGTGTACTGGCCACGCACATAGGTGATCCGAGAGCAAAGATCTTCAATGGCCGCCGCGTCGGGTCGGTCGGCCAGCGCGTCACGAACCCGGCTGCGGATGCTGTGGTCATCGTGGTCCGACCGGGCCACGCCGATCACGGTTGGGCGAACGCCATCAACGGTGAGTTCATACAGGGCCGGGAAGAGCTTCTTGCGCGCCAGGTCGCCGGTAATGCCAAACAGGATCAGCGTGGTTGACGTCGCGTCTGAGACAAGTTCCATTTCTCCAGCATGCATCGAGATCACACCTGGGAGTTGCGCGATTTGGCAATCCGATTGGATTGCCATGCAAAGATTTCAGGTTGACGTGCTGAAGTCGGGGGAGGGGTGAGGCGCCGCATCATGGCGACCGGCACCTCACCCCTCCCGGATCACAGAAGTGCTACCTGCGGTAGAGGTTCACCGACTCCGGGCTCTGCCCCGGCACGTTGTCGCACGTGTAGTTCCCGGGAAGCCGGATGTACATCGCATTGATGCAGTTGGCGATGGCCTCCTGCCCCAGGGCATTCGACGTCGCAGAAGCGTTCGGCCACCGCACCGAGAAGTGAAAGTTAGTTCATATTAAATTGAAGTCAAGGTTCATTCTTGTCCGGGCCGGATTGTGTGCCGAAAACGACAAAGGACCGCCATCACTGGCGGTCCATCTGGATGCGGTCTGGTTGGCCGAAACGCCGGTGTTCAGACCATGAGAACGCTTCGCCGTCAGGCGAAACTCGGCATGTGTGGCGGAGCCACGAAACGGTTGCGATGTTTTGCCGTCAGGCGAAACTCGGCATGTGTGGCGGAGCCACGAAACGGTTGCGATGTTTTGCCGTCAGGCGAAACTCGACATGTGTGGCGGAGCCACGAAACGGTTGCGATGTTTTGCCGTCAGGCGAAACTCGGCATGTGTGGCGGAGCCACAAAACGGTTGCGATGTTTTGCCGTCAGGCGAAACTCGACATTTGTGGCGGAGCCACAAAACGTGGAGCTAGGGAGAATTGAACTCCCGACCTCTTGTATGCCATACAAGCGCTCTACCAACTGAGCTATAGCCCCGGAGCGGACAAGACTAGCGGCCTTCAGCACCGAGCCCTACGCGTATGGGATCGAAAGTTGGTGGGGGCCGCAGGACTGGTGATCCTTGGTCGTCACTTGTTCATCGCCTATAACAAGAGCCGTGAATGAGTCCCCGGATCGCTCCGCCGATCAGTCCCCGGATATGCCTGAGAGCCAGCCGGAGCAAACCCGTGACATCAGCGCGGCCAGCGCCGCTCTGTCGGCGGACTCGGGTCCAACTGTTGACGGGGTGGACCTGTCCGCCCTGGGCATCCCGCTCATCGGGGCCGGGGTCGTGGCCGGACTGGTTGGACTTGTCCTCGGTTTCACCGTGGATACCGGCGACCTCGGTTTCTACGCCCGACCGGGTCTGCTTCTGAGCCTCACTGCGGTCTTCATGATTGCGGCCGGGGTGCTCTATCGCCTGAAGTCCTTCGGCCTGGTTCGGATCGTCACCGCGATTGGCGCGGCCGGCATGTTGGCGTTGGGCGCCGTCCTGGTGTTCCGGGCGATCATCATCGAATTGTCCGGCGCCAGCGCCACCAATGCGGGAACGCAGGCTCTGGCGCTGCTGGTGGTTGCGCCCATCTGCACCATTCCCGCGTTCGCCCTTCTGCCGCCGCTGAAGCTGCTGGACCAGCGAGCGGACGGCACTCCCGAGTCCTGGGTGGGCATGGCGGCGGCGGCCCTCAAAGGCCTGGCCATCATCTTCACGATCTTCGGTTTGCTCTGCGCGGTGCTCGGCCTGGCTGACTGGGCCCGCGGCGTCAGCCCAACGGAAGATCCGTACCTGTTCTTCGCCGGTTGTTTCGCCGTCCTCGTCGGGTTGCTCAACTTCGGTCTGGGTCGCTTCGTCGAGGGGGATCCGCCGGCCGCCAACGACGGTGACCACTGGCCGGAGCCCATCGAGGTATAGAGGCTTCGTCCAGCTGCGGTGGTATTCCTCGGTGTGGGGGCTCCAGTTCTCTAGGCTTGAGTGCTTATGGCCAACGACTCCCAAACCGAAGCCGCCGACCCGGCCGCATATGACACCCAGGCCGTTGAGGCCAAGTGGCAGGCGTACTGGCGGGACAACGGTGTGTATGAGATTGACAACGACGATCCTCGCGACTCGTTCTATGTGCTTTCCATGTACCCGTACCCATCCGGGGCCGCCCACATGGGCCACGTTCGCAACTACACCTTCGGTGACCTGCTGGTTCGGTACAACACCATGCTCGGCAAAGGCGTGCTGTCGCCCATCGGCTTTGACAGCTTTGGCCTGCCCGCCGAGAACGCGGCCATCAAGAACAAGGTCCATCCTCGGATCTACACCGAAGAGCGCATTGTTGAGCTGACGTCGTCGTTGGAACGAATTGGCGCGGTCTATGACCACCGTCGTCTGGTCAAGAGTCACGATCCCGAATACATGCGCTGGACCCAGTGGATCTTCCTCAAGTTCTACGAAGCAGGTCTGGTCTACAAGGCCGAGTCGCCGGTGAACTGGTGTCCCGGCTGCAACACCGTGCTCGCCAACGAGCAGGTGGTCGACGGTCTCTGTGAACGCAGCGAAGACCCGGTTGAACAGCGCAACATGAGCCAGTGGATGTACAAGATCACCGCCTACGCGCAGGAACTGCTGGACGACCTGGACACGATCGATTGGCCCGAGCGGGTCAAGACGATGCAGCGCAATTGGATCGGCCGGTCCGAAGGTGCACAGTTCTCCCTGCCAATCGCCGACGCCGATGGAAAGGCCCGCACCGATGTTGATGGCGTGGAGGTGTACACCACTCGCCCCGACACCAGCTTTGGTATGACCTTCGCGGTGATGTCACCCGAGCATCCGCGGGTCGACGAGTTGACCACCGACAGTCAACGCAACGCCGTCAACGCATTCCGCGAAGAGGTCAGCGCCAAGTCCGACATTCAACGCCAGTCATCCGAAACCGCCATGGACAAGCGCGGAGTTTTCACCGGCACCAATGTGGTCAATCCCTTCACTGGCAGGACGATTCCGCTGTACCTGGCCGACTACGTCCTCATCACCTACGGCACCGGCGCCATCATGGCGGTCCCCGGTCAGGACCAGCGCGACTGGGACTTTGCCAAGGCCTATGACCTGGACATCATTCGTACGGTGCAACCGCCGGCTGACTTTGACGGCGAGGCGTTCACCGAAGATGGTCCGGCCGTCAACTCGGAGTGGTTGGACGGCTTGGAGGTTGCCGAAGCCAAAGTCAAAGCGACCGAATGGTTGGAGTCCGAGGGGCGGGGCGCGCGGCAGGTCAACTTCCGGATCCGGGATTGGTTGCTGGGCCGCCAGCGGTTCTGGGGTTGCCCGATTCCCATTATTCACTGCGAATCGTGTGGCGAGATTCCGGTTCCCGAGTCCGACCTGCCCATCGTGCAACCCGACGATGTGGAGTTCACGCCTTCAGGCGAATCACCTTTGCGCAGCCACGCCGGCTTCCTGCACGTTGCGTGTCCGGGGTGCGGCCAACCCGCCACCCGGGACACCGACACGATGGACACCTTCGTGGACTCCAGCTGGTACTTCCTGCGCTTTGCCGACTACGACAACCACGACGCGCCATTCAGCAAAGAGGCGATCGATCGGTGGCTGCCGGTTGATCAATACATCGGTGGAGTGGAGCACGCAATCCTGCACCTCCTCTATGCCCGCTTCTTTGTCAAGGCATTGAGCGATCTGGGTTACGTCTCAAAGGATTTCCGGGAGCCGTTTGCGCGGCTGTTCACCCAGGGCATGGTTCGCTTGGGCGGATCGAAGATGTCCAAATCCAAAGGCAATCTGGTGGCGCCCGAAGAGATCCTTGATGCGCAGGGCGCCGACGCGCTGCGGCTGGCGCACCTGCAGGTCAAACCACCCCAGGACGATGTGGACTGGGAGGACATGAACATCGATGGGTGTTCCCGCTTCCTCAGTCGCGTTCGCCGCGTCAGTGACCCGTCAACCGACCTGGTCAAGACCGTCCGATCCGGTGACATGACCGACGCCGACCGGGTCATCGATGCGGCCACCCACGTGTTGATCGACAAGGTCACCGCGTCCTACAACAAGTGGTCCTACAACACCGGCGTGGCCGCGTGCATGGCCTATACCAACGATCTGTACAAGTACGTCCAGGACGACGCCGGGGTGCATGACCAGACGTTCGCGTTCTGCGCAGACACGCTGCTCAAGGTGATGTGTCCCATGGTGCCGCACCTGACCGCGGAGATGTGGTCACAACGCCACGGCGAGGATGCGCACATTCACGCCGAAGAGTGGCCGGCAGCTGACGAATCCAAGCTGGTGGCTGACACCATTGAGATGGTGGTCCAAATCAATGGCAAGGTCCGTGACCGCATGCCCGTTGCGGCTGACATCAGCGAGGACGATGCTGCGGCGGCCGCGTTGGCCCTGCCAAAGATCGCCGAACAGTTGGGCGGGGTTGCGCCCCGCAAGGTGATTGCCCGCCCGCCCAAGCTCGTCAATATCGTCGCGGGCTAGCTGGCTCTTATTGTTCCTTCTCGCTGCGCTCGTCGGAAGCGTTCGGCACGCAGCTCCCATTGTTCCTTCTCGCTTCCGCTCGTCGGAAGCGTTCGGCACGCAGCCCGTCAACTGGTCGGGGTCGGGCGCCCGGGGGAGCTCTACTCGAAGGCGTCGCGGGCCGCGTCGGTTGCGGCGTCCTTGGCGGCGGCACCGGTGACCGACGCTCCGGCTCCGCTGGCAACAACTCCCGGCCCCAGATCGACCTTGCCTTCGATGCTCCGGGTGCTGTTCCGGGATATGGAGCGGGCGGACCAGGCCGATCCGGCGACCGCCAGGAAGGCGACCAGATCGATGGCCAGCATGATGCCGGGCAGAATCAGATCGCCGGTGTCCTGGTGGCGCAAGGCGACAAAGACATCGGTGACTTCACGAGCGATCGCGCCGGCCAATGCGATCGTGGCGCCCACTCGGTCTCGGAACAGCAGCGCAACCAATGCCGTCACGCCCAGGGCCAGGTTGCGTCCGCCCCAGCCGGCGCCGGCGACTTTGTCCACGCCGTCGGCCAGCAGCAGGGAGCCGGGGTCGATCAGTTCCAGCACCCCAACAATGATCCCGGCCGCAGCGAGGATCAGCAGGTACGCCATAACCCAGGTTGGCAATTCTCTCTTCACGGTGACTCCTTCAGTGTCGCGGGCTCACGTCGCTCGCAAGGTACCACCGACACGTGTTTGGGAGCGGAGATCCCTGGCGGTACGCCCCGCGGCCCAACGCTTGACCACTGATCGAATCGAATCTGCGCGTACTGTTTGCTGGTGACATCGAAGCTGGAGCAGGGTCGCGATTCCGCGGTTGGCCAACCGACCCTCAGCCACATGGCACTGCTGCTGCTGGCGGTCTTCGCTGTCTCGTCGTCTGCCGCGCTGGTCCGATGGACCGACGTTTCTGCGATCACCATCGCGTTCTGGCGGACCTTCGGCGGCGCGCTGATTCTGGCCGGGCCGGCATGGCGAATCCGCCAGGAGCGCGCCATACCGGCAAACCGTAATGGCCGCGCGGGTTGGCTCTTCTCCGCCGTCGCCGGTACCGCGCTGGCCCTGCACTTCGCCACCTGGCTGACCTCGCTGGAACTCACATCGGCAGCAGCGTCGTTGACGCTTGCGGCCACCGCGCCGATCTTTGTTGCCGGCTGGTGGTGGCTCAACGGCCGCCCGCCGTCCGCCCGGGCTTGGGTCGCCATTGCCGTGGCGATCGTTGGCGTTGCCGTCATTGCCGGAGGTTCATTGCTCGAAGACGCAACCAATCTTCGAGGCAACGCGCTGGCGCTGATCGGTGCGGTCACGGCCGCCGCATACATGGTGGCCGGGGAGCGAGCCCAGGAAGAGCTGCCAATCGCCACGTACGCGTTTCGGGCCTACTTCTCGGCGGCCGTGGTGCTGACGGTGATCGCCGCGGTGAGCGGTGACGCGTTGTGGTCAGGGGCCGGGAATTCGGCGGCGTGGGACCGCAAGACGGTTCTGGCGCTGGTCCTGTTCGTGGTTGGCCCGCAGCTTCTGGGACACACCGTTCTCAACAGCCTGTTGCCGCGGATCGGTTCGCTGTCGGTGACCATGGCGCTGCTGGCCGAACCCATCCTTGGGAGCCTGCTGGTGTGGCTCTGGTTTTCCGAAGTGCCAACCGCTGCGGTGTGGATTGGCGCGCCGCTGGTCATTGGCGGCTTGGCCTTCCAACTCTGGGATCAGGCCCGTGGCGTCAGGGAAGGAAGCTGGTGGCCAGCGCCAGCTGATCGGCCGTGAACCCGCCGTACTGCGAATCGCTCGGGGAGTTGACCCACGATGCCGCTATGGCTTCGGCCCAGTCGCCGGCGCCCACCGCAAAGTCGGACAGGCCGCTGCCCGGCCACCACACCATCGGCATGCCCCGCGAGTTCAACCAGGCTTCGCGTTGCGACGCGTTCAGGTATTGCACATCCAACGCATGAGCCACTTCGTGCGCCAGAATCCCCGCCACCTCTGATGCGGAGTCGCCGCTGTTGATGTAGACGGTGATGGTCTTGGCGGAGGTGTTGGTCAGGCCGCGGTAGCCGGGGGTGTCGCCAGCAAAGTGCACACTCCAACCGGGAAGGGCGGCGCGAAAATTGTAGGGGATCATCGCCTCGGCCTGAGCGCCGAGTTGCTCGTAACTGTTGCCCGCAGTGACGACCACTTCCTCCTGAACCGGTGCGGCCGTCGGGGCCGCAGTTGGGGCTACCGGCGCGGCAGTTGGGGCTACCGGCGCGGGGGTGGGCAGGACTTCGGGCACCGATGCGGACTGCACCGCTTCCGGCTTCACAAAGTCGGCGAGGGCCTCGTCGGCCGAGGGAATGACAATCTCATTGGCGGGGGTGCCAGCGACAGCAGAGTCTGCTTCGAACGATTCGGACGCGGTAACCGCCTCCTCTACCGCAGGTGCTTCGTCCTCTACCGCAGGTGCTTCGTCCTCTGCTGCTGGGGCCTCGTCCTCTACTGCTGGGGCCTCGTCCTCCACCGCAGGTGCGTCGTCCTCTACCGCAGGTGCGTCGTCCTCTACTGCTGGTGTCGCGTCCTCCACCGCAGGTGCGTCGTCCTCTACTGCTGGTGCATCGTCCTCAATTGCTGGCGCATCTTCGGCTTGGGCATCTTCGGCTTCGGAGCCGGCCAGAACGCCACCAAGTTCGTGGGCCGACACCTGCTCGAAGGTCGGCGCCCGATTGGAGTCAACATTGCCGATGGTTGCGGTGCCCAACGAAACCGAACCGGCCGAATCCGGGAGGGCGATAGCGGCTCGAACGGGTGCATCAACAACCTGACCGATGGACAACGCGGCCACCTCGGGAGACGAAGCGGCCGAGATATTCGTGTCGTTGCTCCCGGTCGCTCCGCTTACCATGATGAGGGTGCCCGCCGCTGTTGCGGCTACCAGCAGACCTGCTGCCGGTACTGCCAATCGTCCCCGTAGAAGCCGGTGGCGCTCGGCCACCGGTTGCCCGAGCATCAGCTGGCCAAGTCTCTGTTCCACCACCGCCAGCTCGCGCTGCAACGTTTCACTCAGGACAACCAGGTCCCGATCCCGCAGCGTCAGCCCCGCACCGGGTCGAAGGTTGCGGAGCATGTACAACAGCGCCAGGTAGCGCTCGAGCACATCGTCCACCGCAGTGGAGGGGAGGGTGAGCGTTTGATCGCCGACGCCCATCTGGCCATTGGCCAGATCGACGACCAAACGACTTCTTGCGGGTACGACTTCGCCGGTGTTGACGCCGTACAACCGCGTGATCTGTTGAATGAGTTCGTCCGAAGCACCCTGGCCTCGTTCATAACGCTCCAGGTCCGCAGGTGTGAACTGGCCCTGGGAGGCTGCCGCCACGTCGCCAATGGTCAGGCCCCGTTGGGAGCGAGTCGTTGACAACAGCGCGCCGAGGCGCTTCGGAGGTATGAGGGTTGCTTCCGCGTTCATCGCTCCGGGGATCGTCGCGATCAGACCCGAAGTTGAGCGATGATGCTGATACGAGGCGGAGTCGGGTCAGTTGGCCCAGAAACTCATGGGTGGGGGTTGACTGCGCCGGCCTTCGCCGCCGATGGGTTCAAGCCGGGGGCTGGTCCGGGTCTATGACCGGTAGGTCGTCCTGGGGGCGCACGGCCCGCAGGAGGTCGTCGGGTGCTGAGCCATCAACGCTCACGACCTGAAGGTTGGTTGTCCGAACCCAATGGATACGGCCGGCTGAATCGGCCACCGAGGCCATGGGATAGCGCGCACCCTTTTCACTGCGGTCACCCATCAGGGTGCCAAACATGCCCAGGTCTTGAGTGATCATCGATGCGGCGAAACCGACCCCCAGAAGAACATAGATCTGGCGATCCTCGGCGTAGCGGACCAGCGTTGCCACCTCAGTCGCTCTTCAACTCGTCAATGACCGGCAACCAGACATCGGGTGCGGCCTCGTAGGGGGCGTAAAACGTCATCCGATCCACCAGATGTCCGTACCGACTCTTCAGCTTGCCGGCGATCTCCTCGGCAGGAGCAACACAGCCAATGGTGTCCAATACGTCATCGTCGATGAGATCCGCCATGTCGTCCCAGCGGCCCTCCTTCGAGAGCCGATTCAGCTCCGGCTGCAGGTCGCCCCAGCCATGGTGGTCCAGCACGCCCTTGTAGGACGGCGTTGAACCATAGAACGCAATCTGTTTGCGGACCGCCGCCGCAGCCGTGGCCATTTCTTCTTCGGTCGTGCCGGTCACAATCATGGCCGGCAAGGCAACCTCAACCGCGTCAGCGCTGCGGCCGGCGGCTTCAGTACCTTTGCGGAGCGCCGGCAGCGAAATGTCCTCCAGGTACGCCGCGGTGGTGAAGCCATGGCTGAACCAGCCATCGGCCACCTCACCGCACACCTTGGTCATCAGCGGCCCAACCGACGCCAGAAAGACCTTGGGCTTGCCTGGGAAATCCTTCGGGTTTGGGGAGAACATTGGGGTCATCAACACGTGCTTGTAGAAGTCGCCGCGGAAGTCCAACTTGTCGCCAGTCAACCAGGAATCCCAGATGGCGTGCATCGCCAGGATGAACTCCCGCATCCGGGCGGCCGGCTGGCTCCACTCCATGGAGAACCGCTTGGTGATGTGTGGCTTGATCTGGCTTCCGAGACCGAGAACGAAGCGGCCATTCGACGCAGCGTTGAGATCCCAACCGATGTTGGCGAGCAGCATTGGGTTGCGAGCGAACGCAACAGCAATCGAGGTGCCGAGCGTGATGGTCTCGGTTGCCGGTGCCGCAACGGCAAGCGGGAAGAACGGGTCGTGGCTTGTTTCAGCGGTCCAGATGGCGTCGTAGCCAGCTTCCTCGGCTTCCTTGGCGCGGGCCGGAGCCTTGGAGAGATCTGTGGGGAGCGAGGTGTCGATCAGCATCCTCAGACAGTGCCACACGCCGCTGCCCCCGGGCGAGATGGCCGCTGTCAGGAAGCGGCGAGAACGTCGGCCACGAACGACCGGAACTCGGGCGCGAGTGCCTCGGCGTGGGTGGCAGCGACGTGATGTGCATCTCGGAAAGTGAAGACACCGTCAGAGCGCAAGGCACAGGTCTCGTCGTCACACATGAAGGTGGTGGGGTCGATCGTCACGGCGTCGAAGGCTTCGAGCGTCGGCGCTTCTCGTTCCCGCAGTCTGATGGAAAGTGCCGTGGCGTCTTCGACGCTCTCGATGCATTCGGCTTCGCTTCGACGAGCGACACATTCGACTGGGTCCTCACTGAAGCTCGGTGAATCATGGATCCAGCCGACCGTGATGTCGCGTTCGTCGAGATCGTCCAGGAAACTGGCGAGGCCAGCGACCCACTGGTCTTCACCGGCATCGTCGACGTTGGTGGCGTAGTGGCTGACGATGACGGCGTCGGGTTGGAGTTCGTCGATGATCTCGAGGTTCTGGTCCTGGACCCGGCGGCAGGCCTCGACCGAGATCGGCGGTTGGGTTCCGACCACGTTGCACCCACCGAGGATGTGCAACACGTAGCGGAAGTCCAGATCGGCGCTGAGAGCGTCGAGGGTCGGGGTCCACATCTCGGCATGAGAGTCACCCAGAACGAGGACTGTCTGGCTCGCAGTGTCGCTGCCTCCAGAGCACAGCTCCAGGAGTGCAACGAGTGATCCAACATCGCACGAGACCTCGGTCAGGGCTGGCAGGTCGTCGCGAGCGACGACGAGGTC
>ENA-ORXR01001270-ORXR01001270.1-marine-metagenome-genome-assembly--contig:-NODE-1270-length-27320-cov-12.233124_pt1 | contig 27320 bp, 43 predicted proteins | sample MGYA00237866_ERZ511479 | MGnify/ENA metagenome assembly ERZ511479 | reverse complement strand
CGGTGCAGTCCATGGTGCCAGTTGCCACATGAACGCGATGGCGCTCATACACGTGATGGCGCTGGGTGATGACCCCAATCCCTTGGAAGGACGTCTGTACTGGGACCTACCCCCTGGACCGCGGGGGCAGAAACACCTCGCGGGCCAGACGCACCTTAGCGTCCGCCTCACTAGCGGCACCAGACTTTCCGGGTTGGTCCGCCTTGGCATACGACACCGTCTTACCCCGACGGAGGATGGGGACCTCACATCCATCTAGTGCCTGGATATACCCTTTGGGCCCGCAGATGTTGGGGACATGGACGTCGGTGTAGTCGGTCCCTAGGACTAGGGGAACCGACATGCAGCGAACTACTCCACACGTGACCTGTGTGGAGTAGGTTCCGACTCGCACCGTAAGAGTCACGGTGCCCGTTATGGGAAGGAGTCCCCCATTAACGTCAAACAACTGTGCGGTCGCCGCGTCTGAGGGCACCACCCTCATCTCCGGGGGAAGCAGCGCCTCTCGTACTAGAGAGACGCCGGACCCCGCGTCGACAATGACGCGGAGGGCTAGCTCACGCCCCGCGTCCAACCAGATGCGGCTGGCCATCTGATAGTTGGACACCGTCAGAATGGCCACCACATTCCGGCCGTCCAGTCCCTGCATCCCGAGGGCGGATACCCTTGGGTCGGGATTGGATGCGTACTGGCATCACATCCGCGCCCCGGTTTGGGTCCACCGGTCGCCGCGGGGAGGGCCCAACACCGGTGGTTACTCGTTTTCCTCCTCGGACTCAGAGGAGGTAGCCGGCCCGTACTCGGGCCCGGCCCGAGGTTCCCCCTACTCAAGCGGCGTCGACTCATCGCCGCTTGATCTGGAGTCCTCGTTGGGGGTGGCAACTGCCACCCACCAGCCCATCCGCTGGGTATCACGGGAGCCCGAGGGCGCCCCGAGAGGGGACCAGCGACTGGCCATCGCCAACCGGTCACGTAGGCGTCCGTCCAAAGTTGGGCACACCTCGGCCCAATGACCCACCCTGCCACACTGGCGTCTGATACACGGGATTACCCCGAGAGGGAGCTCACGACAGACCCATAAGGTGGTCACCGCTTCGCGCTGTCCGGGTGTGACAGGTATCCCGGAGGTACACTTGTCGTCAAGAGGGAGGGACGGCACCGGTTGGGCACGACCGGGGCTCTCCTCGCGTCTCTCGGTGACGATGTGCCCCCCCTGTGGTGGGGCTTTCCCGTTCTCTCCGGTTCTCCGCCCCTCGAGCAGCGATGTCCTCGGCGGACGCGGCCGACGTAACGGCTTCCATGGCGGTAGATATTCGAGCCGAGGGGGCCGGCGCCATCCTGGGACCGGAAGTGGACATCGAGGATGACGTCCTCGCTACCCCTTGTTGACTTCTTGGCCGAATGCGGCCGTGGTCGATGACATGTAGGGGTATTACCCGTGGCCGCCCTGGGGGGGTCCCCTGTCAAAAAGCGCCTTTCAGCCGTCGACAGCCCTCGTATGGTATCCATCTGGACCACCATCCCGCGGATGTACGGTCCGCTGTTCGCCGTCCGTGAAGGTACGGTGCCGGATTTCCCTTTCCTCCGTAATCGGGAGGACTTTCGAATCTGCGAAGTGCTCAGGCACTTGGCGGATCGCGAGCCTTCTGCCAAGGTGGGCGACGAGCCCCACATCGCCTGGGAGTACTACCCGGGGACTCCCCCTAAGTTAAGAAAGGAGGACGGCGGCTTTTTTGTGCCGGGTGCGATGGGGAAGTGGACAATCCGCACATCCTTGGGTATTCTCAAGCTTTATGATCAGCGTGAGGTGCGCGGCGTACGTGTGGTAAGTAGCGAGGTTCTATAGCCGACCACCATGGAGATTCGGGAGCTGGTAGAGGTTCCCGGCGGCATATACGCGCGGGCGCCTCAGATGGCGCTGCTTAAGAGCAGTCAGTTAATGGGGAAACCCATAGGGGGTCCCGAGCACCTTCTATTGGCAGCCTTACGGGCCGCCGAGGTGGCTGACGTCTTTGTGGGTAGTATACACCACCATGGATATCTGTGGCGTCTACTAACGGCTTTACCGTAGTCTTTCTCCCATCTTACGACTGAGCTTTTGAGGTCGTCCGAGCCCGAAATCCGGCCCCTCTTAGAGTCCTGTATAGAGCTCTTTAATCTTTTTGAGGAACTGGCGTCAGCCGCGTGGCTTCAGTGGATTGGAGGACTCCGAGGGGTCTTCCGCTGAGCGAACTAATTGAATCAGAGAGAACCTTGGTCCTCTCGGAGGGTCTAGGGAACCTCCGCCTACCGCATGGGTCGTCACGCGACAGTTACGTATCCGTCCTCTGGATCGGGAATTGGCAGACGCTGGGTCGGCCCGGGTGGGCCTAGTAGTTTCGGCCGCGCCGACGCCGGTGCCGGCCGCGACGGCTGTGGTCGCCTCCTCGTTGTTCCCGCCCCTTAGGGGCGCTGTCTCCCGCCCGCTGTAAACTCCCCACAGGGTTGGCCGGCACACTCATTCCCGTCGGGCCTACCTCATGGGGGATGGGAGTGGTGCATTCCCCCATTTTGGGCGGCACTCCGATTCGCCTTTAGAGCCCCTACCTCTCGTTACGTGCGAGGGGTCGGCCTAATTGGGTACCCCTCGCCTCGTGAGCGCCCCCGTTTGATCGGGCTCGCCGCGCTCTCTGGGGGAGCTGCCGCTCATCCTCAATAATGGGGAGGATAACATCCTCATTATAGGCTTGAGCCTCATCTTCGTGCGGCTGCGCAAGGAGATGGGGACCATCGTGTCACTCCCCATGGGTGACCATGACGTGGATCGGCCATAATCTTTGAGCACAGCCGAGTCGGTCCGCCGCCTTTTGGAGGAGTATGGTCTCGCCGTAAAGGAAAACAACACAGTTTTGACCGGTTGGTCTCATCGGAAATCGGCCGGCTCCGCGGCCCCACCCGTCGGGGCCCTCATTTCGGCAACGCCTCCGAGTCCGCCGTCTCCCTCCCCGCCTCATTATGGGGAGGGATCCAGCTCTTCTTCCCAGACCCTTTATGGGGTGGCTCCTTTCCCTGCCGCTAGCACGCCGACACTTTCCGTTCCCGGGTATTACTCGTCCGAGGGGGGCCCTCGCCAGGGCCAGTGCGCCGGCTGTGGTTCTGGCTTCGGGGCTTGGTGACTGAGTCACTCTGGGGTGGCTTTGCGCCACCTCCCCCGTCTCCTGCATTGGTTGATGCTCTCTACCGCCCCCTCCTGAGGGGGTGGGCTCCTTGCATCGGTTTATGGGCAGGCAAAGGGCCCCGTAGAGAAAGAATGGCTTAGTCTCTCTTCTTGTCTCCTTTTCTTTCCTTGTGACTCGAAGTCACTAGCGCGCCGCAGGCCTCTCCCCCGCCTTCGTGGGTGAATACCACCACTTCCCGCGTCAAAGCGGGAAGCTTGTCGTGCTTTCGTATGCAACTTTTCCGAATTACCTCCCTCAAGAGGAAAGAGGCATATTGCCACGTGGAATACTCTACCGGAAAACCGAACCATTCGACGGGGAGCTTCTATTGCCCCTCATCATCCCAGCCATGGCTGAAAAATCCCTCCAAGGCATGTTCAGGGCCATCCTTAACTTATTCATCTACGTTAAACAGGGGTTGTGCCCGAAGGGCGCGAGTCCACTTGGCATCCTACACATGTGGTGCAGTTGCACCAGTGACATGGTCACTGCTTCCAGTGCGGAGAACCCTAGGGCTCTCCACCCGGACCCGATGCCCATCGGTTTTTAGGACAATGTAGATTCTTTTTCTACAGAACCCAAGCTTCTTCTGTGAACGGGAATGGGCGTGTCAGTACACCCAGTCCTCGGCCTTAACCGATTCACTCTTCACCGTGGTTCTGGCGTCAAACGCCGAATTGTATGTGGCCTGGGCTTTTTCATGCTGCCGAACAACCGTAGGGATGAGGGCCTGAAGGTCCTCAACGTACTGTTCCACCGCCCTCGTGGCGTTTTCCGTTCTCTCTCCTGACTCGAGGCATACGTTCCATGCCAATGACCTGTAGACGTCGTTGGATCACAGTGGCAGAAAGGATTCTACCTGTGCACGAGCGTACCTGCGTCATAAACACAGTAGTGAAGAAGAGAGATGACTGTCCCAGCTCGTCTGGTCCTCCGCGACATAGCACCGGAGCTTCCGCACCAACGTGCGGTTGTATCGTTCCACGTGCCGTTGCCGACAGTGCGGCATATATTCGCCGGAAGTTGGCGAATTGGCGCTGGTAACCCCCTTGACTGGCCGATTCCACCTAAATGTGCAACTTGGCTTGTGGCAAGCCTTTTGGGCGGTTACTTCCGCATTGTTTTGTTTCACTTCTGGCTTCCCTGTTCTTCTGCACGCTGGCACTCATAACGATCGACTGTGCTGTGACGGTCAATCGACTAGTGCCCTTGTTCTTATTAACACACCGTGGGCCCGGATTTTTCCGTCGTTGGCACGACCCGGCTCCCGATCGGTTGCCCTTCGACAAAAATTCCTTTTTCCTCGTCTCTACGGCGATGTAATTCTCTTTATTGCGTGGCCACGGTCGCTCACGATTCACGGGTAAATGAACTGAAGTCATAAATTCCACACTGATGGAGCAGCAGGGGATCTCCTCGCCTGTATCGTGCCTTGTGGCACGGTGCGTCTAAGAACCTAGTTGCTACCTCGTGGCACTGTGATGGTGTCAATACGGTCACTTGGCGTTCTGGGAGGTTTCCATCGCTTTGTGGGCGTGGTGCCGGGGGCACCATCATTGTGATCTTCGACTGGCGCACGTGTCGTTTGCCACTATGATACAATTTGTTCTGGTCGCATTATGTCTACTGGCGGCGCCGGCGCCAATGGGCACGGTAGAGATGGCAAGTTGCCATCGAACTACCGGCCGCCGGGCGGAGTGGACACCAATCTTGCTGCCAGCGCTTCCCCAGAGGGTACCCCCCTCACTCCCCCCGCCCCTGCCGACCAGGCTGTCTTCGAGCAGTTTCAGGTGGTGGACAACCTGAAGGAGACCATTGAGGCACTTCAACGTCGTTTGACTGTCCAAGAGCAGACGTAGCAACCATGCTCTGACATGACGACGACAACCGCGCACGGAGGCGCGACAAAGACGACGCCGGAGGCTATTCCCGCCTGCCTGACGCCGGAACACACGGCAACCCAACCAAGGCCGTCGTGTTAACGACGGCGCGGAAGACGATGATGACCACCAGCAACACTGGGCCCATAGCCTGCGGAGGTCGAAAAACCAACTACGCCACATGACCGGTGTGACTGGTCCTGGGGAGTCTCTGAATGCAATTCAACACTCCCCCCAACTCCACAGAGACCAGGAACCCATCCTTGATCGACTCGAATCTTCCAACTTGCATATTGGAACTCCGCCCCGAAACCCTCGCGCAAGCCGTGGGATTCGAGCCTGCGACATCCACGTAGCTAACCGCGCATTGTAGCGGTTGTGGATCCCCGAACGACTGGGGCGGCGACCCTTCAGTAGTGGGGGGCTCGCCCAGACAGGCAACCCCCGAAATACTCCAACCGGGCCCTCGGGCGGGCATACAGCCGACCCGCTGCGGCCCGAGGAGATTGAATCTCAGATTGGGCTAGGCTTTTCCCAAGTGGTTTTTCTAGCCCCCCTACCTCGCTTGTATTTCTTCTGAACTCGTAGGATTCGCTTGTTTTAGATGAATTTGGGACGGCTACTCTGGCTGACGCTGGTTGGGTTTCGGAGAAGGTTTATTGGGCCGGGAGGCGGCCCTCTTCGTCGCCGTGTGATGGAATCACTTGTGTTTTGGACGACGATTCCCCCCTGGGGTCTGCCGTGATCCTCTCCCCCGTTGGGGAAGGCTGGACTCAGGGTTGTTTTCCGTGGCAGTTCCTTCGACAGACCGAGCTGATAAAGAGGTCACTTCGGCTGGACGACGAACCAACGTGGTGGTGACTATATCCGCTACACGCAGGCTGGGCCCATAACCTGTGAAGTCGATGTTGTAGAGTGGGTGTGTTACTTTACTATGGCACAGGTCCTGGCCCGTGTCCAACCACCTGATTATCCCCAGGCGGCCCCACAACGGGTCGTCGGAAAGACCGCTCTCGCAGCACATCCACGTGCCACAGTTCTCAGTGCACAGTTCTCAGTGCGCGAGGGCCGCGGCGCACCTCCCAGAAAGCAGCATGCACTTCCCCAGACAGGGCCCCCCCCCGAGCTCACCTCCTCTCAGGGTGCCCACCCAGAGACCAACAAATCAGGTACACACAAGTACAGGTAGCACAGCACATGCAAAGGTAAATACACAAAATTGGGCACCATGCTCAACCGTATAAGTACGATAGCAATGGAATTTCTGAGCCACGCTCAACAATCCGGAGTCAGAAGCCGAATCATGACGAATCAGCTGGGCGCTGGATGGCCTCACACCGTTTCAGGTCGATCTGAATGTCCGTTGCTTCCTTCAAAAAGATGGAGGCCGTTTCAGCATGTACTTGACGCGTACAGTCAGTCACAATGGAAGCGTGCCACGCGAGAATTGTTGTTTGAAAGAGATGAAATGCTATGAGTTGGTTTGCACGTGGCATGCAAGGCCAGAGATCTTACATCTCCCCCGGTAGTCCTCGCAACGATGAAACACGGCCAGAAAGTCTTGGCGGCGGCTGAGGTCGGTAGAAGGTGGCCAAGTGCGCTCACTCGCATCGTGACGGCGCCACTTGACCAAATATTGGAGTTGAACGCGACGCTTGCGAGTCCGCAGGGTGCTCTCGACTGCGAACTCAACGGCGCCCTCCGGGAAGTCGATCGGGGGTGGAGCTGGAGAAAGTCGGTCATAGGGGTCAGAGCGGTACTGCTTGATGAGTCTCGCGTGGATGGCGTTGTGGCCCTTGCGATCGAGAACGGCTTCAGGAAGGTCTGATGTCCATTCTACCGCAAATTCGCGTCAAATGATGCTCGTCTGGGCATCATATGATATCCGGCCAAAATCGGCCATTCCACCCCATCTGGGTCGGAATTCGGGCGTTGTGGAAGCTGCGAACGCACAAGAATGCTACTCTCGTTCACACCATGAAGGTTTGCGACAGCCAATCGTACACGACGTGAAGAGGAGTCGACTGTCGATGGCCGTCGTGTAACAAAGCTCTGGAAAATATGATCAAAAGGCCTCTTCTGGCCTGGTCAAAGATGCCCCCCCCCCCCCCCCCCCCCCCCTTGCCAAAACACCAGGACGAGGAGATTTTGACGTGCAACGGTCGCACAGACCGGCCCGTATACCCGACCTCCTTCACTCCCACTGCTGTCGTTGTTCTTCAGAGCCTCGGAGCAGCAGCGGCGCACAATTCGTGAGAACGCCTAGACGGCCGCAGGGGCGCGTGGGGGGGTACGGGCCGAAAGCTGACCGGCACCCACAGCCAAGTAGTCCCAAAGTCTCCTCCCATCCCTGGCAGTGGCCGGACGGTAGGGGGGGCGGGGAAGAGGAGAGGAGGCTGCGCGGGGCGGGCGCGGAAAGGCGCGCCGGGGCCGGGGATGCGGACGTGTTGGGAGGGTGGGATGGCGACTGGGACGGATGGCGGTGCCCTAGGTTGGCGGGGCGGGTTGATGTAGTGGAGAAAGGGTACCAAGAATGTCCCAAGAGAGACGGGGAGGGGGAGGGGGCGGCGCAGTGGTTGTCGCGAGCCGGTGGAGCGCCGGGCGGCAGCAGCGAGCAGCCGCAAATGTCCAGCCGGAGAACGTCTCAAAGAGCACAAAGAGCAACAGATACAGTCGCGTCACACAGCTGGCGCTCCTTTTCTTTAGCGAGCAAGGTACTTATAGCCTTCACGTGAACAGGTGGCCACCAGCAGCTACCAGAGCTGAATAGGCCTTGTACTAACACGTGTTTTACAAGCATCACAGGGATGCTACTTTGCGTTGATCATCTCGGTATCCCGAACGAAAGCGGGCCCACTTTCATTTTGGGCAATGCGTGTTTGCGCATACAGCGTCACGGAGGATCTGAAGTCTACGAAATTGGCCGCAGAGAGTAGATAAGTGCGACGCAACGAAGAAACGACGTAGGGGCGCTCTCGGATTGACACCACCCAAGTGGCTGTGAGGTGTGCCCTCAGGACCGCCCGCTATGACTAATACCGAACAGGACTTCGCGTGAAGATTGCAGAGCAACACTCCGCATGACTCTCTCAGACGTTTGCGCGTGACACGCATCGCAAATTCGAGCGCGTACCTGAGCGACCGCCGGGTCACGCGCTTTTCATCCCCGAAAAGCGGATACAAGCGTGGACACGGACTGTCCGCGGCCTCAAGAAAGCGGAACACCCAATGGCAACGATGTACTCGGTTGCCGCGCGTGATCGGAATTCTTCACAGCCAGCACAGATCCAGAACGGGGCCTAGGCACACGCGCTGTTCAAGCATTTTCAGAAAGCACCCTCCTTGCTGAGGGTGTGCCTGCGATTTCTTCGCGCCACCGCATCCAGGTCTGTGCCGTCCGTCGAGATGAAGGAGAGCATTAATGACAGAAGTAGACAGGATTGTTGCGATTCAGAGTTTCACAGCATGCTGCGTACGAAGCCGCGCAAGGTGCCCATCGTCTACCGACGTACTGTCGCTCGCTCCGGTTCATCTTTGGTCTCGCCGAGGACGACTGCCGCAAGACGGGTGTCTGGGGCGGCCTTCCCCACAACGTGAATAAGGACGGTTTTATGGCCTCGCCATGCCGCCCCCCACTCACCACCAGCCGAGCTGCCGGTCTTCCCCATCACCCCCCCTTGCGCCGGCCTGCACGCAGGGTAAGCAAATACGGCGTCGTTTGTGTCGGTCACGATAAAAGCTTCCTCGATAACCCGGGCATCGCCCGCGTTGCCTGAAGCCGCCGAGGTGATCCGCCGGCCCGCGTGCCGCGCAAACTTCGGACGTTCTCGGCGGTGATGTCTCCGCTTTTAGCCCAAACGAAGGCTGACATGCCTACCCCGTGGCCCCGCCGCGACGCTCTTGACTGCGTCCACGGTGCGTGACGCACGCGGCGGCCCCCCGCGAACCGGGCAGAGCACCTCACTAACACTAGGGGGGAGGCGTTGCGCACCGAGAGTCTGCCGCGAGCGGGTCGACGGTATACGGGAAAGCAACAGCAGTGCAGTGCGCGTGCCCTTCGGCGCTGGCCGCAGCGCTGTCCGCGGGGGCCGTGAGCCCTGTCCCGCTCGTGGTGCTGACTTCGGCGTTGGCTGTTAAGGCGAACGTCCAACACCGTCAAAGGTCGCACACCATCTTTTAGGTACCTCAAGCAGTTGCTTCGGCGCTGCAGCAGAACATTTGCGGACGGTGTGTGTGGCAGCGCCCCACTGAATGCTGCCAGCAAGCGTCGACGCGGCTGCGGACACATGAGCGGCAGTGCCGAAAGAATCTGCGTGTCAATGACGACGCTTTTTGTCGGGTGCACCGTCAGACCGAAGTTCACGAAGAGGTTCTCAACTTGGAGGCGCGTCGCCGTAGCGGCGTCAGTCTCCGACGGCAGTGGCCGCGAGGGCCGACTACTGAAGTCGCCCATGGTGGCCTGAATGATCATGCACTGGCACCACAATATCCCGGAATCCGGCCGGAGCATCTTGGACAAGACGTAGAGGGGCAGCTTCATACCAAACGGCGAGACCAGGGGAACGAAGACGTGGGTACTCACGTGGAAGGAAAGCCGGTGTTTGTTGGAGGGCAACCTGGAGACGTAAAAGAAGGCCTCGATGATGTCCCTTCTGATAAGGTTATTGCCCAGCGAGAGCTGCGCCGCGTGGCGCAGCCGGCTGTACTATGTGAAGGCATTGTCTAGAATTGCGCCGTCTTGTTTTGCGGAGCTGTGCGCCGCAAGGCCACCCTTGGGATGGTGTACCACAACTGTGCGAGCCACATCCGCATCCGCTGCCACCTTATGCGCTTGCAGATCTAAGTCAAAGACTTTTGCGACCCACGAGTCTGCCGTAAAGTGCCAGAACTGGAGGTCCGCGGGCGCCTGCCGGTAGAAGGGGCTACGGCGGGTATTAGAGAAGTGGGACAAGAGGATGCTCCAGACATACTTGAGCAGGCGGAGGACCTAGAGAGAGACTCCCTAAACGACGCACTGCCGCAGAGAGGCGCGGGCGGGCGCCGTGTGCGCGTGGGGGAGCGTCGGGGAAACTTCGGCTGCCAGCTGCCGGGAAGCGTCTCGTAGATCCGACCTCTGAGATCGGCAGCAATGGTGGCTTGAATGGGTTGTGGGCCGCTCCCACGGCAGTCGATGGGCGGAGTCCGATTGCAGCTTCCCGGCAGAAGGAAGAGGGGCCGCACAACGTCTGCGCGTGTGAGGCCGAGGCAGCAATGGTCGAGGCGGCGCCGCGGCCTCCGACGATTCCGTCCGCACCTCCGCCGCCGCCACCGCCACCGCTGCCGCTGCCGCCTCGCCAGTTCCCCCTCGCGGCGGCGCAGTTAAAGTAGAGACCACCGCCGCGGACGCCGCCGTCGCCGCCACTCCGGCTGTGAGTGACGCCTTCCCAGCCTCTCCCGCGTCCATTGGCCAAGCATCCGCGGGTGGCGTAGGCGGCGGGGACACCGGCAGCTCCCGCGTGCTGTTGGAGGAGGAGACTGCCTTGGAGGCGGCGGGCGCTGGCAGGGATCCCGGCGGGACCCGAGGAGGATTTCGATCGGGAGTCCCGTTTCCGGCGGCAGCGCATCACCCTTTACGAGCTGCGCCTACTCCTGAGAGATGGAGTGCATGCTGTGCGCCTGCCGCGACGGCTCAAAATGGGAGGTCTTCGGGGAGTAGACGATCTCGCTGTCATGAGACGCAAGTAGTGCGTAAAGGAGGTTCGCGGACAACGTGGGGTTGGCGTATTTCTTTGACAGGACACGGTATCGCATGAAAAAATTGATATAGAGCCGGAGCAGCGCGGCCCTCCTGTGGAATGAACACGCTCAGCAGCTTTCCGGATGACATCTCGCAGCGCTAACGCGCCTCCTCGATGTCAAAAAAGCAGTTGTGGAGTTCATCCGCAACGGAGCATCCGTTCTCGACGGAGCGAGCGTCGCCAATGACGCGGGGGTGCACTGAATCGAATGCCTCTGACCAGTATGCGTCGTATTGCACCTGAGTGGGGCGGGGTAAACCGTCCTTGAAGTCGTCGGGGCGGGACGGCGGGGCGTGGAATCCGAAAACGGGCGCCCAGCGGCCGACGGCGCGCTCCGAGACCGCATGGAAAAAACCAGACGAAGGCGTGGCTCACTAGAGGCAGCGAAGTGTAGCGCCCGTCGAGGTGGCCGCCCATACGCCAGCGAAAGAGTAGTTGGAAATTGTCCAACGGAAGGTAGTCGCCGTCGTCGAAGTGTAAGTTCACGTTCTCTTCGTCTTTGTCGTCGGCCGCGAAGACCGGATGAGTGCCACAGGGTCCGTTGCGTCGGGGGGGGGCGCCCTGGGCATCACAACAGCCGCCAGTGGGCCGGCCGACAGGACGAGGAGGGGGGACCAGGGGGCCAGGGGACAGAAGCAGGGGGGGGTACGCCCCACCGCCGAGGCCATCGCCGCCGCAGCCGGCACTGCCAGGCTCCATCTCGTCGCCTGCACAGTGCAAACCCCGGACTAGTCTTTCAACGCACCCCGCAGCATCCCCGAAGCTATGACCTCGTCAGAAGTGGACAACGCCGCGGCACGCAACAAAAACGGCACCCGATCGACGACTCATTCTCCTCAATCGGAGGAGGGTCGGAGGGGCGAGGGACGAGCCCCGGACGCCCTGGCCTTCCGAGGGGAGCGAAGTTGACACCAGCGCCAGTTTTGCGCCGCAGCCCGAGTACCGCCAGCCCAGTGACGCCTAGGAGGCCGCAGACGGCACCTCAGCGCTCGTAAGGCACCGAGCGTGAAAGAAGACGGACGCGCCAAGGCAAAAGCGGAAGGGGCAGCGCAGAGCTGCAGGTAGGTCAGTGCGGCCAGGGACCCTCCGCCTCCCGGCGCCGCTATCGTACATGTCAGCTGCCAGTGTTAGTTGCGCATCCTATGGCGCGGGATAAACTTGTTCCCGCATCTCACAAACGACCGAGTCCCTCGATCGACGGTGACCAGAAGAATATCAATTCTATCGAAGCACAACTGTGAGCATGGCTTGTGTACGTGCCTCTGCAGCAGTGATGCTGCACCGTGGTCTGGGGGTTCCCGCCTGCAGCAGTCAGTCGCTGTCGCTCGCAGCGCTTGAAACAATGCTCTTAGTGCCGAAAGAAATGACGGTGACTCGCTCATGTGGCTGCAGCCTCTCTTGCGTACAAGCGCCACTCTGGAGCCTGGCTGGCGCCTCGGACCGGGGCCCCACCCACCCGTGCCCGAAAAGGCGCGGCAGCGGCGTGCGCAGTGTTTTTTGAAGGTGGGGCAGCTGAGAGAGGCCCTGACGGCGCTCCCGCCTTCTCCCGTTCCATATCACACGTCGTCCGTCCGGGGCACAGCGCGGGGGCAGCTTACGCGGCGCATTACAGGCCTGGAAAAAGACGCCTACACAAGCACAGATGTTAAGGACATTCTGTATGATGGTTCTGAGTACGTTTTCTCCGTCAAAAGGCGTGGGGAGCCGCCCGAGCTCCCGGCCTCACCATACGTGTATTGTAAGTAGGTGTTTTTGCGGGTGTGAGTGTCTTAACTCCTGTACCCGTAGGCAGCAAAGCGGCCGGAACCCACACCCAGATCTACAGATGAGTAGATGGCCGTAGATATCGATCAATTCCGACCGCCAGCGGAGTTCGAGCAAGAAGAGTTCGCCATTCCAATGCGATTATGGCGCTTCACCTGCGCGAAGTACCACTTCATTTTTGGGCTTGATTTCAAGGCTGAAATGGTTCTTGTCGTGGTAGAAGTTCCCCACGCTGGTGTGCTCGGGGCGCCCGTTCCAACTCTCACGTTAGCCGTGAACAATGCGGCAAACAGGTTCACTCACGTGAAGGAACCGTTCCGACATGCTTGGGCAAAATAGGTGCTTGGCGCTGCTGAAAGCTGGCATACGACCCAACTCGATTAATTTCGGAATTCATTCGCACCTGTGTTTTCCAGGTATATCTCGTATTGATACCCATGAAGAGACAGGTGGCCAGCACTCGTACCCCAACTGAACGATTTCTGGATATCGTTCCCGAAGTCCAAAAAGGTACTTATGACAGGGCCTGCCGAGCTCCCTGATGCCTTCACCAGAGGTGCCATCTTGCGGATCTGGGCGGCTTTCCCTCCCTTGCGACGTGCCGAAAACATTCTCATCCACCTAAACGGTGTGCTCGTGGATGTGGCGAGCCCATGCACTTGGGCTGCGGTGGTGCGCCGTGTGCCGCTTCAAACGTAGCACGCGCTCGTCAGAGCAGTCCTTATGTTACTGCAACAGGGTTGGGTCCTTTATGCTGACGTCTTACTCTGGCTCCTCCCGATTTAGATGCAGACGAACATTCTACGTCACCAGGTCGGGCTTGGCGTCGCAAAACTCTGGGGGCGTGTGCTCCAAAAGTTTGTTAGTCTTCTCCAAGGGGCTCAGTGAGTTTCTCCCGCGGAGGAAAAGGTGGTTGCGGACCCGCCATGCCGGTACTCGCTCGTAGCTTCTGGGTGAGCACGGGGCGGGTTAACAGCAACAGGTCTACGAATAGCTGGGAGCGGACGACGAAGCTGACGGGGAAGATGCTTCCTGGCGGCGACTACCGTTGCACGCGAAGTGCGGCGTGCAGTAGCGAATGCCGCTGTGAACTCTGTTCTAGGCCGACGCCTCTCACCGATTTTTCTGTCGCCTCGTTCGCGGGAACGCAAACGTGGTCGTGGGGGTACATATGGACGTATTACCTGGCAGTAGCTCCGTCGGACAATCTGAAAGTGGTCCTCAAGATGGCAGCGTCAAACGTTGCAGCCGTGGAAGTAGACCTGTCGCCGCCAAGTGCGATGGCTTGTTGACTTATACCCCCCCCGCCTCTCCTCGACTGGCCAGCAACGTGGGCCGGCGGCGGTTTTGTCCGATTTTTGGGGCCGATGATGCCGGAAGTGTCCATGGAAGACGAAGGGGGCGAGCTCTTGGCACATCATGAGCGCGTGTGCCAAGCAATCGGCGCTCTCTCCCCCGCGCAGGTGGGAACCTATCTGTTTCTGCTGCACTTCTGCGCTGGCCCGCAGCCCAACAACCAGCGCTCGGCCGCGGTCCCACATTAAGCAGCACGGTGGTTGTGGTGGTGGACCGGAACACGCAGTACGTGCTGCGGCGGCTGCTGAAAGAAGAGGGGGAGTCGGCGGCCACAGTCAAAGCGCTGTAGCGAGGGGCAGCGCTGCTCCTGCATTTGGGGGGGGATGAACGTGGGAGGACCGACGACAGTCCTGTCTCCTGCCAAACGTGTTTCTCGAGATAAGGTACTCTTTGATGTCGGTTCGGCGAAAACGCCAGCACTGGAGGCTCCCGCGGTTTTCCGATGGGCGCACCGCGGGGACCCTACGGTTCTCCACCGACTGCGCCTGTCTCTGCCGCGGCAGTAACCCGGGTGGGGCCGACCGCCCTCCCCCCCTCCGGCCTTCCCACGTGCGGCGCCGGGTGCGCACTGGACTCCCGACCCGGCCCTGTTGCGCCAATGTCGGTTCTCGTCGGCTTTTTCCTCGTTAGTCGCCGCCCTTGTGGCCCGCCGTGGCGTCGATGAACCGCTTCCTATTTCCGGTAGCGGTCCTCTGCCACCACACATAGGCTGCCTGACTCGCCGCGGGCCGAGCTGGCGCCACCAGCTTCAGCGGTCGGAGGTGCCGCGCCGACGCCAGCTTAGGGCTCTCTCCACCACAGTGGGATCCCGTTGGAGATCCCATCCCTAGGCCACGCCGCCCCTTCGCCAACAAATCTCGGTCTGTGGCGGCTTGTTTCCGCCGACGTGGAAGCCATGCACTTGGCGGGGGTGACCTCACCGACCTCCAGCTAGCCCCTCTCGATGCTAGCGGTGATTGTTCCCTCTTTAGGAACGCGCACCACATGGCGTCGTTTCGAGGCCTGTCTTGTCAGGGTTCTACAGACTCGTCGACGCCCAGTCCCTCGGGGATTGGGGGGTCAAGCGCATTGGCACTGCCTAAACCGCGTCGGCCTTCCAACGTTCGGCCTTTTCGCCTCTTTGTCACCACCAATTTCTCGTGTGCGAGCGGTCAGACGGTCAGGAGACTACGTGCCGTGTGGACGAAGCGGCGTTCGCCGCCATCTCGCTGCCCCATTCACCTTTCTCACTTCCCCACATCCCTCCACCCGCACCGCCTGTCCCCCCTCGCGCTTTCGCGATGTGCAGCTCTCGTTCCGCAAAAAGACGGTTCTCTTTTCTGTCAGGCGAAGACCATGTCTATTGAGACAGTGCGACTGCGGCTTTGACAAGCACAGTCACCCATATTGCCACGACTTCCTGGTCGGGATCCAGCTGCTCCTCAGCATTCACGAGTCAAGCTACGACGGATGCGTCCGCGCCATTCTCTGATTGACCCGCGGCGCTCTCTGTGCCGCCCGTCGAAGAGTTACGCTCGACTCCAACACGCACTGGCGCGCACATTCAGACTCCAGGACGCCCAGAGCCGTGCTCTCGGGCCCGCATCCCGGTGGCAGTTGTCCGGTTTACGTGATACGGTCGAGCCCCGCACGGTCCTGGGACGGCACAAGAGCGCCGAATCTTCGTTTTACTCAAGAACTGCTCTGGCCTCCTCAGCGAAGAAGACAACTGGCCCCGCGCTATATCTTCCAAACCGGTGGCCCGCGTTTGCGAACATTTCTCCTCAGCTCAAAGACGCCCCTGCGCACGGACTCCCTGGAGTCCACGTCTCCTTGATAACGTGCGACGTTCACTCCTGTGCTCTCCCGCCTTCGTACGCGTGCGTATGGCTACCCGACCTTCCCTTAAGGAGTGAAAGAGTGGCACAGGCGTCCATCCCGGGCGCTTCACGCGATCCACTGACCATACAGCATGGTCCGTTGTGGCCTGGCGTTATTGGCGGCCACCGTTTTCTGTCTTCTCTTGAAATCCCGGTTTACGCTCTGCCATTCCCAGATGCACCGTCGTCACCGTTCGGGATAGGCTGAAGCAACCGGGTCTTGGCGCATTCGAACAGTTGGCGCTGGAGATGTTGCTGTTGCCGATTCGCATGGGGAGGCCCACTAAAGTGCATCAGAGAGCCCGCGTGTCATCTGGAGCGCTGTGTGTCGGTCAGGCGCTTCTTGGGACTCCTTCAAGACCGCAGGTTCCCACACGCTGGCGATTAGCGTAGCACCACGACTGGGACTTCCTTGGCTGCATATCCATGCGTGCGGCCGCGCATTATGCTCGGAGTGCATTCTGGAATTCCCCGGCCGCCATAAGCCTCCCAAACTCATACCGTCTATGTCTCGTTCTGGGGCTGACTCTGACTTGTGCACATTCACCACGCACGTTAGTGGGGGGCGCCACAACCCCAATCATGGCCTTAGCCAAACCGGTATCTGGTAGGGATTCAGCTTTGAATTTTCCGGCAGCACCTAGAAGGTGTGACCCTGATTCTGCGTTCGACGCAGACGACTGGCAACATGGTCTTTGACCGCACTGCGCGCATGTTGGCGGTGACTCAGGTGCTGTTTGAAGGATTCACCAAGAAGGAGGCCGAACGACGCCATGCCTGCCATCCATCGACGGTGCAGCGGTGGGTCAGCCCCAATATCGCGTCGGGAGAGTTGTGGCCTAGCCCGGTGTTGCGAAACCGGCATGCGGACATCGTCATCTATGACTACCACTTCCTCCAAGCCGTGAATTCTGTCATCCTGTCGGACACGAAGCAGCCGATAGGGGAAATACAGGATGTCTTTTCTTTTCAGTCCACCCTCCCTGGCTACCGCAACTCCTACACGACGTCTATCGGCACGCTCGACCAAGACCTACGCGCCTCCGGTTTTACCTACCACCGGTTGTGCCGAATGTGCAGGCAGAGCGACAAAGAACGCTGTGTGGCCTTTGCTCGCGTCTTGACGGCTATTCCTCTAAGGTGCATCCTTTGTGTTGAGAAAACGCACGAACATGCAGTACATATGCGGATACGGCGCGGCCGGTGCTTGCGCGGAATGTGCTATGATTGCCCGTCTCGCGCTGAAAAAAACATGCTCCGGACTTCATTAAAGATAGCAGTATCCTACGATACGGGCTTCATCCACTGTGTGACGACACCAACACCCCCGGCGCAGAACTCCGACGACTGGCTATTATTCCTCGGGGGGCTGCTGCCGACGATGAACGAGTTCGTTCCGGGGTTGCCTTGGGCGCTTCATCCCTAAACGTGCGTCCTTCTTTATGAGAATGCGCCCATCCACTCGGCTGAAGCGGACGCATGGATTGCGGCGGCGGGCGTCCTCCCTGTGATGCTACCTTCAGCCAGGACTTCCACTCAGTCGAGGAGGTGTTCAGTGAGCTTTAAAGCTTGTTACAAATGATGCATCACGCGCTCTTGGGGGAGCCAGACGCCCAACGCCACGTTCTTGCGATTGCTGCCTTGACGGCGGAAAAAAAGCATGCACTTTGAGCATAGTCTTATGGAAGCCATCAGAAATATGTCGGAGCTGGATGGCCCGGAGGGGCCGTAGAGAGAGGCCTTTGAGCCGTTTCAGATGGAGCGAGAGTACAGCATCATAGAGTGGGTGAGTGAATTGTGCAAAGACCCGTCTATTGTCTAATGTGCATAACGATGCAAAGACAAGGACGCGGCGCCGCCGACAAACGCTCAACTCCGGGAAGACACCCACCAAGTGACCGTGTCCACCAAGCCAGCAGGGAGGTCCCCAAATGACGGGTGGTCATCCCCGGCGTCTCCCCACTTACTCCAAATGAGCGCCGCCACAGCCGTTACGGTCAAAGATGACCTGGACATGTTGTGCCCGCGGAGAAGTGGGCCCTCCATCCCCGCTCGCTCCTTGCCGACAAAGCCGATTCTCTCGGTCGAAGGGCTTGGTCCGTAAAAAAATGCCGAGGCTCTCGTACAGCTGCTCTCGTCCGAGGTGGTCGAATGCGACGCCTTCATCCGACTCCGATGCCAATCCAGGACCTCCGCGCATCTCGGCTACCATATATTGGATTTAACCCACCTGACAGACTTGCGGTGGGGTGGTGCCGGCCCCAGCCACCCCAGGCTGTCCCGTACACCCATTGCGGAGGTTGTGCGCGTCCCCATACGACGAAAAAGACGAAACCGAGAGAGTCAGACATACAGGCGATTGGGTTAGTTCCCTGTTGCAGCTCTCTCTCGTGGCTGTAAAACGCTAAAAAAGGATGTACGATACAGACCAGGCAACGGGGGAGATGGATCCACCAACGTACAATCGATCCAACCCGACTGGTCACCTCAGCGTGCTCATCAACGCGCCAATGCGGTCCATGTGGCCTTTGTGCTTGGTTGCTCTTGCAATCTCAACCCGCTTGTGAAGCCCACGTCGGACCACATCTGAGTTTGAGATCTGTCCAGGAGCCGACTCTACAAACTCGATGCCGGCCTGCGTTGCACCAGCGAACAGCAAGGCGGTGTATTCGCTCATGCCCCCCGCAATCCCCCCCGCGTAGGCCTTATGGTAGAAAGCTCCACGAGGGTCTGTCACGAGAGCCGCTCGTGCGAACGGCCCTGTCAGCGCGTTCGCCACACGGGTCATGGAGGCAGCTCGGACGGCCGGGGGTAGGCTGGTCCCCTCTGTTCGCAGCGCCGCCTTCTCTCGCAGGTCGACGGCCTCGCCCCTGTCTGCCTTCAGGGCTGGTGCACGGTGTGCCGACTCTGCCTCACGCTCGAGATGCACGGGCTGCGTCTTTCTACATACCATAAATCGGGGCTCGAAGCGCGTCTCCTTCTTTATGAAGATTGAGAGCCGACCTGTTTGGGTGCGTTCTGGAGTGAAGGCCTTCGTCAAAGACATTGTATGGGAAAGATGTCCCTCATCAAAGCTAAGTGTACAGCTGTGCAGCACCAGTAGCGGATATCGAATACCAATGATCAGCGAGTAACAATGACAGTGACACTAGAGTACTGTCACCGAACGACAAAACGAGAGAGCACTAGCACCAGAATACAAGAGAAATATACATCCCGTCGGCAAAAAGAAAAAGAATATAAACGCACACTGCCGTCTTCGGGAAAGTTTCTTTAGTAGTATTAGAGAATGGACAATGCTCGGCCCGATCATCGACAGGGACGGTCGGGCAGGACACGCACTCGCAGCTCTGCGCCCCGCACGTGCTGGCGTTGGGCTTATCGTGCGAAAACCGCTTGCGGTACCCGCCAATAGAGCACGCCTGACGCGGGCGGGCCTCCTCCTTGTCGCACAAAACGCCGTGTCACCCCAGCCCACAGAAACAGATAGGGACACCTGCCCAGCTGAAGGAACCCACCCGCACACCCTTTCTATACTCTCGCCCGGTGACACGGTCACCTAAGAAATCACCCGAAGGCGGAAAGAGGGAGGAACGAGGTGAGACTGCAGATATTGTTTTGTGGGGAAGCCGGGCCACAGGCGCCCCGCTGTCCCCGTAAGCGAACCGAGCAAGCGGGCCCGAATCGCCCCGAATCCCACACAGTAGCCTCCCCATGGGGAGATCTGGGGATCCATACTCGTGGAGCCCCCTGCTGTAAAGCAGATTATTCAAGTAATTGACATATAAAAGTAAACGACCCACAATCAATCAAGATCCTAACCAGCAACGACAGCGCCATCTGTCCGAACCGGGGCGTCACACGTCATCCGCGACGCCTGGCGCTCCTTCGACCTCCTGGCAAGCCAAGGGGCGTGGGCCAGATCACGTAATGCGACACTCCCCCTCCCCACACGATCAATCATCAGCCCGAGCACCCCCGCCCTGCTGCGGAGTCCCCTCAGCGACATTGGAGAACGACAGTGCGGAGCACCCAGAAGCCGCCGCATCGGTCGGTCCGACGGGGCTGGCGCGGTTCGGTGTCACCGCATCGTCCGTCGCCATCGGGCGCGTGTGTACAGACCAATTTCAGATCCTGAAATCACGATGCGGGCACGCATCGGCCGGCAGCGGCTGGGGAAGAGGACGTTGCGACGACGTTTGTGCCTGCCGGACGAAACTGGGACGTCAGTGACTTACAAATGGAGAATTATGCCCACCTGAGACGCCGATCGCAACTGGATCGTACTGCTTCCAGGCCATTGTGAGACTGGGTGGGGGGCGGGGGGCTCAGCGAACCGCCACGCCCTACCCCGCAGAACGCGCCATGAGTGGCGGCACACCGCATATTTCAGCCGGAGCGCGCCGTCGACGTGCTGACACGGATCGCGGGAGCGCGCGTCGGGCCCACGCTTCTGTTCAGTACGCCACTGAGTCGGGGGGGGGGGGGTTTCCAGTCCCGACCTAGCCTGGATGCTGGTTCAGTCGCCACGGTGGCCAAATTGCGCTTTCGTCGAGAGGCGGGGGCGGGGCGGAATCGTGGAACCGCTCTCTCAGCGGCCGTTGAGCCAGGCGCGCCCCACCGAGAGGATGCGCTTCACGGAATGATCGCCCAGAGATCCGTGACAGGCGTCCAACACCACGCAATCTGTCACATGTTCGCTAAAACGCGGTGCGCGACGGCCACGGCGGCTGCCTGTGCTTCCAGCAGGCAAGCGGATGACGACGATGGTATTCATTCGTGGATCTGGGCTGCCAGTCTCTTCGAAAACCTTGTCGACGATCGATTCTCAAATTCAATCGCGATCGACCCTGAACGCAAGAGCAGAAAACCGTGAGAAAATTGAGGCCAATCATCCGGTCGTATTTGATTGTATTGACTTGCGGCTCACTGGTACGGCCGGACTTTTCACCTGGCTTGAGCGCCGACGAATCGCTGGATCTTCGAGGAAGCGAAGCTGCTGGTCTCTGGCACACGGCGTGTCGTGGGGCAGTCAAATTGGCATTGGGCCCGCCACGCCAGTTCGCGACGAAGAGGTGGCCGTTCAAGTTTCACAATGGCAGTTTGCTGGGAGGTCGCACCAACATTTTGGCAGTCTCTTCGGCCGCGTTGTCAATCTCGCACCACTTGTCCGTGTAATTCGTAGCATTTCGGTGTCACAGTTGGTTTCGGCCGACTGACGGTCATTTTTTTGAGCCACTGTACTCTACGCTTCTTCAGGAAACAGTGCGCGACAAAGAAAAAGGTATGACCAATGTCGTCCGTGCCGAAGTCAGACTCCGCCGCCAGCTTGCGCCAGAGTCCACGAAGTCGCTGTGCCAAGGGGCCTGCGGGAGCGCCCTGCCAGCGGCGACGGCTGCAGGAGGATGAACGGGGGGGGGAAGCGTCCCGTCACAGCGGCTCAGACGGAGTGGTGGCGTCGGTGGCACCGGTGACGCCGCCCGGGAGGCTACGTCCGGCGGCGGCCGCTGGCGTGGGAGAGGCGGGGGGCCTGCGGGCCACCACATTCGATGGGGGTCCCCCACGGGGTACTCTACCAGTGATTTCCGTGTGTTGCACAAAGGCCACAGTCTGTCGCCGCTGCCGCCTTTCGATAGGGAAGTCGTCGGGGGGGTGGCGCGGGGCGGTGGTAGTGGCACGCACCAGCGCTTGGCGCTCGCAAAGCATGGTGCCACTGGTCGACCGTCTCTTCGTTTTGAGTACAGCTGCTCTCAAAGGGGCAGCGAGGCCACGTTGAGCCCGCTTCTGGTTTCAGAACAGAAACCAGATGGCGGGAAGCACTCTTCAACGTGAGCCGAAAAAGAACATTAAATGATCCTAAAAGGATCAAATGATGCTGTTAGTAGAATGACCACTAGGCGAGACGTTACGTCATTGATGCTCTCTGTGACGCGATAGGACCGAAGTACTGGGAAATCTGCTTTCAGGCGCCTCGATAGGCGTCCGGTAGCAGGTGACCAAGGAGAACGGGGAGCAGGCCGTGACCGCATTGGGGGATCGGTTGCGAGCGACTTCGACGGCGACCAGGTAGAAGTCCCAGTCGCTCTGGTTGTGGTTGGCGAAGTTGCGTATCATTTCTTCGACCTTCCTATTCATCATCTCCGCCTGCCCGTCCGTTTGGGGATGATGAGCAGACGACGCACGAATTTTGACCTTGAAGATGTTTGTGAGGGCTTCCTCAAACTTGGAGAAAATAACGGAGTCACGGTCGCAGACCACATTTTTGGGACGGCGGTGACTCAGATACACGTTTTAGTGGGAGAGGGAGGGAACGGCAGCAGCCGTACAGTCTGGTTTTGTAGCCGCCAGGCGGATCATCTTCGTGAGGAGATCCAAGAAGGCATAGATAACGTTATTACCGCGGGACGTCGGAGGCAGATGTGAACTGATAATCATGGATACGCTTGCCCATCGCTGAGTTGGTGGATCCAAAGGTCTGAGGTGACCCAGAGGTGAAAGAGAGCCCGATTTGTTGCGTTTGCACGGATCATATGCTTGTACGTAACCGTGAACTGGTACTGGTCGAGCAGCTTTAAACAGCGTTTTCTCCGGTCGTTCAGCTTCTCTTGGATTCTCAGACACTTCAGGGACTTGTGATCGGTGTGGAAAACGAAGGTGCGTCAGTACATGTAGCAGCGCCAGTAGCGAGCAGATCGAACAACTGCGAACAGTGGCGCTTCCGGATGGAGTAGCGTTGCTCCTGAATGTTAAAAAAACTTGGAGAAGAAGGTGACTGGGCTTCTTTCCTGGCCATCGTCTTGCTCCAGTACTGCCCCGATAGCGTGTCCGCTTGCGTCGGTGGACAAGTACATGGGATGCCGAACGTAGAATCCGCGCAGTACTGGTGCACGTTTTTGCAGCACCTCTCACTTTTGGAAAGAAGCTTCCGCGCTGCGGTGCACTCGAAGTTAAGGTTGCCACTCAGCCGAATCAGGGGTAGCGCGAAAGTTTCCAGGTTGATGATGAAGCGGCGATAGAAGTTTACCACTCCGATATAGGACAGTACATCCTTCTTGGATTGAGGAGTTGTCGATGTTCGGATGGCATTGACGTTTTCATCTTCCATGAAGAAGCTGTGGCATGAGATGATATGCCCGAGATTGTCCACGGTCGTCTCCGCGAACTGGCACTTGCTCCGCTTGGCGTAGAGCTGATGTACTCGCAACTTGTCCAGCGTCAGCCGCAGATGTCGCAAAAAGCCGTCCAGGTTCTCTATGTACACAAGGATGTCGTCTAGATATACACAAATAAATTCGTAGAGGTACTCTTAGAGGACAACGTTCATCAGGCTCATCGTCCGCGGTTACGCCCGCGAGCGATTTTTGGTTACTTCTTGCTGATTTCGAGGCGACACCCACACAAGGTGTGTCGCCACGAACGCTCCAACAAGGGCTACAGTGAAGATCAGACGAACACGCCAAAGAGGCACCTGCCCAAATGGACACGTACCCACTTTGCGCATTTGTTTGCTCGCCTTATTTAATGATCAACTTGTTTTCCATTGATCATCTTATGGGCCGTGCCAAATTGGTCGATATATTCCAGGGAGCGCGACGCCCATCGCGAGATCTGCGGTGTCACGGGACACAGCCGCTCACGCGAAAGAGCCCTGCGCCCCGAAAAGATCATCCGGTGAGAACCGCCTCCCTCCAAGCCACACGCGCGCCACGCGTTCGCGCGCCACATGTTACGGCCGGACACCTGGCCCCCACACTCGGGGAACCAGATCCGTCCCAGTCAGGAGCGGACACGTGGATTCGCGTCCTGGGCGGTCGGATCTGGTCAGTCCGAAACGGCCCCGGGCTCTCGCGAGGGTAATATGTCCTACTGACGCACATTTCGAATCGTTCCGGTGGCGATCCACTTGTGATAACCACATGGCTCACCAATCACTACCGCGATCTGGAAAAATCCCCGGGACTAGTAAATCCCAGGCCGGGCCCCCAGTTAAAGGCCTCATTTTGTGTAAACCCACCTTGGACCACTGAACAGCATTACACTGCGCCCCAGACACCGGGGCACCGCGAGGGTGTCACGTAGCACCCTTCCCCCGCCTCAACTCAAGACGGTGTCCGAAGCTTCGGCCGTCCTCCGCTCAGACTGGCCCCATGGGCCCTGAGAGGAGGGTTTCTGAGCGTCCTCTGAGGGTGTCTGAGGGGGGTGTTTTCTGAGGGTTGGAGGGGGACGGACGGGGTATCGAGGGGATAAGAGGGAGAGTCATGAGTTGTGCCTCGAGGCCTTCGACGCGGGCAAGTAAGTTTCCGGTCACACAACTCGTATTTGCCGCTTGGGGCGTCTTCAGCCGGTCGACGTCGTGCGTGTGTGCTCTTCGGGGTTTCCTTCCGGGGCCGGTATTCCCCGACAGGAAAACCCGGCGACACGGTCTGGTTTGCCTTCTCTCGAACTAGGTGGGGTTATCTTGGCATGTTGTCGCACTTGGTGGAGCAGCAGGGGAGGAAGGCGCCTCAACCTTCCTCGGGGCGGTGACGGTGAGCCAATCCGCCTTGGGGGGAACCTAGTTGGTCCTCCTCCCTTTGGTGCCTAGAGCTGTAGGCGGCGCCCCGCAACGCCAGGTTTGGTTGAGCCCGGCCGGGTCGATGGCCGATGGGGGGGGGCATGGAGACCCCCCTGGTGTCGAGGTGCCTGGTGTCGGAGGAAATGGGACTTCCCCTCCCGGAGGGGGATCGTCGGTTGACGATCGCCACACCAGTGCAGGCACCACGGATGCGGGTGCCCGCAGGCAGCGGACTTTGTTCCAGCCCCTGCCCCCGGGCCTCGATCCGACTGGGACTCGCCGCCCGGCGGGCGCCCTCTCGGGTAGGACTCACCCCGAGGTCGCCCCGTCGGGATCTGGAACTCAATTCGGCGGAGGACAACCGGGAGACGTAACAACACGGGGCGGTGGGTCTGTGCCACAACCGACACGGGAACCTGCGGGTGGGAGCTCTAGTCGTGCTCCCCGAAGCTCCCCGGGTGCCAGGGATGGCCAGGGTCTCGAGTGGCGAGACGCCGTGGCCGAGGTCGTTCGGTCTGAAGTTACCCGATGGCTAGTCACGATGTTGCTGGGCTCTACGCGCAGACCTGCTGAACGCCGGGGCAGAGGCCGGCGCTCTTCCCGTCGGCATCTACGCGACGATTTTGTGTCGTCGTCAACCACGGACGTATCCCGCTCGGGGGACGAGTCAGCCGTTGCGGCCCTACTAGGTGCGTTTCGCGCTACCCCCACGCCGTCGACCGTGAGGGACAGCACTCGGGGTATTGACCCGGGGACCCAACCGACTTCTGACTCGGTGGGGGGTGAGCGAGGCGGGGGGGAGTCGCGAGAGTTACCCCGGGATATTGACCCGGGGTTGTCGACGCAAATTTCCCTCTCAACCGGTATGGGGGCGGAGGGGTGGCCGAAGCAAGCGACCCCGACGCCACTGACTCGAGTGATGCCGCCCAAGATCATGATGAGCCACCCGCACTACCGGATTAAGTTCGATTGGGAGACCTAAGCGCTGGACAACAAGTCGGTTGTCTACATGCGGCGCCAGGGCCGTACTCTGGGTCCGCGTAAGAAGGACGTTGCTCAATTCTTCGGGGTACACGACGAGTGAGACGGTTCTCTTCCTGCCAAGGCCTTCCAGTTCTTTCGTAAGTTCACCAAGGCCTGTGACGACAACGACATCTCCGAAGGCGAAACCTTCTACATCCTTCAAGACTTTACGTAGGAACCTCTCAAGTCAGAGGTGATGATGGTCATGCCGACACTCCGGGCGGGTGACCCCGGCGAGGTCACTTCCTTCCTGGAGCTCATCATCTGGATGCTCCGACGGCACGTCGACGAGGCCTCGGTAGCAACCCTCGTCGAGACCCTTATCGTCGCGGTCCAACGGGTGCGTCCCGAGGAAGGATCACCTTCGGTCGGAATTGGATGTGTACTGACATCACATCTGTGCCCCGGGTTGAGTCCACCGGTCACCGCGGGGAGGGCCCAACACCGGTGGTTACTCGTTTTCCTCCTCGGACGCAGAGGAGGTAGCCGGTCCGCACTCGGGTCCGGCCAGCGGTTCCCCCTACTCAAGCGGCGTCGACTCATCGCGGTTTGAGCTGGAGTGCTCTTGGGGGATGGCGACTGCCACCCTCCGCCCCATCCGCTGGGCGTCTCGGGAGCTTGAGGGGGCCCCGAGAGGGGACCAGCGACTGGCCATCGCCAAGCGGTCACGTATGCGAGCGTCCAAAATTGGGCACTCCTCGGCCCAATGACCCACCTTGCCACACTGCCAGCAAGGGTACTCTCCCGTCCTGGGTTCGGGACGGGGAGGATCATGTCCCTGTCGGAACCGGAGGCGTGAGCCGTCGCCGCCACCGGGAGTCGGGCCATCCGGTGCCACGGGTCGGGCCTCATCATGCCGCGCCCCGCCGCCTTACGCTGGGGTGTCCACGGCCCCTATGACCTGAACAGGGACGTCTCGCGGCGGAAAACCCCGAGGTCCCCGCGATACCCGCGGGGAGGCGGCCAAGCGCGCTTGCCGCCGGAGTCGCGTCTCCTCCGCGAGAACTTCTCGCTCCTTGGTTCGCTCCTTACGCTGCTCAAGTCTGAGCCAGCGGTTTTCGTCGCTCCGGGTCTGCACGATGCGAGCTAACTCCGCCATAGTCATGCCGGGGGTGTTCCGCTCCCGACCAGTGCCGCGCGCGGCGCGGTGGACATCTGCCACAAAGCGCCCCGTGCGCGCGCCCTCCCCGTACATGAGCCCGCACTCTGTGTTGAGGCGGCGGAGTCGTTCGGCGAAGGACAGCTCGTCCTCGTCGTCCCCTCCTGAAGGGGCAGGACGGCCGGAATGTGGTGGCCATCCTGACGGGGTCTAACTATCAGGTGGCCAGCCGCATCTGGATGGACGCGGGGCGTGAGCTAGCCGTCCGCGTCATTGTCGACACGGCGTCCGGCGTCTCTCTATTAGGAGAGGCGCTGCTTCCCCCGGAGATGATGGTGGCGCTCCTAGACGCGGCGACCGCCCAGTTGTTTGACGTTAATTGGGGACTTCTTCCCATCACGGGCACCGTGACTCTTACGGTGCGAGTCGGAACGTACTCCACACAAGTCACGTGTGGAGTAGTGCGCGGCATGTCGGTCCCCCTACTCCTAGGGACCGACTACACCGATGTCCATGTCCCTAACATCTGCGTACCCAAGGGGTGTATCCACGTACTAAATGGATGTAAGGTCCCTATCCTCCGTCGAGGTATGACGGTGTCGTATGCCAAGGCGGACCAACCCGGCAAGGCTGGTGCCGCTGGTGAAGCGGACGCCAAGGTGCGTCTGTCTCGCGAGATGGTTCTTCCCCCGCGGTCCTGGGTACGTCCCAGTACAGACGTCCTTCCAAGGGAATGGGGTCATCACCCAGCGCCATCACGTGTATGAGCGCCATCGCGTTCATGTGGCAACTGGCACCATGGACTGCACCG
>ENA-ORXR01001269-ORXR01001269.1-marine-metagenome-genome-assembly--contig:-NODE-1269-length-27370-cov-3.906093_pt1 | contig 27370 bp, 21 predicted proteins | sample MGYA00237866_ERZ511479 | MGnify/ENA metagenome assembly ERZ511479 | reverse complement strand
GATGATCACTTAATGTGTTACACGCTGTGTGTGCTCGCTCAAAAAAATGAGGAACTAGGCGTTTATCTTTTTTGCTTAAACTAGCATCCTCTTCTATCCCCGCTAACGAAAGCTGGCTTTTAGTGCCTTTCTTAAAGAGGACTTGGAGCTTACCTAAGAGCAAATTTATATTAGTTAGCGCTGGCGATGCCTGGAGGTAAGTCATTTCTTTGTGAGATAAGTCTTCCAAGAATTGGACTTCCTGTTCCAGCTTTTTAATATAAGCTTCTAGCTCACTATTTACGCTGATTTTAAGGAAATCGGGAAGATGAATAATGTCTTCAGAATACAACAACAAACCACTAACCAGCTCAGCAACAATATACTCCTTGTTTGTTCTACCCATCCCACTAAAAAGACTATAAAGCGACTTAGTTATAAAGCTCTTACCCGAAGAATTACACCCTGCAATAACCGTAAATGGGCGAATTTGGATATTCGCCTTTTTAATTTTCCCCAGATTCCTAAACTCGATATTTGAGTGTATAGGTTTCCGAGTTGGTTTTTTGCTCATGGAAATAATTCCTTAGGATACGCATCTATCAAAGTGCTTTAGGTACATTCTAGCAAGAATGCTTAGATTCTACTAAGGTGATTTTTGGTGGCTAAAGTCTAGTTTTATAAGGTAATCTCAATCTCATAATTAGCTGTTTAACTTCAATCTCAGAATTAAGCAATCATTGGTCAAAATCTGAGACCTACAAATTGAGGAAAGATAATGCAGTTTCCAGATTTTCATTCAGCGACAACATTAGAAAAACACATCAAGCAAACCTTGGCGTTTTACCAACCCAATGTATTCGATGAAAATGGCGGATTTTTCCAGCATTTCCGTGATGATGGCAGTATTTACGATGCAGATACACGCCACTTAGTGAGCAGTACGCGGTTTGTCTTCAACTACGCGATGGCTGCGCGCCACTTCAAAGATGACAGTTACTTGCCGTGGGTAGACCATGGGTTAATGTATCTGGAGACCGCACATCGCCAGCCTGAGAGCCACGGTTACACATGGTTACTCGGAAAAGATCGCGTTAGAGATGCCACTAATCATTGCTACGGCTTGGCCTTCGTTATGGTCGCAGGTGCCACAGCTTTATTGGCAGGTGTTGAAGCGGGACGCCGAACGCTAGAATCTGCATGGGAGCTAATGGAAACGCACTTCTGGGATGAAACTTCCGGACTGTATCGTGATGAAGCCAACGCAAACTTTACCGTGGTTGACACCTATCGTGGGCAAAATGCCAATATGCACAGCTGCGAAGCGATGCTCTGGGCCTATGAAGCAACTGGTGAGATTCGCTATCTTGACCGAGCAGAAACCCTCGCCAGCAATATTACCCAACGACAGGCAGCACTGGGGGATGGCCTAATCTGGGAGCACTACGACACGAAGTGGCAGATTGACTGGGAATATAATAAAAATGATCCAAAGAACCTATTTCGCCCTTGGGGGTTTCAGCCGGGTCATCAAACGGAATGGACGAAGCTGCTGTTGATTTTGAATCGCCACCGTCCAATGGATTGGTTGATTCCTCGTGCTAAAGAGTTATTTGATCGTGCCTTAGCAGCGGCTTGGGATAAGGAAAATGGTGGCATTTGCTATGGCTTTGCACCGGATGGCTCCGTTTGCGATGGCGATAAGTATTTCTGGGTGCAGGCGGAGAGCTTTGCAGCGGCGGCTCTGTTAGCAAAAGCGACGGGCGAAGCGCAGTATAAGGATTGGTATCAGCGGATTTGGGAGTACAGCTGGGAGCATATGGTTGATCATGAGTATGGGGCTTGGTATCGGATTTTGACGCAGGATAATCAGAAATTTGATGATTTGAAGTCGCCTGCGGGCAAGACTGACTATCATACAATGGGGGCTTGTTATGAGGTGCTTCGAAGTGGCCTTCTTTAGTTATTGCCGCAATCTTTACTGCTGCCCTGTAATCAATTAATGATAGTCTTGCGGGCTGTTTTTAGAGTCACTGTTCGAGACTTAACCATGCCCGCATTCCTCTCTGTTCCAACGACCACTCAGATCACATCGTTTTTCTCACAGCTGGGTAAAGACATTTACGACACCTCGGTGACCCTTTTTAAAATTATGATCCCAGCAATCATCATCGTAAAAATCGCGCAGGAGCTGGGTGGAATTGATCTGCTGGCTAGCTTTATTGAGCCGCTAATGAATGGTTTAGGTTTGCCAGAAAACGTCGGCTTAGTCTGGGCGATGACGATTGCGACTAACCTTTATGGCGGCTTGATTATCAATGAAGCGAAGAGAGGCGAAATTCCCGCACGCGATGTGTTTTCGACGATTATTTTACTCGGCCTGCTGCATTCATTAATTGAAGATACCATTCTGATCATGCTTTTGGGTGCAGATTTTACGAGTATCTTTTGGGGTCGATTGATCTTTGTGACGCTGTTTGTTGGGGTATTTTTGCGATTAGTTGGCTTGATGAGTGAAGAAACGCGTCAGCGATATTTTTATCGAAGCATTAGCTAAAATTTGCAAGTTGTGCTTCCAAGCCTGTTCAGGGTAGGTAAATTAAATCAAGGCAATACTGAGTTGTATATAAATAATACTAAACTCTAAGGTACTCTGTGTTGAGTGAGCCAATAATGAAAATAATAAAACAAATTTCTCTTCTATTACTTCAGGTTTTATTTGTCTTGCCATGGGCTAGTCATGCTTCAGCAAACACATTAGATCCTATTTCTGCAGAAGAAATTAGCCGGGCGATGCTGTTTACCGCTGCGCCCACTACCAATCTTCAGGCAAGAGCATCGGGAGCAGATGACGCTCAGAATCAGGAGCCTCCGACACTGGAGTTTCTGGGGGTTAAGGCTCATCGTTTTGAAAAATCTGAGCAAAACAATGGTTACCGTTGGGCAGATACCCTAGTTTATGATTATGCAACGGATGAGCTCGTCACCACGGTCATTAATCTGGCGACGAACAGCGTTATTTCAGTCGAGCGAACGCGCGAAATGCAGCCACCCCTTAGCGAGAATGAGCTTGAGCGGGCGATGAGTATAGTATTTGAAGATGATGAGGAGCTTAGTGTGTTAGCCGCCGAGTTCAAAAACATCACTGGCGAAACGCTTACCTCTAAGCAGCAATTACAATACAAGGCATTTACCTTTTTTGCAGATAGTATGCCAAATATTGTCAACGACGCGAGTAAAGCCTGTGGCGCTCAACGCTGTGCCCAGATCCTAATCTACTCTGCCGATCGAATCTCATTTAAGTACAGTCCCATCCTTAACCTTTCCGCGGGTGTAGTCACTCAGCGCATCAGCCACTAGGGGAGGCGCAAATTATGCTAATCAACAAAATTAAGTTTATAAAGCTGGCTGTTATCGTCCTAGGGTTGGTTTACAGCGGTGTTGCACAAGCCATTCCTGCTAATACCAGCTGTCCCACCGGGCAGGTCATTCAAAGCACCTTAACTACCGGAGCGAAGTGGACGATGTGTTGGCAGGCGCGAGCTGAAGAAGGCATTGTGCTGAGCAATATACGCTATCAAGCGTCGGGACAAATAGAGCGCTGGGTGCTGGGTGAAATGTCGTTATCACAAATTCAGCGTAACTATGATGATGGTAGCCCTACGCAATACCTTGTAACGGATAGTGGGTTGGGCGGAAGTAACTCTATTGCCTTGACTGCTAATGATTGCGTTGGAGGTTCGTTGAAGTCGGTCGCCGGAAAAAAGGTGTTGTGCCAAAACACCAAAGACGCAGGGATTATCTACAAATATGATGCTGAGCAGGCGGTTAGTGGCAAGGTGTTGTCTTTAAGCAGCGCCTCGCAGATTGGTAACCACAGCTATATTCAGGAATGGTTATTTCACGAGAACGGCATTATTCAACCAAGAATTGGCCTGAGCGGGATGTTGGATAAAATTGGCAGCGATGCTCGTTATGGCTGGCCTATTCAGGCGGATGGCACCGTGGGCGTTGGCTTTGTTGACAATTACTTCTGGCGACTGGATTTTGAGTTAGGCGGCAATGACGGTAATGATGTTGTGATGCAGATTGCTAATAACCTCTCTGTCAATCGGGACACCCGAGCTAAAAATATAACTGCTATTTCAACTGAGTCGTCAAGAAATTTCAGTCCCGAGTCAAAGCGCACTTGGGTGGTGCGTGACAGCATAGAAACCAATGGGTTTGCCCCCATTTCCTATGAGCTGGTTTTACTAAACTATGCCCAGCAGGCGGTAGGGCAGAATGCAGAGCCATGGTTAGCTAAGGATGTGTTTTTTACCCGATACAAATCCTGTGAACGGTTTGCGGTGCGCAACCCTACGAGTAACGGCTGTGGCGCTGATGTTAGCCAGTTTGTCAGTGGAGATAGTCTAAATTCTGCTGATGTGGTTGTCTGGAATCGTTTGAGCTATCACCATTTGCCTAGAGATGAAGATGACAATCTGATTGGAACGCAGTGGAACCAGTTCAAATTGTTGCCTAGGGATTGGCATAGACGGAATCCGCTGTAAGCAGCTGTAAACAATAACCCAGCAAGATCCAAAAAACTAAAATAAGTCGTTGCCGTTATGAAAAACTATCACTCCTTGAAATACCTGATACAACTGTTGCTTCTGATCCTTGCAAGCTTAGGCACCAACGCTGCCTATGCTGCACAGCATTGTAGCGATAATTATTCAATCGATCAGACGTTTGCTAACGGTGCTCGCTGGGATATGTGCTGGACGCATGATGATAATCATGGGATACGTTATCACCATATCTACTACACGCCCAAAGGTGGGACGCGGCGGATGGTGCTGGTGGATGCGGCTATTTCGCAGATCCATGTTCCCTATGATGATAATGGCGCACGTTATCACGATGTGTCTGATTATGGTTTAGGTGGCAGGTACATGCCCGGCATGAGTAACGCCGAATGTCCCGGTGGAAAGCTACATCGTTATGGCACTAAAAATGTAGTCTGCACTCAAGTTAAGAAGCAAACGAATGCCTATCGGTTTGGGAGTACTGCTGCTTCACAGGACGTGCTGAAGGTATTTAGCATTTCCAGCGTCGGTGCCTATATTTATATCCCACAATGGCTGTTTTTCGATGATGGTAGCATGGAGCCAACTGTCACCGCGACGGGCTCGCTTGAGCGCTACACGAGAAGCGATCAACATGGCTGGCTGCTGGATCAGGGAAAAATCGGCGTGTCGCATATCCATAACTACTTCTGGCGATTAGACTTTGATTTAGGCGGCACGGCTAAAGATGATATTGTTCAGGAAATTAATTACAGCGTCAGCTCAGGCAAGCGTGTTCGCAGCGTTACACCATTCACCTCCGAAGTGGCGCGCTCGGTCTCACCCACTCAGCAGCGTTCCTGGATGGTGAGTGATAGAGTACTGAAAAACAGTAAAAACCATGCCATGGGATATGAGCTAAAGCTCGGCTCTGCTGGACACCGTGAAATAGGCCCTGCTTATGAATCATTTACAGCCAATGATTTTTATGTGACCAAGGCCAAAGGCTGCGAGCAGATTGCCTCACATAATAAACGTATTAATATTTGTGGCACTGACAGTCTGGATAAGTTTGCCAATGGCGAATCACTGACTAATCAGGATTTAATCGTGTGGGTTGGCCTGTCTTTTTATCACATGCCGCGTGCTGAAGACTATCCACGAATGGATGTGCATTCAAACAGCTTCAAAATCACACCACGTGACTGGCATGCTAAAAACCCACTTAAAACGCTGGTTGTTTCGGGGAAAAATGACACGGCATCAAGCGTATCAGGGTCGCTGGTGGCGATAGATGCTTTAGCGAATGACGTCGGTGATGGAATCGCCTTACATAGCGTAGAGAATCCGACAAATGGGTCGGCGGTGATTAGTAATGGCAAAATCAACTATACGTCTAATGCGGGCTTTGTTGGTACAGAGCGCTTTAACTACAATATTATATCGCCAAGCGGTATTGTTTATCCGGTACAAATAGCTGTTACAGTGACTGCTCCCGTGGTGGCGACACCTTTGCCTGTAGCAAGCCCTGATGCATTGACAATCCAGAAAAACACTACCGTGGTGATTGATGTATTGGCTAACGATACAGGCAGCGTGCTTGTTCTCCAACCCATCAGTGCAGTCACGAGCAATGGCGGCGCGGTTAGTCTTTCAAGTAATCAAATAAAATATACGCCGAAGCAGGATTACGTCGGAACCGATACCCTTAGTTACACGTTTAAGGACTCTGAGGGGCGCAGTGCCGGTTCACAGGTAACGATTACGATTGAAGGCGATATAGCACCGCCAAATGCTCAGCCGGTAGTCACCAATCAAAGTATCCAGTTGAGCGCCAATCAGCGAGCTAATGTTGTATTAACCGCGACCGACGCGGATGGAGATGCCTTAACTTACCAAGTCATCAGACTGCCTCAGCATGGTAGTTTGCTGGGGACGGCACCGAACTTTGTCTATCAGCCAGAAGCCAACTATGCTGGCCCGGATAGCTTCACGTTTATCGCATCCGATAGTCTGGTCGACAGTAATGTTGCGACCGTATCTTTTACCGTCAATGCTGAGCTTTCAGATGCCATGTCCAATGTGCTTTCAAGTCAGCTGACATTAGATGGCAATGCATCTGATTGGGTAGCGGTCAATCGTTTCCCGGCTGACCCTAATGACATCACTGAAGGACAAATCAACTGGCGTAGCCTGGCGATGGCTCACGATGCCACTAATGTGCATTTGCTGTATGAAAATCATGGCAATGTCAGAGCGACCAGCGTTTCTGGTTCTTATATTCCGTGGGGCTGGCAGGTCTATATGGATACCGATAAAAACAACCAAACCGGGTTTAAAGTGGGCGGTATTGGCGCTGACTATATTCTTGAAGGGCCGGCGCTTCATCGCTACATGGGGCAGGGTAGCAATTGGAACTGGGAAACGGTTGATGTGGCTAACAGCCAATATAATGGTCCTGCGGCGGAGTTAAGATTTCCACGCAGCAAGATCGGCAATCCTAATGCTATGTACCTACTGATTCAAGGCAATAATGCTGCGGTGGGTGGCACTGAAGTTGATTATTATCCAGACACTCAAAATGATAGCAATAGTTCAAATAGGTACTTCCATTATCAATTTGAGAGCGCGGTAAACTCAGGAATCATTGCTAACTCGCAATCACTGACGACCAGTGTTGATACGCCCATCAATATAGTATTAACGACTAACACTTTATCGCCGGCGACGACGAGTTACCGGATTGTTACAAGGCCTCAGCATGGCAGCTTAACGGGTAATGGGCTAAATCTGGTTTATACGCCTACCGCTGGTTACACAGGTGATGACTCGTTTTCCTTTGTGGCAAATGATGGCAGTCAGGATAGTCCGGCGGCAACTATCGTGCTAAAGGTGAATCCACTGTCAAGCCTTGGGGTAAACAATAACGTTGCTACTATTCAAATAGATGGCGATAGTAGTGAGTGGAATAACCTGCAAGCATTCAACTCAGACCCTGATGACATGGCGCTCCCCACTGAAACCATCGATTGGCAAAGTGTCACCATGGCGCACAGTGACACTAAGCTTTATGTGCTGTATCGGAACCATGGTGCCATCAACCAAAACGCGCTGACTGATGACTACATTCCATGGGGATGGCAGACCTATATGGATACCGACAACGACGTGAATACCGGGTTTAAAGTCGGCGATATTGGTGCAGACTTTTTGCTGGAGGCGACACAAGTTGGCAGCTACACAGGAGACGGAGACAGTTGGAGCTGGAACACGCTTGAAGCTGTCGATCTTCTGTATAAAAATGATTTAGCCGAGATGTCATTTTCACTGGATACGATCGGTAATCCTGAATCGATGAGAGTGGCTTTTAAAGGTAATAACCTATCGGTTGGTGGAAGTGAGGTTGATCTTTACCCAGACAATGCAGAGACCACAGGTGCTGCGGGAAATTACTTTACCTACAGCTTGGAAAGTACCTTGCAAAGTATTAGTCAGCGCCCAAGTGCTAGTAATCAAACGGTTGATGTGACTGCAGCACAGGCCAATCAGATAACACTCAGTGCATCTTCTGCCAGAGGTGAGTCGATTAGCTACCGCTTGATTACGCCACCACAAAATGGGGCTTTAGATACCTTGGGGCCAGTCGTTAATTACACCCCTAACGCCGGGTTTGTTGGGGCAGATAGCTTCGAATATGTGCTTAATAATGGTGTATATGATAGTTCGCTGGCCAGGGTGAATTTAATGGTCTCTGATGCTGACGCTTCTGTTACCCCTAATGAAACCGATGGCAGTGGCGATGGCGGTGGCGGATCACTTGGTATTTTGCTTCAAGGGTTTATCTTTATATTATTATTACTAAATCAGCTGAGGGTAAGAGCCATACTGACGAGATTGGTTATACTGCTATGCTCTATTAATTATCTGGCTAGTTGATTATGTCTTTTTGTGGCCTTGATTTTGGCACCAGTAACTCGACGATTGGTATTTATAATAACCATGAAGTCGAAATGGTGATGCTCGATGATAATAAAAATTATCTGCGTTCGGCCATCTTTCTGAACAACGAAACTCGGCAAGCCATGTTTGGTGAAAAAGCTATCGAAGAGTATATCGATGGCACCGCAGGCCGCCTAATGACGTCTATTAAGTCTGTCCTAGGCTCAGGCTTGATGGATGAAAAGACGCTAGTTTTTGGTAAGTTAGTGCCTTTTTCGGATATCTTGGGTTACTTCCTGAGAAATATGCGGGTAAGTGCCGAGGCACAGTTAGGGCAGGCAATTGATAGCGTCGTGATGGGACGCCCCGTTAGATTTAACGACAAAGACGATAAAATTGATCAGGCGGCTGAAGATCGACTACGGCAAATTGCCAGTAATGAAGGTTTTAAACATATTGAGTTTCAGTACGAGCCGATTGCCGCTGCAATAACCTATGCCAAAACAGTCACCAAAGAAGAGCTGGCGATCATTGTCGATATTGGTGGAGGTACTTCGGACTTTACACTTATCAAAGTTACGCCGAGTGACCAAGAAAATGAAACCAATATCTTGGCATCAGCGGGTATTCATATCGGTGGAACTGACTTTGACCGCTTGCTAAATTACCACCATGTTATGCCGACATTTGGTTTGCACTCAACGATACGAAGTGTCAACGGCAAGGATATTGATGTGCCTACGTCGTACTATCGAAACCTGTCGACCTGGCACAAAATCAATGATCTCTACGCCAAGGAAACACTGATCGATATTAAGCGCTTTTTAGCGTTTTCAAATGACAAAAAATTGACCAGCAGGCTATTAACACTGCTAGATGAAAAGCAAGGTCACAATTTACTGCAACAGGTTGAGAACGCCAAAAAGGAATTGTCAGATCATAATCAGGCTGCATTGGATTTGAGCTTTGTTGAAAACGCTCTACAGCTAAGCTTGAAAAGGACAGATTTCGAGAATGTGATCGCGGATGACCTCGAAAAGATTAATGAGGTTATAACCAAGTTGCTTACGGATGCATCCCTTAAAGCCGATCAGATTAATGCTGTCTTTTTCACTGGCGGCACAACACGCGTTAAAGCGTTACAAAACAAAGTGCTTGGATTGTTTGAAAACGCTAGAGTGGTTAGGGGTGATGTTTTTAACAGCGTAGCGATGGGTTTGAGCACCGATGCACTAAGAAAGTTCGGATAATCATTGAGCTCGATGAGCAGCCCTAAAGCTTTCCTGTCAATTTATACACCCAAGTACCAATCGTCTCATGAAGGTAATTACGCCACAGATCATTGCCGTCCTTCAGATCAAACCGCCACCAATCTGATTTACCTGATGTTTCATAATCTACCGGCATGGCGATTAAACGCTCACCTAAACCAATCTTTTCAAAAATTTTCATTGAGCGATTCATGTGAGCGGCTGAGGTAATTAGTCCCCAGTTCCCTTCATTGCCGGCTTGCTCCAAAAAGGTTTTTGAGAGGATGGCATTCTCATAGGTGTTACGGGATTTTGTCTCCAGTATGATTTTTTCAGGTGCAACGCCCTGATCGAGTAAAAACTTTTTAGCGATATCAGAACCAGACCAGCCCTTATGGAAGATACTACCAGTATGTCCCGTATATAAAACTTTGAGGGAAGGATTGTTTTTGTAAGCTTTGACAGATTCAGACAATCGCTCTGCTCCTCTGCTTAGTGAGGCTTCGTTTCTGGCTTCGGCAATTGTTCCTTTACCTTCCCCACCACCCAGTACAATGACCCCAGTAAGCGTTGAGTAATCGACAGTTGCTTGAGGATAGGTGTTTTCTATCTGAGACAATAGGTAGTCTGGAATGGGATAGTATCCAACAATAATCCAGGAAAGCAGCGTGAAGCGAGCCAGAAACTTTGTAAGTCGAGGCATTTTAAATTTGGCTGCCGAAAGCCACCAAAGCACTGTTATTACAAATAAAAAATTAATCGGCATGATGAAGAAAGCAATAATTTTAGAGAGTATGAAGAACATTATTTAGCTAATACCTTGTCACAAATATATCCACCAATCGGAATGGCCGATGTCGCGGCGGGCGATGGTGCATTACAAACGTGCAGACTTCTAGCGCTTTCTGCAAATAAAAAATCGTGCACTAAGGTACCATCTTTTAGTACGGCTTGCGCGCGAACTCCTGCGGGATAAGGTTCCAAATCGTTAATGGTCAACTGCGGGCAATACTTCTGTACCTCGCGCAGGTAACCCGATTTAAACCAGGAATTCTTAGTTTCTTTCAGTCCTGTTTTCCAGTGCTTTTGCAGTACCTTCCAAAATCCACTAAACCGAACCATGTCCCAAATATCACGCAGGCTGACGTTGATCTTGCCATAACCTTCACGCTTCCAGCCTTGTACGGCATTGGGGCCAACAGTAACCGAACCATCAATCATGCGAGTGAGATGCACACCAAGAAAGGGTAAGTCCGGATCAGGAATGGGGTAGATTAAATGATTGACGATGTTGTTATGCTTGGGTGACAGGCGATAGTATTCACCCCGAAACGGGATAATCTGAAAATCGGTTTCAATACCCAGCATACGCGTGGTTCGATCAGCCATTAAGCCAGAACAAGTAATCAGAAACTTGGTTTTAAGCTGCTGAATACCGCTTGGTGTGCTAACACTGATTTCAATATGATCATCATGCTCTTGCATATTGACCACCTCGTGCTGCAACTGTGCTTCCCCACCAATTGCTACGAATTGCTCGGCCATTTTCGTGGTGATTAGCTGGTAATCAACAATACCGGTAGTCTTAACCAATATTCCGCCGATGCCTGAAATATTCGGTTCGCGAACGTTGAGTTGTTCAGCGTCCAACCACTCAACATCCAGTTGGTTTTCATGACAGCGTTTAAACAACGCCTCCATCCGCTCATGCTCAGCGGCATTAGTTGCAACTAAAAGCTTGCCGCACTGCTCAAAAGGAATGTCATTTTTTTGGCAAAACTCGATTGTTGCAGCAACCCCCTCCTTACAGAACTTCGCTTTTAGACTACCCGGCGCGTAATAGACTCCCGCATGAATGACGCCGCTATTGTGGCCAGTTTGGTGTCGGGAATAGCCGTCTTCTTTCTCCAACAGCAGTATGCTTTTATCGGGCTGGAGTTGCTTTAGTTGCCACGCAGTCGAAACACCAACAATGCCGCCGCCAATGATGACGTAATCATAAGACACTTCTATTTTCCGGTTGCGATAGGTAATTCCTGACGTGCACCCCATTCGCACCATGATCCATCATAGACCGATAAATTTTTATAGCCCGCCACTTCCGCAGCCAATGCCAAATGGCACGCCGTCACGCCTGAGCCACAGCTAAAAATTAATCGCTGATCAGGATTAGCGACAGCCGCAAGTTGTGACTTTAGCTCGGCTACTGGCTTAAGAAACCCATTATCTAATAGGTCAACAAAAGGAAGGTTTCTAGCGCCCGGCATGTGTCCACCGCGAAGGCCTGCGCGTGGCTCGGCTTCATTACCCGCAAAACGGCCATCAGAACGCGCATCTAATACTCGTGTGGAATCTTCTTGCAGCGCTTCCAGTACTGTTTCGGCGTCACTAAACATTTCTGGTCGATAGTTTGCGACAAAATTTCCGGGCGCTACCGCCGCAACTGGCGAGGAATTTATGGGTAAACCTGCCGCTTCCCAAGCGGGTAGCCCACCGTCCAGAATAGTGACATTCTCGTGACCCATCGAACGGAACATCCACCAAACACGCGGACTGGCGAACATGCCCATTCCGTCATACACCACAATCTCACTATCAATGTTCACGCCGAGCGCACGAACATCTGTTTCAAACAGATCAGGTGATGGCATGGTGTGGGGATATTCTGCCCCTTGCTCACAAATTTTCTGATCAAAATCAAAGTGCTGAGCATCGGCAATGCGACGCTGTTTCCATTCCTCGACGCCGTCTCGCTGCGTTGCTGCCATATAATAACTGGCATCAAGTATGACTAAATTTGGCTTGCCGAGACGCTGTTGTAGGTCTCCAGCAGAGATAAGGGGTTTTGGTAAATCATTCATGGCTTCATCCCAGTAAGCTGGCAACAATAATTCGTCATGCATTATTTCAGAAAAAAATCGGCCATGCGAGTCGCTATCACAACAGCAAATGCTATTATTCGGGAAATAGTAAACTGCTAGGATGAGTAAATGACCTTCGTTGTAACTGATAACTGCATCAAATGTAAGTACACGGACTGCGTGGAAGTTTGCCCCGTGGATTGTTTCCACGAAGGCGAGAATTTTTTGGTAATCGATCCGGACGAATGTATCGATTGCTCCTTGTGTGTGCCAGAGTGCCCGATTGATGCGATTTATGCTGAAGAAGATGTACCTGAGGATAAGCTTCATTTTATTAAGCTGAATGCTGATTTATCGCTCAAATGGCCTGTTATTACAGAGATGAAACCGCACCCTGAAGATGCTGAAGAGTGGGAAGGTGTAGAAGGTAAGATTGAGCATTTGAATCAGGGAGACTACCCCTGAACCTATGATGCTGTGGAGCTTTATTGCGGCGACCTTTTTTGGACTCGTCACTCCGGGGCCGGGTGTTTTAACCACTGCTGGAATTGGGGCAAACTACGGTTTTCAGGCTGGTCTGCGTTTTGTGTTGGGGCTATTTGTTGGTAATAATGCCGTTTTCCTGATTGTTGCAGGTGGTCTCTTTGCTACCTTAGAAGCCATACCTACGTTACGTATGGTTCTGGCAATTGCATCACTGTTATTCTTGTTTTATTTGGCGTTAAAAATAGCGTTCGCAGGCTCAAAGGTCGCCTTTATCAATCCAGGCAAACCACCCGGATTTTGGGGTGGATTAATGCTGCAATTTATTAATCCCAAGGCCTACGCCGTCAACGCTTTCTTCCTATCCAATTTCCCAATCATGCCAGAAGCACCAGTGACTGAAATAGCGGTTAAATTCGTTATTGCTAATGTGTTCTGGGTGCCGATACATTTTCTCTGGTTAGGTATGGGTGTATGGCTACAAAGCCTCGACCTTGCGCCAAAATGGCAGCGCATGATTAATATTGGCATGGCACTGGCCATGCTGCTTGTAGTGGGTTTGGCAGCATTTGTCGCTAAAACAGGTTAAGGGGTTATAGAAATGAAAATTATCATGTTCCAAATCGATGCGTTTGAAAGTGAAGTGTATAAAGGCAACCCTGCGGCAGTTTGTGTGTTGGATGAGTGGCTAGACCATTCTGGGCGGATAAGTCAGGAAAGCCTGTACTTCACGCAAAACAGCTCTCCAAACGTGGTGGAGAGCTGTTTTGTGAAAACAATGGTGCTCGGGTAGCGATGAGTGGTTACGCATCGCTATTTTTTAAAGGTGAAATCTACCTTTAAGGTTTACAGCCAGAGATTGCTTTAACAACCATCTTCAACGTAGCCAGCCCAACAGCCCATCAAGGCTTCCTGGAACGTCATGGCACCATCGTACTTAGGAGAAGTCTCACGCGGACTATTCAGGTTCTCTTTTATGCCAAAGCTAGTGTGGCGACTGAAGGTTTGTGGTGCGGTAAACAATACGAACAGCTTGGCACCTGCATCCTTCCAACCGCTTAATAGTTTCATGTGGCGATCCTTCATGCGTGGATCACGGTTAGCGTCAAATATCAGCGGCAGCAAGCGATCTTTAACCGCTTCATCCGTTCCTTTTATCGTTAAGTGCTGCCCACCCTCATAGGCGTATAGGTCGATTCTACGAGAGGTGTTTGTAAACACTTGATCTAGCTGAGCCTTTTGATCGGCCAACAATTTAATAGTGCCATCTAAACTATCTGGGTCACCGCGATCATAAGCAGCAAAAGAGGAAGAAAGTGGTGTCGCATTATCGTATTGGCTATCCATTACCGTAAATATATCGTCAACGGTGAGCGCTTCACTTATCGTTTTATCAACATTGCCGCAGTTAGTATTGTCAGCAGTCGGCGCCCAGCAGCCATGGAAATAAGGCGCAATTGCAACGGCATCGGTATGCTCAACCGTTGTGCCATAGCTCAGCATGTTCGCAATGATAGCCGGGAATTTGTTTTGCCCACCCAAGATACGTTTCAAACGAGCGTTATCACCGAACTCCTCTTCAAAGGCGGTAAAGACTTCAGTTGAACGCTTGGCGTAGTAGCGCACTCGGTGAGAGTAGTCAGTATCTCGAAACTGGAAATTGTCCATAGCCGAAATGGTGGCATCCTGAGCACCTTTGAGCGTGCTGTACTGGTGCCCCCAAAACCCTGAATTCCAAACTTCATTGCTGTACTCGATGTGAGTGACGAGTGGCTCATCAAGCTCATCTGCAAGTAACGTTGCATACTGCTTGATGTAGTTGTCATCAGCATTGTGAGGAATATTCATCCAAGGGTGTGCTTCTAGCAAATTCGACAGGGCAATACCAACCTCCAACGGAACACCTTGGCGCTCACGCACTGGCGTCAGGAATGATCCGCCCCAGCTAGGATTATCCATCTCTGCACGTTCCGTCCAGGTTAAAGGCTTTGTTACACAAGCATTGTAAGTCACGTTATAGGCCGCTAACGCCGTATTGTATTCATCGATTTCTGTTTGTGTTGCGTCATCGGCTGGCGCGGTTGGTGCAGTTCCACATGGCGCTAGGCTGTGGCTTTCTGGACGACGCGGCGATGCCTCCATCAAGTTCATCATGCGCAATACACGAAAATCTTTAGCGAAATTCAGGTAGTCCGGATTGAACACGATTGCATTGCGGTTCGCCTTAAGCAGCTCAACAAACGAGATGTAAGGTGTACTGCCACAGGCTGTTGCATCCTCAACACGCGTAAAAGGTGAGCCTTTGCAGATACCGCCCGGCATAATAATACGGATATTACGAATTGGGTCGTTGCGGTCAACTGAAGTCACACTGACTTCCAAACCCCTGACATTATCTTCATTAAAGGTCGGTGAGCCGTCTAAGCTTAAGGGGCAGGCTTTGGTCGCATCAAGATCGACGAGCAGGACGCCATTTTCAATACGACGGTCACAGCCCATTCCACTAAAGTGAACCGCACCAACACCATCGTAAAGTACCGTGTAGGTTCCTTCGGGTATGGACTCGCTGTTTGAATAACGCAGAACCCGGGAAAACACGTATTTACTCTCACCGCTAGCGGTATCAGCATTGGCGCAATCTATAGGCAACCCATTGTCGCCTAGATCAGCCGCGTCAAAGACCTGCATATTAGGCCAGCCCTTACTATCATAGGTAATGTCATTACAAGAACGTTCTTTGAAAGGCCTGGCAACCCTAAAAATATCTGCTGTTATCAGCGGCTGGTTGATACCATCTGCCTCCGCCTGAGGTGTTTCAAGGTTGATACCGAGTAAGCGGTTTTCAGGTAGAGCCGTTGGTTTAAGCAGCTGTTGCTCCAAATCATAAAGCCTAAACCCTGCGATAGGGTTACTGGCATTCGCAGTGTTTAACTCTGTTAGTAGTGCAGGTAAGTTTTTGATCACTGGATTTGTTGTTGGGTTAGCCGCGACCAGCGCTTCGATACTTGTGGGTAGTTCAGCGTCCGTTGCGGTTCCAATGGTTAGCCCTGCAACATTGAATGTTACGCTGTCACTATCGACCTGAGTGAACTCACCAAATTGTGTCGTTAGTTGATCGTCACTGGTATCTGCATTGCTACACAGGTTGATGCACACACCTGAGATTGGTTTACCACCTAAAGTCAAAACGGTTTTAGCGACAGGGTCTAGTTCCGCCAAGGTATTTGGCAACTGGTAATGCGTGGTGGCCGTATCCTGTGAAATTGATAGCAGAGTCGGCAAGTTTGACAAGGTAGGGTTGTTCTCTGCGTCAGGATTGGCTGCAATCAATGATTCTACCGTTACCGTGCTGCCTGCTGTGATGGCACTGCCAGAGAGGGTGCCAATGACCGTGGCTCCAATTTTAAACGTTACCGTAGTGAGTGGGTCATACTCAAAATTTCCATTTGAATCGGTGAAAGCGTCGGTAGTGACAATGTTGCGTGCGGCGGTGTTAGCGACAGTAATGTAGCGAGCATTCGCCAAGGGTTTACCGTTCACTGTTAATATTGCATCCCGAATAGGATTCAATGACGCAATGTCCGCTGGCAGCGTGATTTGTGGTGTAGCGGCGTCATCATTGTCCGCCAGAATAGCCGCTAAATCGGTAATAACCGGATCACTGCCAGTATAGTCAGCAATTAAAGATTCCATCGTTAAGCCAGAAGCAACGCTAGCCGCAGGTGCTGTGCCTAACAAGGTAGTGCCTATACGAATCTCAATGGTGCTGTTGTCTGTGTAGGTGAACTTACCGCTGGCATCGGTTGAACCACTAGTATCCTCGGCACCACCCGTGCTGCTAAATTTAGCGTTTTCAACAGGTTTGCCACCCACCGTGAGCGTTCCAGTGTTGACTATGACACCGCTTCCTCCACCACTTCCGCAAGCAACGAGAAAGGTTGAAAAGAAAAACAGCAAGATGTATCTGTAAAGACTTTGAAAGCGCATTTTATAACAACCCGGATAAGTATTAATTATTGTTAAAGAGTTAGTAACTAATAATGAGCATTAGTTCCACATTATAATATCAGGCCAAGATAAAGACATACAGTAATTGTTTTTGTACATTAGCTCAATTGCTAGTATCCGGAAAATAATGACCCAAGGCCTGAATCCATCGACTATAGCCTTCGTCACTTAGGTGTAAGCCATCACCAACGTGCAGTTCCTGCTTAAGATTTCCGTCTTTATCGACGAATGATTCTCTAAGATTCAGAAAATCATGCTTTCTATCTTTAGCTAGCGACTGCAACATAGAGTTGAGTTGGATAATTTTTTCATTGAAGCCCGCTAAGTCAATTCGCTCATCCACAGGAAACACCGCCTGCATGATAACTTTCTTATCAGAGGGTAAGCTATCGAGGATTTTTTTATAGTTTTCAACAATATCAGCAGGGCTGAGTCTGGCTCGTAAAAAGTCATTAATACCGATTGCAATGACAACCGTTGAGGCCTTGTTGAGGGATTTGTAGTGTGGGATACGTTTTAACAAACCATAACTGGCATCCATACCAATGCCATAATTAATGGCGGGGTGAGTAATTGCGGCGACATTGAGTCCTTGAGTCAGGCTATCGCCTAAAAATATCGTTGAACCCGCTTCAACACTACCATCAAGCTGCATATGGCTGCCCAGCATGTCGTCATATAAGCGAGACACTTCAAGTGGATTGAGCAGTCCTAGGTTTAGTTTTCGGTCGATCCGGTAAGGTAGATCAGTGTCCCAAATGGCGAGGAAAGCGAACGCGTGGATCGCAGTTAACCAGATTATTAATATAATTTTTATCATGACGCCAATTATACAGAGCAATCTTGGCTACCACCATTGGATCAAGACTATTGAACGTAGGGATTCAAGCTTTCGCGACAAGCATGTGCTTTAATCCACTCAGGTTTTATATTAGGAGTCCCAATGACTATCGCAATCATGAGCGCCATTACAGAAGAGAATGCTGCGCTAGTTGCCCAAACAAAAATGGGTAGCTGATTACTCAACTACCCAAAATAATAAGTCACATCAGGGTGTGATTAAAAGTGCGAGTATTTGATAAACTCTTTGCAACAATAATAAAAAGAAGACTAAAAGATGAATGAGCAAGATACGATCCTTATGAAGCGCCTAAACCAACATCCTTCTTTGCGTCAACGAATGGAAGCATTACTGGCTATCGTAGAAAATACAAAAGGATCGTGTGACAAAGCCAATGATGCTGAGGAGTACGTCATCAATGAACTCAGGAAAATGGGAAACGATGCCTTAAGCTGTTGGGCAGATAACGCGGTAGAGCGAAGCGTTGAGGTGTTACATCAGGAAGTATCAGGGCTTCAGGGCAAAGGAAAAAAAAGTCCGCTGGAATAGTACTTTCGGAGAAATCAGCGTGATTGAGCCGGTTTTCAGTCGACCAAAAAAAGTGTTCAGACCCTTTCTTTTATCATCAGGACTCACTCCACGCTGTTGCTCCCTACCCCTACAGCGCGTGATAACCGATTTTGGCGCTGACGATAGTTTTGCCAACAGTGCGCGGAAGATTAAGGAGCATTATGCGATTGAAATAGGCGAAAGTACCCTACGTAAAGTGACCCTTTTACATGCAGAAGCCATGAATAACCAACAAAAGAGCGACAGTCTCCAGGTAAGCAGCCCCGGTTGTTCTGTGCAGGTTGCCCAGATTGATGGCTGTATGATCCCGATTGTGACCCCCGATCCTAATCCTGAGGCAAAGGATAGAAGGAAGGGGAAAACCCTGCATTGGCAAGAAGGCCGATTGAGTTTGGCGCATGAATTAGGCAATGTAACCCCTAAGTTTTCTGCCGTTTTTCAAGGGAGCACGGCGGATGCAGGGCGAACCTTATTGAGTTGTGCGGTAAAAGCAGGTTTTGGAAGCAAAACCCATCTTCACGGTGTCGGTGATGGTGCCTCGTGGATTGCGCGACAGTTCAACGCAATATTTGGCACACAGGGAAACTACCTCATTGATTTTTTCCATGTCTGTGAATACCTGTCAGATGCCTCAACCAGCTGCTGCCATATTAATCCCAAAGGCTGGATGGAGCAGCAAAAAAAGCATTTGAAAAATAACGATTATTTAACCGTTCTTGATAATTTGAGCCCTTTTATAGAAGATCAAATGATCGAAGATAGTAAGGCGCCCGTACGCGCTTGCCATCGTTATTTGAGTAACCGAACGGATCAATTGGATTATAAAAGTGCGCTAGAAAATGGTTTACCTATTGGTTCGGGTGAAATAGAAAGCGCCCATCGCTATGTGATTCAAAAACGCCTAAAGCTATCAGGTGCGTGGTGGAGGGCATCAAATGTTAACCCAATGCTTTCATTGCGTGTTGTCAGGGCGAATAATGAATGGAGTGAGTATTGGGAAAGCCTACGAAAGGTGGCGTAATGACAGGTAATTATCCCTCTCACTTTTAATCACACCCGTCACATCATTTAATGATCATGACAATAACCCATTTTTTATTGTATAAGCACTTTTTGTTATTTTCTTAGAATGTACTTACAAGGTTAGTGCATAGGCTAGGAGTTTGGTTCATGACATTGGATAAATGGTTGCACAATCGTAGAAAAACTTAAAACAGGAAGGGAAATAATGGAAGATGAGAAGCCTAAGAATAAAAATACCTCGGCAGTGCCCGCTGGTCGGCTTTCCCGTTTTGCCAAACTGGGCTCATTAGCCACTGGGATTGGTGGTGGCATGTTGGCCGAAGGGGCTCGGCAGCTAGCAAAAGGCAACCGACCGAAAGCTAGCGAGATGTTATTAACCCCAGGCAATGCAAAACGAATCACCGATCAGCTTGCTCAGCTTCGTGGTGCTGCAATGAAAGTGGGTCAGATGTTGTCAATGGATACGGGTGATCTGCTGCCGCCTGAGATGACAGAAATACTGGCTCGTCTGCGTTCGGATGCGAAGTCGATGCCGCTGAGCCAGCTCAATAAAGTGCTGGAAGAAAACTGGGGCAAGGGTTGGAATCTAAAATTTAAACAATTCTCTTTTGAACCCGTGGCTGCCGCATCGATTGGGCAGGTGCATTCGGCACATACTAAAGACGGTCGGCACCTTGCGCTGAAAATTCAATACCCTGGTGTTAGGGAGAGTATCGACAGTGACGTTGATAATGTCGCCACGCTGCTACGTGTTTCCGGCATGATCCCTAAGACGCTGGACTACAAACCCTTATTAGAAGAAGCCAAGCAGCAGCTACATATAGAAGCAGACTACGAACAAGAAGCCGCTTCACTGAAACGTTATCGGGTATTACTGGCTGACTCACCGGATTATCAACTACCGGAAATCTATGACGATCTGACAACTAATAATGTATTGGCGATGTCATTTGTTGAAGGTTCGCCGATTGAGTCACTGGAAAATGGCTCGCAGGAGGATCGGGATCGAGTGATTACCTTATTAATGTCACTGCTGTTTCGGGAAATATTCGAATTCCGCTTGATTCAAACCGACCCAAACTTTGCCAATTATCAATATGACAGCGAAACCGGCCAATTAATTTTGTTAGATTTTGGCGCAACGCGCGAATATCCCGCTGACATTGCCAATGCCTATGCAAAGCTGATGCATGCTGCTACACAGAATGATCGCGATGCTGTTGAGGCTGCTGCGGAAATGATTGGCTTCTTTGAGGAAGATATCAAGCCGGAACAGCAAGCCACGGTGGTTGATTTATTTGTACAGGCTTGCGAGCCGCTTGCTTTTGATGGGGTTTACGACTTTGGCAGCTCGAAGATAACCGAGAAAGTTAAAGACGCCGGGATGAAGCTCAGCATGGAGCAAGACTATTGGCATACCCCACCGGCTGATGCGCTATTTTTACACCGTAAGTTGGGTGGTTTATACTTGCTGGCTGTGCGATTAAGGGCGCGAGTTAACGTTCGTGAACTCTTTTTGGCTGGCAGCTACTAATGTGTTGTCTTTATAAAACTACGAATTAGTAGGTGTAGCAGATAGACAGAAACAAAATAGATGAAAATCGGTTCAATTTTATGGTTTAACATTTCTATACATAAGATTTAGTTTTTGTCAATTGTACGTTCAGCTAGTTTTAGGTATTATAATAGGCGTAAGATGATTTCCTCCTCCTCAACCAAAGGCGAGGTAGGCAAGCTTAAGCCACTTTTGCTTCCTACTTCCCTTTGGTTTTTTACTTTCTGCTTCCAGAAAATAATCCACGCACATTAGTAGCCCTGAGTTTTTGACCTATTTAAATGAGCTTGGCCCTTTGAAGCGTTAGAGGATCAAAGTAATAATGTGGGCATCCCTGTCATCAGAGAGCCACGTAACGAGTTTTACGGTCAGCATCGGTTTCTTGCTAAAGATCCAAATGGCTGTTTAATCGATATTTGCTCACCTTGGGAAGCTGAGTAACTCATGAATACAATCAAGAAAATCGGCGTGTATTTAAGCCTGTTCATTCCAGCCGCTGTCATTGCCGGGATCTATGGTGCGATTCACAACCAAATTACCTACTCACTCTCAACTGAATATTTCACGCATTTCAAATTTATACAGTTCGGTATGCCATGGGCAGAGGAAACGCCAAGATCGGCCGCTGCGCTAGTCGGGGCGTTATCGACGTGGTGGATGGGTGTAGTGGTTTTCAGTATCTTGGGATTGTTTGGTTTCATATTTTCTTCTCCAAAACAAATGGCATTAATGCTACTTAAATCATTTGGTATCGTTGTTAGTGTCGCGCTATGCACAGGGCTTGTGGGCTTGGCCTATGGTTATATTCAGGTTAATGAAAGCACCATTGCCACCTACATGAAATGGGTAAAGCCGGATGTGACAGATCCAATTCAGTTTGTAAGGGTTGGTTTTATGCACAATGCTAGTTACATCGGTGGGCTTATGGGTTTGATTGTTGGGATCGTGTATTTGTTTATTCGCAAGAAGCGTTGCAAAACACCGGGTTAATTTTTGAAATTATCTAAAGGGTAGGGAGCAATCATGACGCCATTGACCTATATATTGATTGGAATTGCTTTGGTACTTGCTATCTTTCTCATCGTGCCATTTGTAGGCCGTCGCGGATATTCTGTTGTGAAGCGCTTGGGGGTAGTTCAGCTTGCTAGCAATCTGAATACCATCAGAATAAGCACTGTTATCATTAAAAAACCGGGTAGGAACAGCCCACATGTGAAAGGTCTATTTGTTCTGGGCACCGTTCGGGGCGGAATGCACGCTACGGAGTCCGAAGCAGTATTTCCTATTACCGAGCGAGAGATTGATGAGATGTTGGCCTTGTTAAAAAGTCAGCCAGCGTTTTCCGTTACCTGGCAGAAGCAGCCTCCCATTATCCTCAGTATTGATGCCCCAGCTCAGGAGGCAAAGCTGATATTTAAAAAATTGTCCTTTATGGATCTCAGCTTTATCGCGAGCATAGATGATGCCTCTATCACACGGTTGCGCAATATCTTTGAGTCCTTAAAGAAAGAAACCGATTTCGCTCAGATATCGGCTTAGCAAGGTTTAGCCTGGCTTGTAAATCCAATGAGAAACGATTTTTTACTAAGCCGCTTCTGAGTCAATAGGAATCGGTTTAGCAGTAGGCGATAAATTTATCTGCGCAACTGCTTCGCGATACGCGTCAATACTCTTCTGTTTCACATGCCCATAACCGCGAATCATATCTGGTAAGCTAAGTAATTGAACTGCCTGCTGATAATCAATCTGATCATATCGTGCAGCAATATCCCTTAACGTCTTGGAATATTCCTTGATCAGTGCTCTCTCCGTTTTTCGCTCAGAGCTGTACCCAAATACATCTAGCGGTGTTCCCCTCAAACCTTTCAGCTTTGCGAGATGCCTAAAAGCACCCATCATCCACGGGCCAAACGTACGCTTCTTAGCCTTGCCAGAATCTGGATCGACCTTAGAAATAAGTGGTGGAGCAAGGTGGAAGGTAAGCTGATAGTCACCAGTAAATTGCTGCTTAATCTTCTCCTCAAAACGGCCGTCAGTGTAAAGTCGGGCAACTTCGTATTCGTCTTTATAAGCCATCAGTTTGAAAGCGTAACGGGCAGCAGCGTAACTGAGTGCCTTGTCAGGATCTCGATCTACTACGCTGATTATATTCACCAGCTTCTGGTAACGTTTGGCATATCTCGCACTCTGGTATCGAGTGAGAATATCCATGCGCTCAGCGATAAATATTTCCAGATTTTGAGGTGTTCCAGCCTGTGTTTGAGCAATCTGAGCAGTATCATCAGATTTTGTCGCAGCGACATTCTGATTAGAGCCACTCTGAGGAGACTCAATCCCGATTCGCGTTGCATCAATAGGCTGCGACTCAGTACTAGTAGGCGAAGCGGTATCACTTGAAAGAGCTTCGACCGCTGCGCGATCATGTACCCAAACCCTTCCCCAGTGGAATGCTTGCTTACTAAATGGCACCGCCACGCCATTCATTTCAATGGCTTTCTCAATTGCCGCACTACTCAATGGAATCAATCCACTTTGATGCGCGATGCCCAATATAAACAGATTCGCCGCAATACTGTCGCCAAGTAGGGCCGTTGCATGCTGTGTCGCATTGACTAATTGTGTATGTCCCTCTGGCACTGCGTTTTTCAAGCGGTGATGTAGTATCGAAGTGGGCAATTTAAAGCTAACGTCTCTAGTAAAATCACCGGTTAGCATTTCATTGGTATTAGCGATGATGTGGCCGCTCTGCTTTTTAACCGTGTCCAGTAAGAGATCACTGGCGCTAACCAGCAAGTCACAGCCCAGTACCAAGTCTGCGCCACCAGCGGCAATGCGAATGGTATTGATATCGTCTGGCTGTGCAGCGAGTTTAATGTGGGAAACCACCGCGCCGCCTTTTTGCGCCAAGCCTGCCATATCGATAATGCCGCAGCCTTTACCCTCAAGATGCGCTGCCATGCCTAGCAATGCGCCGATAGTCACAACGCCTGTTCCACCAACTCCTGTAAGCGCGATGGCAAAGGGCGAATCTAGTGAAACGATGCAAGCAGGCTCGGGTACTTCGGGTAATTCTTTGGCTTTGATCTCCGGTTTACGCAGCTCGCCGCCCTCAATGGTGACGAAGCTTGGGCAGAAGCCATTCACGCAAGAAAAGTCTTTATTACAGGCGGATTGGTCGATTTGCCGTTTACGGCCAAAGTCTGTTTCGAGCGGAAGTATCGCCACGCAGTTTGATTGGACACCGCAATCGCCACAGCCTTCGCAGACAGCCTCATTGATAAAGGCGCGTTTCGGTGGATCATCCATTAAGCCACGTTTACGGCGACGACGTTTCTCGGCGGCGCAAGTCTGCTCGTATAACAACACAGATACGCCATCTACCTCAGCAAGTTCTTTCTGCACTGAATTGAGCTTTTCGCGATGGTAAATTTTAGTATCTGTGGGTAACTGCGCGCTTTTGTGTTGGTCAGGATTGTCGCTGACGAGTACGATTTTTTTCACCCCTGCCGCAGCGGCCTCTTTTGCCATATCGTAGATCGTCACTCCTCCATCGTGGCCTTGTCCACCGGTCATTGCCACAGCATCGTTGTAGAGGATTTTGTAGGTCATATTGGTGCCGGAACCGACGGCGGCACGTATCGCCATAATGCCTGAGTGATTAAAGGTGCCGTCACCAATGTTCTGAAATACATGCTTGCGCTTGGAGAATTTGGACTCGCCGATCCAGTTTGCACCTTCGCCACCCATGTGGGTGTAGCCTTCGGTATCCCGATCCATGAATTGAACCATGTAGTGGCAGCCGATACCTGCGTAAGCGCGGGTGCCTTCGGGAATCACCGTGGATGAGTTGTGTGGGCAGCCTGCACAGAAATAGGGGCGTCTTAGCACGGTAAGGGCTTCGCGCTCAGTCTTTAACGCATCATTAATCGCTGCGACTTTTTGCTTGAGCTGTTGGATGTTATCGGAGTCGGCGAGGTGCCCATTTTTAGCTAACAAGCGATCACCAATCGCCGTGGCAATCTGCACCGGATTCAACGCTGCCTCGGATTGGAATAAAACGGCATCATGCTCATCCCGCTTACCAATAATCTGCGGCATATCGGCTTGTCCGTAGAGTAGGGCGCGTGCCTGATCTTCAATAAGCCCACGTTTTTCCTCAACCACAATCAGTAGATCAAGGCCTTTGGCAAACTCAGCGATACCACGGGGTTCCAATGGCCAGCTCATGCCGACTTTAAACAGAGAAAGTCCTAGCTCTGTGGCAACGTTCTCATCAATGCCCAGCGACTCTAGTGCTTGACGCGTGTCGAGATAGGATTTTCCCGTGCTGACAATGCCGATTCGCGGGGATGCACCACCTGCAAAAATAGTGCGGTTGATTGGGTTGGCGCGAAGATAGGCTTTGGTCGCTTCGATTTTATGCTGGTGCAAACGGGCTTCCTGAACCTGTGGTATGTCACCCATGCGGATGTTTAGTCCATCTTCTGGCATCGCAAAATCTGTGGGGATGATAGGCTCGAAAGCGTCAAAATTCAGATCGACTGATCCGGTAGATTCCACATTGTCTTTGACGCCTTTGAGGCCACACCAAATGCCCGCGTAGCGTGACAGTGCCCAGCCGTGCAGGCCGTATTCCACGATTTCCTCGATGCTCGCAGGGTTCATAATCGGGATCATCGCATCCACTAAAGCGTATTCACTTTGATGCGCGGTGGTGGAGCTTTCACAGGTGTGATCGTCGCCCATCAAGACCAGCACGCCGCCGTTTTTTGACGAGCCTGCTAAGTTGCCGTGGCGGAACACATCGCCAGAACGATCAACCCCCGGCCCTTTGCCGTACCACATGCAAAACACACCGTCATAAGCGCCTTCACCGCGAAGCTCTGCCTGCTGTGTGCCCCAGATGGCGGTGGCGGCGAGGTCTTCATTTAAGCCAGGTTCAAAGATGATATTGGCTTTATCTAACTGTGCCGATGCGCGCGGAAATTGTTGATCCAATGCACCTAATGGCGAACCACGATAACCGCTGATATAGCCTGCGGTATTGAGTCCGTTTTTCTGGTCGCGTTGAGATTGAGTGAGGCATAGCCTGACCAAGGCCTGTGTGCCGGTGATAAAAACGCGCTGCTTGCTCAGGTCAAATTTGTCGTCAAGGTTGCAGGGGAGTAGCTCGACTTTTTGTTTATTAGGACTTGTCATATTCGCTCCTGACTGGTGGTGTTGCATTGAGTCTTCTATGGCTTAGTCTATCGTTAATAGGCTAGCGAATCCAAATCAATCAGGGCAGCTATGGGTTAATTTAAGCTAGTCAAATTTCACATTGGTGTAGAAGGTTGATACTTTAACCTGTAGCTGGATTGAGGTGAGATTTAACTCATCTTCCAAGGATTGATACTCACGCAGCAGCCACTCATGCTCGCCTTGACGTTGGTAGTGGGCGATATGAATCGATTCGGATTCTATAAGCAAATAGTCCTGCAAACAGGGAATGGAGCGGTAGTGGGTAAACTTGTCGCCTTGATCGTAATTGCGTGTGCTGGGTGATAGCACTTCCACGATTAATATTGGGTTGAGCAGTGTGTGGTCATTGTCAGTGAGGTCTGGATCGCCGCAGTAAACCGAAGCGTCTGGGTAGGTGTTTAGACCCGATGGCGTAGTGACGCGCATGTCGCTGTTCATCGTTTCGCAGGGGGAGGCTGACAGGCGCACTTGTAGTTGGGTAATTGCATTGGTGCCGATGCGGGAGTGGTTGAAGCTGCCGCCGGACATTGCAAAGATTTCGCCATTGTAGAATTGATGCTTTTCCGAGGAGGCATCGTCGAAAGCAAGGTATTCTTCTCTGGTGCTGTGGTCTTTTAGCGCTCGCATCTGGTTTCCTTGGCTCGGATCTTAAGAGTTATATTAGGGTTTGTGGGGAGGTTTGTCGATTTGTTTGATGATGCTTCAACTATCTAAGCAAGCGATTATCTTAGGACTTTCTTTCAAAGCTTCGTACCTTTGCTCAGAATGTGTATTATCTGTCTTCATGATATTTATACAGACATGGAACGTTTAGTCTATGACGCCACTTCAAAAAGCACTTGAACGTATTGAAGAATGCGAACGCACACGGGCTAAAAAGCTGGATTTAGGTGGACTGGGATTGACTGAATTGCCTCCTGAGATCTATGGACTTGAGTGGCTGGAAGAACTGGATCTTTCTAATGATTTTACTGTAGGGAGCAGTATTTGGAACCTCATTCATGAGCTAACACCAAAGGTTGCTCAATTAGTTAACTTGACTATTTTAGATGTCTCCAATTGCGAGTTAA
>ENA-ORXR01001268-ORXR01001268.1-marine-metagenome-genome-assembly--contig:-NODE-1268-length-27376-cov-7.573757_pt1 | contig 27376 bp, 20 predicted proteins | sample MGYA00237866_ERZ511479 | MGnify/ENA metagenome assembly ERZ511479 | reverse complement strand
ATGAATTTATCCGTGATTCAGTCATTCAAAGGTTTGAATTTACGGTCGAACTTGCTTGGAAAACTGCAAAAAAAACACTCCTTTCCCCATCCAATTCCCCTCGCTCTGTTATCAGAGAGATGGCAGAAGAAGGTTTAATATCTGATCCAGAAAAATGGTTTGCACTCATTGAGGCTAGGAACCTATCAACACGTACCCCTACAAGCCCATAAATGTAAAATCTGGATATTTGGATCAAGAGCAACAGGCTCATTTCGTCTGTTTTCTAACATTGACATTCTTTTTGAACCCACCCAGATAATCCCCTCAGACCTAATTGGCCAAATCAAAGAAGAGCTAGAAAACAGCAATCTACCCATTAAGGTAGATTTGGTTCAAAGAAAACATTTGGCCAAAAGCTATTTACCTAACGTGGAATCACAGATGATACGTCTTTAATTCTCTGTTGTTTTAATGTCCCCGTCCGGAGTTTAATTCTGGGGCCATATGACGTAACCCCGAATTAAGTTTGGGTTACGACATATGGCCCCAGAATTATGGGATGGTACTAGGGCGTAAACGTCCCTACTAAAACTGGGTTTTCAACCGTTCCTTGTGATTGCTCACCGTAACAACGAATTTCTAGAGTGGCTCTGATCAAACAAATATCTTCTATTGTACCTCTAAAGTCAATGACATCGTCATACCCCCCCACAATCGGCGCATCAATTCTGATGTCGCTGTAGAGTTTGCCATCTTTAAGCACAGCATTTTGCTGCCCATTAATACGGTTAGAAGAACAATAAATACCTACATTATCATTTCCCATACTGACCTGGACTATCCCATTGTACAAAACCTGCCCTTGGTCATTTATGAAGCATGTGTTGCCTTTCCAATCAACAATCATGCGATTATACGCGTCAAATCTTCCTGCATTAATGGTGTTTGGAAGTTGGGTTTGGGTTCCATGTATATCTTGAATCACACGCCCATCCGTAAATACAGTTAAAGATCCAAATTTACTTAGCGTTGCAAAATTGTTACTTGTATAGGCCAACACATCTTCAGTGAGAGTTTGGTCTGAAACATTATCAGGGTGAAATGGAGCTTTTCGGTTTGTATCTTGGCAGATCAACTGATGCGTATCACTTAAATAACAATAACGATCAGGTCCAGGATAAACAGCTACAGCATTACTAGCAACACGCACAGGTTTACTCTGACCCGTAAAAGACCATAGCTCACCTGAATCATAGAGAAAAGTCGTATCTGAGTGCGTTCCTTGAACTTGTATCAGGTTACCTTGGGGAACGCCTTCAAAATCAATAATGCCAGGGATTTGATGAACATAATCTTCAGACACGTTCTCATAGTTTCGACCAATGGGTTGCGTTGGAACTACGGTCGAAGGTCCATGTGTCCAACTCCAGACATTTTGCGCGCTATCAACGACAAAGCAAACAGTTTCTGTACATGTGACCATCTCAATGGTTGCGCCAACCAAACGATCTTTCCAATCACCGTCACCGCCCATAATGCCTTGACCTGAAGGCTCACCACTAACGCACATTAGACTTGTAGGAGAAATTTTGGCGCACATCCCCTTGCCACCATCTTCCCAATAAGCTTCATGTTCTCCAAAAATTAAATCTGTAATCGGTGTCACTTCAATGTCGTAATGATTGCTTACGTATTGGTCACTGCTCGGTATTGCCATCTGTATATGAATAGTGTCTGAAGCGCTGAGCACAATCTGACTTGATGAACAATTTACAATGTTACCGCCTTGGCAACCACATGTAATGGGACCGCTAGGGGTCATTGTGAAATTTTGCTCAGACGTGAGGGTGATATGACCTTGCCCATCATGCGAACATGTTCCTGAAATAGTTATAGGCTCTAAGGGGTCTATAGTTGAGGGGATTGACAAATCAACTTTGGGCGGCTCATCACGTGGTGGGTGAACGCTCACAGTTATATTGTGATTCGCTGTATTTGCCCCATTTGTAATGGTTGCCCTGATATTGTTTTCAAAAGAAAAAAACTCTGAAACTTGGTTTCTGTTACCATTGGGATCCACACAATTTGAAATCAAATTGTTGACACAATCACACGTAAGCGGGAAGTTATGACTTTCACTTGGGGCCTGAATTTCAATAGAACCAACAGAGTTCGGAGAGCACGTTCCTCCGATATCTACTATATGGCCATAACCCTCTAGGGTTAAAACCCCGCTTGAAACTGGATCCATGCCTTCTACTGTTAACACAAGCCTAATCGATGGGAGATCAACGTTATCAGGCTCATCAACCTCCACAATTGGGCTGTAAGGGCACGTTGTGTCTGCAACTTCAAATAAAGGCATAGCTGAAGAGCATGTCTTTCCATAAAAGTTATTGCCTGGATTAAAACCGCTAGGGCATAATAATTTTGCTGTCTCAGGTACGCCCACAAACATGTTATGCTCACCCAAAATATTTGAATCATTCCACAACTCCACACCTCTAAAATCAATAGCTTCCAATTGATCTGTATTCACAAAACCTCGCAACAATGAAGTTACGTTGGTTAAATCTGTGCCTTTAAAACTCACCTCTTTCAAAGCATGTGTATTTCCAAAAACTGCGTAGAGTGACTTTAACCCTGATAAATCAGAGCCTTCAAAACTAATTTCTTCAACACCAGATTTAACAAACATGCCTTGCATGCTGCCTTGTGACTTTCCTAAACTAGCCAGGTTTAAACCTCGCATATCAAGACACTTGAGATTGTCTGTAAAGCCAAACATTCCGTCAATCTGCTCAACACTTGAAAAATCAATTTCTTGCGTTGCCACATGTTCAAGCTTTGCAGCTTCATGAAACATAAAGCGCATGTCTGTAACTTCAGATGTATCTCCACCCATCACATACTTAAGGTCTTTACACCCCCAAAAGGCGCCGTATAAATTTTTCCAACCTACTTGACCCAAAGAATCAACCCCAACAAGTCCATCGCAACTTATTCGCTGTCCTCTATTGTCCAAAGTTTTGCTATAGTTCCAAGCTGGAAGACCTTGACCACCATTGTTTGCTGTGATTCGAACTTCATACCTGCCCGGTTTAAGTTCTCGAGTAGCATCATTATCATCAAATGAGGTAACCTCAACAGGACCTGCCACAGAAGGATCATTCCAATCCACTGTAAAATTGTAAAGCCACTCTCCTTGATCTGTTGACATTTGGGGAAGAGGTAGCTGAATGGTTCTCTTTTCCTTCAAGTCCCAAATCATCACAAACGCATCTGGTGCATTATCTTTTTTGATTGGAATGTCTGCCGATAAAACTTGATCTGCGTAGCGAGCAATAAGGTTGGATACTGAGTGTCCTTTCTCATTAGGGTTTTCATGAGAATTCCCACAAAAACTCAAGGCCACCATCATGCCTAAAAAAATAAACGACTTTAAAACTACTCTAAACTTATTTTGAATCATAGCCATGCACTATTCATGTTTTGTGCCAACTCAAGAAAATATCTAAATGCCTGTAAATACAATCTTAATTTTCTTAGGCCCCCGTTTATTGCTTAAATTAAGGCACCTAGATCGTAGTTCTGTGTTGAATATCAGCATATAAAAATAGACTTTTATACCGTCCACTTTTTTGGGGTCAGTCCAATTGGCATGTGGGGCCACCCTCTTTAACAGCCAACGAAAAGCCTCCGGTTTTAAAAAAGCCATGATATGCTTCCAGTCCTTTTATAGTTTTCCAACCTGCTTTTTTGCGCATGGCCACCCACTCATCAAAGAGCATGGGTTGAAGGACAAACTTCTCCTCCATTCTCAGCCCATCGACCAGGCATCTGATCGTATCCTTACAGATGTAAGACCTCTAGGTCTACGTAGTTGAGGAGGATTTTTTTAGTGCCGGCGCGTTCAAATTGGATGGTGAGTTTGAGGTTGTCCTGTGGACCTTCGCAGCCTTTGATGACGCCACGGCCAAAGCTTGGGTGTTGGACAAAAGAGCCTGGGCCATAAGGGGATGACGGCAAGGGCGCAGCTGCGCGCTTGGAAGCCTGTTTTCGAAATGATCGAGACGCAAGCTCTATTTCAGAAAGCTGGCTGTAATTGTCAGTGGCTTGGTCACGGCCGATGCGCCAATCATGCGCAGATGCAGATGGTTGAGAGGTTTCATGTGATTGGTAGAGTGACTCAGGTATTTCATCGATAAAGCGAGAGACAGGATTATACATCGTAAACCGATACATTTTCCGTCGGCGGGCAGCGCTAAGGTATAGTTTTTTCTCAGCGCGGGTCATAGCAACATAGCAAAGCCGACGTTCTTCTTCCAACGCCTCGGTGTCATTGTCGTCAAGGGAGCGTTGGTGAGGGAAAACGCCTTCCTCAAGCCCCACAATAAAAATAAAGGGATATTCTAAGCCCTTTGAATTATGAATGGTCATAAAGCTCAGCATAGATGTTTGGTCGTCTTGTGTGTCTGCATCAGAAGCTAATGAAACTTGATCCATAAATGCAAAAAGGTCCCCGCCTGTTTGTTCTTCAAAGTCACTCATCACACGAAGCAGCTCTTCAATGTTTTCGATTCTGGCATCGGACTCAACTGTGTTTTCAACTTCTAAAGCTTTAAGGTAGCCCGTTTTTTCTAATATACTTTCTGTAATCGATGTTGCTTTGTCGTCAAAGAGTCGCTCGGCAATTTTTTGAAAATTTAAATAAAACTGTCCAAGTCCTTGGTGCGCTTTGGACGAGCCTCTGAGCTTGGGAATGGCTTGGAACATGGAGGTGCCTGTTTGCGCTGCCAATGTTCGTAAGTTCTGTACGGTTTTGGCGCCAATGCCGCGTGTGGGCTTATTGATGATGCGCTCAAAAGCGATATTATCAAAAGGGTTGGTAAGGCATTTTAAAAAACTTAAAATGTCTTTAATCTCTAAACGATCATAAAATCGTGTGCCCCCCAAAATGCGGTAGGGAACGTTGCGCCTACGGGCCTCATCCTCTAGTACGCGAGACTGGGCATGGGTTCGATATAAAACACAACAATCTTGGAGGCTATGTCCCTGGTGCCGAATTTTTTCAACTTGGTCAATGACAAAGCGGGCTTCAGCATAATCATCCTCACCAGCAAAAAACTCCGTCATGGGGCCGTTCTTTTTATCCGTCCATAACTCTTTTTTTCGACGACCTTTGTTTTGTGCAATAACTGCATTGGCTATGTCCAAGATGGGCTGTGTGGAGCGGTAGTTCTGATCAAGTTTGATGGTTTTAGCTGGAGAGAAATGGTCTTCAAATTCCATCATATTTTCAACTTGCGCGCCACGCCAAGTATAGATGCACTGGTCTTCATCCCCAACGGCTGTGACGATTGTACTCGGCGCTTTAAAGCATTGAATCAATTGACGCTGGATCATATTGGTATCTTGAAATTCATCAATCAAGACATACTTCCATCTTTTGTGGACCAACTCTTGTACTTCAGGATGGCCTTTGAGGAGCTCAATGGTTTTGATCAGTAGGTCGCCAAAGTCCAATGCCTGGTTTTTTAGAAGTGTCTCTTGGTATTTTTTGCAGACCTCCAACGCTTCATTTGTAAGCTTCATGTTTTTTTGAAGGTAGGTGATCGGATCAGTGGTGTGGTTCTTAGCGCTTGAGATATTCCATTTGATGGCTTTAGGGGGGACGTGCTTGGGGTCAAGGTTCATTTCCTTGAGCACCCGTTTGATGACAGCCATTTGATCAGCATCATCAAAAATAGAAAATTGAGGCTCTAAGCCAATGTAAGTATGAAACTCCTTCAAGAGCTTCATGCACGTGGCGTGAAAAGTCCCAATCCAATAAGGCTTGTCAACCTGAGGTAGCATGGTCTGGATTCGGTTTTTCATTTCGCGAGCTGCTTTATTTGAAAAAGTCATAGCTAGGATTTGCGAAGCATGAACACCATGGTTTTCCATCAGGTAGCAGATTTTATGGGTTAAAACCCTTGTTTTGCCAGACCCCGCACCAGCAACAATCAAAAGGTTCTGGTCGCATGATTCAACAGCAATGCGCTGTTGCGGGTTAAGGTGGTCCAAGGAGAGCATCAAAAATGTATACCATAGACTTTTTCTACGGCCATCGATAAAATAGGCCCTTGTTTGTTTTTCGTTTTTTACATGTCAGGGATACGATATAGTCTCCAGGATGATTAAGATTTTTGATTCGCAAAGCCGCGCACTTAAGGCATTTGAACCGCTCCAAGCAGGCAAGGTCAGTATTTATGTCTGTGGACCAACAGTTTATGACCATGCTCATATTGGTCACGCACGCGTGTATGTGGCCTTTGATGCAGTGGTCAGGTATTTGAAATCCTGTGGACATCAAGTCACTTACGCAAGAAATATTACAGATATCGATGACAAAATCATTGCCCGAGCATCAGAAAATCAAACTGATTGTCAGACCCATGCTCAAACCTACACGTCTTCATTTCATAAAGACATGGAACAGCTCGGCCTTTTAAAACCTGCTGTTGAGCCCAAAGCCACAGAAACGGTAGATGAAATGATCAATATGATCCAGGTGCTCATTGACAAAAAGTTTGCTTATACCCGAGAGGGCGATGTGTTTTTTCGAATCAGTGAATTTAAAGCTTATGGGGCCTTGTCCAAAAAAAATATTGATGAGCTCCAAGCTGGTTCAAGGGTGCAAGCTAACACAGCCAAAGAAAACCCTTTGGACTTTGTGCTCTGGAAATCAGCCAAGCCAGGTGAGCCTGTTTGGGAAAGCCCATGGGGCAAGGGGCGTCCGGGCTGGCATATTGAATGTTCTGCAATGATTCATAAACATTTTGGCAATACCATCGATATTCATGCCGGCGGGAGGGACTTGATTTTTCCGCACCATGACAATGAAATCGCACAATCTGAATGCTGCTTTGATCATAAGTTTGTAAACCATTGGATGCACAATGGTTTTGTAACCATGAGCAAAGAAAAAATGTCAAAGTCCATAGGAAACACACTGAGTATTAAAGATATATTTAAAGATGTACATCCTGAAGCGTTGAAATTTTATTTGTTATCATCACATTACCGCTCGCCGATTGAATATGCCAAAGAGGACCTCTTGGCTGCAGCCAAAGGGTTAGATAAACTCTACCGGTCGGTCCATGGACTCTGTGATGTGTTGCCAGGTGAGCTGGACGCATCACTTACAAAGACATATGAAAGCGATTTTCATCAGGCCATGTGTGAAGATTTTAATACAGCCAAAGCCATAGGTGTTTTGTTTACCATGGTTAGAGAAATGAATCGCTTTGCTGCAAAATCTGAAACCCTGGACAAAGCTGTTGGCCTTAAAGATGCTGTTTTGAAATTGGCTTCCACCATAGGCTTGCTCATGCATGAGCCAAAAAGTTATTTCCAAGCATTGCCGGGCATGGAAAGCTTGGATGTCGAAAAAATTGAAAACCTCATCTGTGACCGTCAGTCCGCCCGTCGGGACAAAGACTTTGACCGCGCCGATAAAATTCGTGATGAGCTTAATCACATGAACATCACCCTGGAAGATGCACCTGAGGGCACAACATGGCGGAAGCTCTAAAATAATTTATTCTATTGAGGTCATCCCGCTTGTCATTTTTGTCTAGGTGCCAGGCCACTTTTGCGGATGCCTGCCCCTATGCATGCACGCGTCTGGCTAAGAGAGAAATAGGAGTTGGTATAGATTTAGCCTTATGGACTTTAGTCCATATCAATTTTGTGGCTTATTTCCTGATCGTCATCTTCAGTAAAGAAAATACCATGGCTTTTATTCCCATTGTCATCCTCTGTAAAAAACCATACTTTTGATGTGCCTTGTGTGTTTTCACCGCAGTGATACTTCTTGTTTCTATAAAGCTTTTTTGCCACTTGCAGGCATTCCTCAAATACATCGTCCTCATTTTTTTTACTGGAGATAATCAATTTTGTATCTCGATTAAAGCAATTATGTTCATGATATGAGCCTTGTGGATAACCTGCGAAAAATTTATATTTTAATTCTTCCTCTTCCTTTTTTATTAGTTGAGCATAGCATCCGCTAAAGTCACTAACATTAACATTCTTTGCGCAGTTTATCCCGTGTTTAAGCCCCTCATTCTGAAAACAATCGTTGTCTACTCGACCTGACCGGGGAAACACTTCATATTCGTCCCAATCTCTTCCTTTTGGAACTCTACCATTAAAGAGAGCTTTTGGTGGATGCTGAATAATTCTACCTGTACGATGCTCACACATCCAGTCAAGATATATGTATTGACGCTCATTTGACGGGTGCTTTTCTAAAAGTTTTTTAACGTGCTCGGCACAAGATTTATCCCAAGTCGATGAAGAAACCTCAACTTTATCCACCTTAAAGGATATAACCCCAAATGTATTTTTGATAAGCGGCTCTATTTTATACAGCCTATACTGGCCGACCTGAGCAGTAGTGTTTTGAGAAAAAAACAGAAAAAACAACATTAAAAAAACTATTTTAGAAGAGAACGTGTTCATTCAAAATTTCTATATTTTTTTAACGCAAAGTAAAGACATTTTTTAATAAACGCATACACCTATAACTCAACTCTAAAAAGCAAAATCAAAATATTATGCTTAATGATATGCGCTATAATAGCCTGGCACCTAGACATAGACATCAATTACACGTGGACATAAGGTGGCCCATAGCATACGTTCCATCATCGATGTTTGATTTGGTTTCAGATTTTAAGCCTCAGGGCGATCAGCCTGAGGCGATTAAGGCCCTTGTCAAAGGCATTGAGCAGGACGACAAGCATCAGGTGCTTTTAGGTGTAACTGGATCAGGAAAAACCTTTACGGTGGCCAATCTCATTGCAACGGTTAATAAACCAACATTGATCATGGCGCCGAATAAGACTCTAGCAGCCCAGCTGTTTTCTGAGTTTAAGAGCTTTTTCCCCAACAACGCAGTCGAGTACTTTGTCAGTTATTATGACTACTACCAGCCTGAAGCCTATGTGGCTTCGAGCGACACCTATATCGAAAAAGACTCAAGCATCAACGAGCAAATTGATAAAATGCGCCACAGCGCCACCCGAGCAGTCCTTACCCGAGATGATGTTATTGTGATTTCAAGTGTGTCATCAATTTATAACTTAGGATCCCCCAAAGAATATAAAGCGCTACTGATTCCCATTGAAGTTGGGCAAAACATGGGTCGTGATACTTTTTTAGAACGACTCGTAGACATTCAATTTGAACGCAATGATATTGATTTTTGGAGGGGCAAGTTTCGGGTCCGAGGCGATCAAGTTGAAGTCTTCCCAGCGCATGAAGAAAAAAGAGCCATTCGCGTATCGTTCTTTGGAGATGAAATTGATGAGATCAGCGAAATTGATGCGCTTACAGGTCAAGTTGTTCGAACTTTAGATCAGTACGTTGTGTATCCAAGCAGCCATCACGTGACCCATGCAGATACGGTTAAAAAAGCTATGGCTACAATTCGAGTCGAGCTGCGTGAGCGTTTAAATCAACTTCAAAGCTTGAACAAGTTGGTTGAAGCTCAGCGCTTGGAACAGAGAACCATGTTTGATTTGGAGATGATTGAAGAGATGGGTTTTTGCTCAGGTATCGAAAATTACACGCGCCATTTCACGGGCGCAGCTCCAGGTGAGCGACCCCAAACACTCTTTGATTATTTTCCAGATGATAAGTTGGTGATCATGGATGAAAGCCATGTCAGTGTATCTCAGGTTGGGGCCATGTACAAAGGTGACCGAAGCCGGAAGCAAAACCTGGTTGAGTTTGGGTTTCGCCTGCCGTCTGCTTTAGATAACCGACCCATGAAGTTTGAAGAGTTTGAAGCTATGCCTAAGCAAGCTATTTATGTTTCTGCGACCCCGGGTGACTATGAACTAGAAAAAGTCCAGGGTACCTTTGTGGAGCAGGTGATTCGCCCAACGGGCCTTACTGACCCAGAAATTGAAATCCGCCCCGTCACGCACCAAGTTGATGATCTATTGGGGGAAATTCATATTCGTGTGAAAAAAAAGCAACGTGTATTGGTCACGACGCTCACCAAAAAAATGTCTGAGGAATTAACTGATTATTATAATGAGCTTGGGGTGAAGGTAAAATACTTGCACTCAGATATCGACACGCTTGAGCGCATAGAAATTTTAAGAGACTTGCGACTGGGTAATTTTGATGTGCTGGTGGGAATCAATCTGCTCAGGGAAGGTTTGGACTTGCCAGAGGTTTCCCTAGTGGCGATTTTGGATGCCGACAAAGAGGGGTTTTTGCGCTCCTACCGGTCCCTGATTCAAACCTTTGGCCGCGCAGCTCGAAATGTTGAGGGAAAAGTGATTTGTTATGCTGACAAAATGACACGTTCCATGAAGCAAGCCATTGACGAGACTAATCGCAGGCGTGAAAAGCAGGAAGAGTATAATAAAGAGCACAACATTACGCCAGAGACCATCATTCGTGCCATTCATTCTTCGGTAAAATCAATCTATGATGCAGACTATGTCGACCTGGCAAAAGTAGCTGATGACCTAGAGGGCTACGGAACGCCGCAAGAGTTGAACAAAAAACTAAAAATCACCAAACAAGATATGCTTAAAGCAGCCGGCGAATTAGATTTTGAAAAAGCAGCCAAGCTGCGAGACCAAGTCCTCAAGCTGGAAGACTATATGATGAAAACAAAATTATAATACTCTAAGCGATCAAGTATACCCAATAGGGGTAGGCGCCTTAATATTGAGCAATTTTTTTAAGTGGAAATGAATTTATGTGAGGGTCTTGATAGGCATTGTTTTTCTTGAATGCCTGGATGCTGTTTTCAAGATGACTTATAATCTGAGGGGCAAACATCTTGAATTGGTCTAAATTCTCTTGATCCCAGCGACCAGAGAACCAGTAGGGTGTTTCAGGCTTTGAACTTAAAAGCAGCGCTTGAGCTTCATTTAAATGTGCTTTACTGATTTTTTTAAGATCGTCTATATATTGCATGTCTCCAGCTATGGCCAAAGGCAAATAAAACTTGGCAAGGTTGATTGCATTGGCTTCATCTATATCCTCAAAACGTCTGATTAAAAGCTGTGCCTTAGATTGATCAGAAAAATCCCCATTGATAAGTTGGCTTGTCAGCGCATCAAATGACTCAGACATGTGTTGGGTTAGCTTTTCAAGCTTATCCATTTTTTTTAATAGACTCAGTGCAGGGTTTTTTTGCTTGGGTTTTGAAACATCATGGACTCCAGGTGTGGAGGCCATTTTAAAAAGAAGTGCCTCTAGCTTCTGGTGGCTTCTAAAACTTTTGGGATTTAAGGTAACAAAATTGTAAATATGATTTTGAATCATTTTGGCTTTGGGTGTTCCTTCATGCTGATCCGCGTAAAGCATAGAGGTATCAACCCAGTGCTGCTGAAATAAAGTATTTTTATCTAAAAAGTTAAAATGGTACCGACTCTTTTCCAATAACCTCCACTGCTGTTCAGCACTTTTGTTTTTTTTAAGGGCCTGGGAAGCTTCTAAAACAGCTTTTACAATCTTTGAATTTTCTTTTGGCAGAGATAGCGCATCTTTATTTGATATAAGGGCTTGCAATGTTTGATTTGGATTCATTTCTGTACTGTTGATAAAAAGTAATGTTATTAAAAATAAACCTAAAATACCAAGAGCTTTGTATCTCATACCGTGATTATATCATGCGGGCTGAGGTGAAATCAAAATAAATGGCGTTTGCAATTTGTTCACAATTGCAATTCATGTAAGAACATCTTTGTGGATACCAAACAATCTAAAGGCATTGATTTAAAGCGCTCCTGGCTTTGGATGTTGATTGCGACCTACTTTGTACTTTTATGGGGAACGTTTGTGCGCGTGTCTCGATCAGGGTCAGGGTGTGGCACAAGTTGGCCCAAGTGCGAGGGCAGCTTTTTATTTGATATCAACAATAGCGCGCAAATCATTGAATATGTGCACCGCTTGACCTCAGGTGTGTATGGGCTGCTTGCTTTGGCGCTCGTCATCTATATCTTTTTCAAAAAATCAAAATCAAAATGGGTCGCGTTAAGCTTTTTGTTTTTTTTATTCTGGGAAGCTATGATTGGTAGGATTTTAGTTGTCCAGGAGCTGGTTGTTGATGACGCTCGTATTAAACGCCTTGTTTGGATGGGCCTGCATTTTTTAAATACACTTATTCTGATAACCCATGTGATTGGGTTGTGGAAATCAAAAAAAATGTATGACCTAAAAATCTTCAAGGTTTTTTTGAAACGTTTATTTACGCACCCACTGGTTTTAGGTTTTTTGGTTTTAAGCTTACTTGGCATTGTTACTGCTTTTTTTGATACCAGCATTATTAGAGGTCAGCATGACCCAAGTGTTGTGCCGGGGTGGGTCCAGGTCATGCGCAATATTCACCCATTTATGGCCCTGGCATACGTTGTTTATGCTTTTGTATGGGGCTTTGACATGGCGGCAAATCGAAAACCCATCAAACATCTTTTGGCTATTCTAGTACTCAATATGTTTTTAGGGTTGCTCAATATTTTGTTTTATCATCTGCCTTACCTTCAAGTGATGCATGTCTTGGGGGGACATATGATTTGGCTTTGCTTAAACCTTCTGGTGATATCTGATGTTGATACAGCTTGAGGCTGTATGAAAAAAGTTTTTTTTGGATTTAAGGTTTCGGCCAGGTTTAAAGAGAGGCTTCTTGATTTGAAGCCTTTTTTTGAATCATCCTTAGAGGACTTTCCTGTAAGGTGGATTGATCCAGATAATTTTCACCTGACTTTTTTATATGTGGGCCTTCAGTCTGATGCAACCATTGAGCATTATGGGCATGCTCTGCAATCTATAAAAATGCAGTGCTTGGAGTCTTATCCCATTGGGTATAGATTTTTTGGGAATTCTTCCCCTAGAGCATTGGCGCTTGAGCTGGATCCCGAGCCATTTGTTAAAATCATAGATGGTTTTAACGCGCACTTTGAAACCTTAGATTTAAACATCAACGCAAAAGAGTTTCGGCCTCACCTTACTTTTGCTCGGCACCGCGGGAAAGTAAGCCCTGAGCGTCTTGAGGTTTTAGAGAACATTACAGGTCAATTTAAATGCATTGACGAGCCCCTGAGTATCAAAGGCTTATGCTTATTCGAATCCATTCCAGGACTCAAACCGTCTTTGGTTCGATACCCCATATTGTTTTCAACACCTTTGACACCCTAAAGATACATTTTAAAAACTGTTTCTAGGACTTCTCGCTTTGAATTATCAACAGGCGCTAAACGGTTGGTCCGCCAGAGATGATGTCAGAGTTGATGCCGCTGTGAAAGGCTGCAAAGTTATCATTAAACATCACGCCAAGCTTTTTGGCGGTAGAACCGTAATCACCTTGGGTCCAGGTTTTTTCTGGGGTTAAAAGGTTTTGTTCTACACCTTGAATTTGAGTTGGAACTTTCAGGCCAAAGTTTGGCTCAGAAGTAAATGTTGCATCGGCAAGTTCACCATTTTGAATGGCGTCAATAATGCGACGGGTAGTTTTAATCGGAAAGCGATGCCCAGTTCCATAGGCCCCACCAGTCCAGCCTGTATTAATGAGCCATACCTTGATATTGTGCTTTTCAATGTAATCACCAAGGAGCGCTGCATATTCCTTTGCATTTCTCATCATGAAGGGCGCGCCAAAGCACGTAGAGAATGTAGCTTGTGGTTCTGTAACACCCATCTCAGTGCCTGCAAGCTTGGCCGTGTATCCTGAAAGGAAGTAATACATAGCTTGTTTTTTATTAAGTTGGCTCACCGGTGGTAAAACGCCAAAGGCATCCGCACTTAAGAAAAACATATGGTTGGGCAATTTGCCTTTTGAAGAAGGTTCAACACCATCAATATAGTTTAAAGGGTAGGCGCATCGTCCGTTCTCGGACAAAGACTTGTCGTCAAAGTCTGGCGTGCCATCGGCATTGAGAACAACGTTTTCCAAGAGCGCCCCTTTGGTATTACAGGCTTTAAAAATACCGGGTTCAGCATCTTGTGAGAGTTTGAAGGTCTTGGCGTAGCATCCACCTTCAAAGTTAAAAATGCCTTCAGGACAAATTGCATGCTCATCATCGCCGATGAGTTTGCGGTCTTCTTGGGTAGAAAGCGTTGTTTTGCCTGTACCAGACAGCCCAAAGAAAACGGATACGTCGCCATTAGATGCCACATTGGAGCCTGCGTGCATCGGGAGTACACCGTGCTCTGGCAAAATATAGTTCATGGCTGAAAAGATCGATTTTTTGATCTCGCCACAATAGCGCGTGCCTGCGATCAAGACCTCGCCATTGTCAATGTCCATGGCAATGACTGTTTCAGAGCGCGTGTGGTATTTTGAAGCATCAATCTCTAGAAAAGGCGCGTGAAAAATTCTGTAATGGCCCAATCCACAAGTGGCATAACCATCGTCTCTCATGAGGTAATTAAAAAATAGGGTGTGATGGGGATGTGTCGAGAAAAGCTCAGTGGAGAGCGCGTAATCTTGATTGGCACCGACGTTTTTTTGACTCCAGTAAAGAGATTCATTGGCATTGATATGCGCTATGACATCCTGCTTGATGGCATTGAAGGTTTCTCTGTCCATTTTGTGAATATTGTTTTTCCAATCAATCGTGCTTTCGGACTTTTCTGAGACAACCACGTACTTATCTTTGGCTGCGCGGCCAGTGTGTTTGCCTGACTCAACGATGATAGATCCAGTCGGAGTAAGTTTTGCGCCTGTCTTCTCGGTGGCGTGCGCGATTAAGGTTTCATTTGGTGTGTTTTTAAAGATCTGTGCTTGCGCATGTTTAAATCCAAATGTGTTGGCGTTAGTCGTACTGTCAGTCATTTTTTATATCCTCTCTCACAAATTAAAATGAGGGGCCTTTTATACCAAAACCTGTCCCAATGCGCCACCGCATAATTCTAGGGGATATGTCCCCAGAATTAAAAAAAAGGTCCACCGTCATGCTTCTTTTTGTAAAATAAACAAAATAGGAGATTGAGGGTGTTCAAAGTTCTTGTGGGTATAGGCAAGAGAAGTTTGATGGGCTTGGACCCACGCTTGCACGGCCAAGGTTTCTGTTTTGCCCTCTGGATGACCTGGATAGGACAGAACAGAGAGCACACCCCTTGAGGCCAAAAGGCTGTAGGCTTTTTCCAGCGCGATAACAGTAGAATCGCTATGTGTGGTGATGGCATGGTCACCGCTAGGAAGGTATCCTAGGTTGAACATACACACATCAATGGGATCTTGGATATGATGGTCTATGTTGGCATGGCTGTCATGGATCAAATGATGGCGGCATGCAGCTTCGAGACCTTCCAAACGCTGCTGCGTGAGTTTTAGGGCTCTAGCTTGAATATCAAACCCATAAAGCATGGCAGCATGCTGCGTCAGAAAACATGCGTCATGGCCGTTTCCCAATGTCGCATCAACAGCAATATTGAAAACCGGACTACGGATTTCAAGGATTTTTTGATGAGCCAGATCAGTTAATCTCATGGGCGCTCCAAAACATTTTTTAGTAGGTCGATAGCACAAGGAATATTCAAGCACCCTGTGCTGCCAAAACCATTGAAGAAGAATATATTTGAATATTTAGAGTGTTGCGTAACAATATTGTGACGGGTTTTAGTTGTCGGTCGAATGCCTACCTGGTGCTCGATGATGGTCGGTGATCCTTTGTGCTCAAAGGGTTTCTTTAACTCTGAAAGCAATGCCTCTTTGACGCCCGGTGTGGGTTCCAGGCTCATATCATGCCACCCGTAAGAGCTTCCAAGTTTATAGGTTGCATTTTTGGTGCGCACCAACCATTTTCCCCAGTTAAGCATGTGCTGATGGTTTTGGTCAAGCCTGAGTGTAAGGATTTCCCCTTTGGCGGGATCAAAGTCTGTGCTTTCAAAAAAAGGATTTTGTTTGGCAAGCCCGCCTTCGCAAAAAATAATACGCTTAGCCTTGAAGGCGCCTGCTTGGATCAAATGGTGTTCAATACTTATATCCTCATAGGCCATGTGTTGGGTAAAGAGTGCTCCGCGCTCGAGAAGCCATGTCCGCATGCTGTGGATGATGGCAGGTACGTCTATAATATGAGTGTTGTCAATCCAGCATCCTCCAAAAGGGAGATAGAGTTCAGGGAATCTGTCGGGGTCAATTTTTTGGATGTAAGGAGAGCCCTGATAGGCCTGCGTCCAGAGGCTTTGTTGGTGTTCAGACTCAAATATACGCAGCTGCTTGATTGGCTTGGCAAAGGATCTTGAAAAATGCTTCTCTAGACCATGGTACATACCAAGAGCTTTTTCAATCTTATGATCGAAGTCGATGTCTCGGTTGGCACGTTTGCCTCGAATCGGGTTGATAATGCCTGCAGCCACCTTTGAGCTGGAAGTGTGATGCCCTTGATCAATAACGCAAATATCCTGGCCATCTTCAATCAGCTCATAAGCAAGCAGACTGCCTGCCAAGCCTTGACCCAGGATCAAGGTGTCCCAAGTTTTATCAGGCATAAGGCCTCCAATATAAGGGTTTGAGGTTTACAAAAATCAAGTGACTCGGTATAGAGCTCCAAAAATGTTGATCACTGTTTATATTATATAGATATCAAAGGAACGTCTTTATGGAATCTTATGTCATTTATTTAATCCCTCTTTTTGGCCTTTTGGCTCTGGCTATTATGGCCGTCAAATCATCATGGGTCACCAAACAGGCTGTGGGCGATGAAAATATGGTAGAGATTGCCAAGCACATCAGTGATGGTGCGATGGCTTTTTTGAAAGCTGAGTGGAAAGTCCTGACCTACTTTTCCATAGTAGCTGCCATTGTTTTGGGGTGGTCAGGTACATTGGTACCTACCTCCGATTGGGTCATTGCTCTGTCTTTTGTTATGGGCGCTTTTTGTTCCGCATTGGCCGGATACTGGGGCATGAATATCGCGACCAAAGCCAATGTTCGAACCACACAAGCTGCGCGCACAAGTCTCAAGCATGCGTTGAATGTCTCCTTTACAGGGGGCACTGTTATGGGTCTGGGCGTGGCGGGTCTTGCTGTTTTGGGCATGGGGTCGCTGTTTATATTGTTTTATCACATGTATGTGGTCTCCGCAGGCGGGAGCGTCAATGCCATAGAGATGGAAAAAGCCATTGAAGTCTTGGCCGGATTTTCTTTAGGTGCAGAGTCGATTGCGCTTTTTGCCCGTGTGGGTGGTGGTATTTATACCAAGGCAGCTGACGTGGGCGCAGATTTGGTTGGGAAGGTTGAAGCTGGAATCCCAGAAGACGATATCAGAAATCCTGCAACCATCGCCGATAACGTGGGAGACAATGTGGGAGATGTTGCTGGCATGGGCGCTGACTTGTTTGGTTCGTATGTAGCAACCATTTTGGCAACCATGGTGTTGGGCCGTGAAATTGTGGCAGCAGATCGCTTTAATGGCCTGTCTCCGGTGTTGCTTCCTCTTGTGATTGCTGGCATGGGCATTGTGTTTTCTTTTATTGGTTGTTCAGTAGTGAAAATCAAAAATGATGATGGCGATGTGCAGAAAGCATTGAACTTTGGAAATTGGCTGAGTATTGCACTCACTGTTGTGGCGTGTTTCTTCCTAGTCAAGTGGATGTTGCCAGACACCATGGTATTACGCGGGTACCCGTTTACATCCATGGACGTGTTCTATGCCATTGTGGTGGGATCTATTGTAGGCGCCTTGATGAGTGTCATTACCGAATACTATACCGCGATGGGCAAGGCGCCTGTTCTGTCGATTGTGCAGCAATCTGAGACAGGGCATGCTACCAATATTATTGGCGGCCTCTCTGTGGGCATGCGCTCAACAGTGTACCCCACCATTGTGCTGGCTGCAGGTATTTATTTTTCGCATCACTTTGCAGGGCTCTATGGTGTGGCCATCGCGGCAAGTGGAATGATGGCTACAACGGCGATGCAGCTTGCCATTGATGCTTTTGGTCCCATTGCTGATAATGCTGGAGGTATTGCTGAGATGAGCGGTTTGCCTGAGGAGGTGCGTGACCGAACAGACACGTTAGATGCCGTAGGCAATACGACTGCTGCTACGGGAAAAGGTTTTGCAATTGCATCTGCTGCGTTGACTGCGTTGGCACTTTTTGCGGCTTTTGTTGGCCTAGCAGGCATTGACAGTATTGATATTTACAAGGCAGATGTTTTGGCAGGTCTTTTTGTGGGTGGGATGATTCCCTTTATCTTTTCAGCTCTTGCTATTTCAGCAGTGGGGCGCGCAGCTATGGAGATGGTCAAAGAGGTTCGACGTCAGTTCAAAGAAATTCCGGGCATCATGGAATATAAAGCCAAGCCTGAGTATGACAAGTGTGTTGCGATTTCAACACAAGCCAGTCTGAGAGAAATGATGCTGCCTGGAGCTATTGCATTGATTGCGCCTGTGGCTGTTGGTTTTTCGTTTGGGCCTGAAGTGCTTGGCGGCATGCTTGCAGGCATTACTGTCTCGGGTGTGTTGATGGGTATGTTTCAAAACAATGCAGGCGGCGCATGGGACAATGCCAAAAAATCGTTTGAAAAAGGCGTGATGGTCGGTGGCAAGATGGAGTTTAAAGGCAGCGAGCCGCACAAAGCTTCAGTGACAGGTGATACTGTGGGTGACCCCTTCAAAGATACATCAGGGCCTTCTATGAATATCTTGATCAAATTGACCTCTATTGTCTCTCTTATTATTGCACCTCATATTGCGGTCAATAAAGGACATCATTCTGAGGCACCATCATTAGAAAACAATCAAGTCTATCAGTCTCAAGTGCTTGAACCTGCTAACGATCAACCAATACTCACGCTGGACTTTTAATATGATGTTTAGAGCCCCTGAAAAAGTATTTGAGGCAAGCCAATATGTTCCCAAACCCCGGGATGAGGTTTTTGCTTTTTTTTCAGATGCAAAAAACCTTGAACGGATTACACCTCCAACACTAGGCTTTACAATTGTGAAGCAATCAACCTTTGAGATTCAAGAAGGTACGGAGTTTGATTACGCATTAAAGATTCATGGCGTGCCGATGAAATGGCGATCTCGAATTATTGACTGGAAACCTAACGAGCAGTTTGTGGACATTCAACTTTCAGGCCCATACGCGCAATGGCATCATACACACACTTTCAAGGATGTAGAGGGTGGCACCCAGATGTCTGATATCGTTCGGTTTCGTCTTAGGGGCGGCGCTATAGGCCATGCACTAGTGGGCTGGTGGGTGCAAAAAGACGTCGCGCGTATCTTTGCCCACCGTAAAAAAGTTATTCATGAACTTTTTTTATAAATTCACCATCTAAAAAATATTATCCCGTAGCTGCGGCATCCATATGAATCGGATAAATAGGTTCATCTAAAAACTGATTAATGCGAGCAATAATATCGTCTGTTTGGCTGGCAAACGAACATAAGAGCCCCTCTTTATCTTCATCATTGGCTTTTGAAGCGTGGCTTTGAACACATCCAATAAGCTCAAGAGACTTGTCTTGGTTGGGATGGACTATGGTCAGCTTTATTTTTTTATTTTCATCTGTTTTTTTTTCGGTTGGAATAAAAAAAGATCCTGATGGGGACTTAGGTAGGAAGTTTTTCAAATAAGCCATTTTTTGAAAGCGCAGGATAAACCCTGGTGCTGGTTCTGACTCTGGGGCTAGATGCTTATTGGCAGTCCCGAAGGGAAGTACTTGATGTGTTTGTTTGAGTTGGCCAATAAAGTTTAGCCATTGGTGCAGCCCGTCTAAATCTAGGTTTTCGATACGAACCCCCATGGCAATCTGACCTTTTTCAGTAGAATGTCGAACAACACGCCCATTGATATGAATGCCTTTATCAGCAGGTACAATTGCTTCAGAAGGAGTCTTTTTGCACATCCATTTATCAAAAAAGTTTTGTTTTTTGCTTTGTATTGCCGGTGGCAATACACCATCTAAATAGACTTTAAAAGACACAGGCGTTCCAACCCGAATAGCTGTAGCTGATTCTACAAGCACCATGGCGCCATTTTTTGAGGCATCCACCATCATCCCATCAAAGCCATCATGCATAAACCTCACCGGTACTCGAGAGGCATATCTGGTATTATTTCTTTTTTCTTGTTCTGACATCTGCGCTACACCCCTGGTTTGATTAATAGAACCATTATACCAAGACAATGAGGTCAGGCTATAGATCAGCAAAAAAAGCGGAACATGAGTTACATCATGCATCAGGGGCAAAAATGCCGTCAGTAATCGGGCTGCTCTACACTAGGTATGCGCAAAAGGGCCTAGAGCATGAGTTGTTAATGACAGCCGCTTAAAAAGGTCCTGAGCATATAATGTGCTTTGTTTTTTATAGGTGAAGCTACAAAGGCTTATAAACAGCAGCGACGACCGCAATCAAGGCAAGAGCCATCCAAAAGGCAAAAATAGCGCCTCTGTTAGATTGGACTCTTTTAGCCAGTATCGGTGCTGAGGCTGAAAGGATCAACCACACACCTGTTTTGATCATGACCCACATGGGCCAGGTCCAAATTTGGAGTCGCGCCAAGAGGCCAAAACCTGCGACCAACATCAAGAGACTTGATACCATAGCCAACATGCTAAGTTTTTTGTTGTAATGGCCACCTAAAAATGTGGCAGCAAAACTGGAAACAAAGATAAGTAGAAGGGCGATGTGCGCCACTTTATAAAATTCGTAAGGCATGTGGCCAGTCTTACCTTTGATTGAGCGCAGGGTCTACCAGATTATGTTACTTCAGCCCAAATACGCTTACCCATCTTAATGAGCATGCCCTTTTTGATGCCTTCAACACAAGCTTCTGGGTCTTCAACAATACGCTCGCCTTTGAGTGTGACATCATCATAACAGCGCAGGGCTTTTTGTTTGATGAGTCTACGAAATTCGCCTTTCGACTTATTCAAAGATGCAAAGGCTACGCTCAGATAGTCTACCCACTTGGTATTTTGCTCAGGCAAAGGGATTGAGAGCCGATCATCCGGGGCATTCTTTTTCGAAAACTGGCTGACAAAAGCAAGGTGTTCTTTCTCTGCTTGCGCAGCAGAGTGAAATCGTGTGATGATCTCCTTGCTCAGCTCAATTTTGGCGTCGCGAGGGTGCATGGTACCGCTTGCGAGTTCTTGTTTTAGGGTTTCGAGCGCCTCTAGAGACATATCGGACAGCAGCTCATAGTAGGTCACCATGAGCTGATCAGAAATGCTCATGATTTTACCGAACATATCTTTGGGATTGTCTCTGATGCCTATGTAATTATTAAGAGATTTTGACATTTTTTGAGTGCCATCAGTACCCACCAAAAGTGGCATTGTGAGGATGGCTTGCGGACTTTGGCCAAACGCCTTTTGCAACTCACGACCGACTAACAGGTTAAACTTTTGATCATTTCCGCCTAGCTCAATATCAGCTTTGAGTGCCACCGAATCATAGCCTTGAACCAAAGGGTACATAAACTCTCGGATCGAGATAGGCGACTGTGATGTGTATCTCTTGTGAAAATCGTCACGCTCAAGCATACGCGCAACTGTGTAGTGCGACGAGAGTTCAATGAGTTGCGAGGCAGGCATTTTTTCCATCCAATCAGAATTAAATGCAACTGTGGTTTTGTTAGGGTCAAGAATAGAGAAAATTTGATCTTTATAGGTTTGAGCGTTTTCTTGAACTTGCTCACGACTCAGGGCTTTTCGAACACTGGATTTTCCAGAAGGGTCACCAATCATGCCTGTAAAATCGCCGATTAAGAAAATGACCTCGTGGCCGAGCTCCTGAAAGTGCTTCATTTTTTGAATCAAGACCGTATGTCCCAGGTGAAGGTCTGCAGCCGTCGGGTCAAAGCCGGCCTTTACTCTTAAGGGCTTTTTGTTTTGATAGGATGTTTCAAGTTTTTTTAAAAGTTCAGGCTCCGGAATGATTTCAACTATTCCCCTTGAAATCAGCGCCATTTGTTTTTTTGGGTCGATAAAGTTTGAGCTCATGCAAAAAGCACGTTATCATAAATGAAGTTAATTTCATCTGGAGAAAGAAGGATTGTATGAATAGTGTCAAGGGTTATTGGGTTGTAGCTGGTTTTGCTCTGTTGGTTGGCTGTAGTGCGAATCAAACGACTTCAAATCATCGTGTTGTTGAGCTTAGTGCAACAGATCAAAATGTTGTAGCTATGATTGGAGATGAAAAAATCACAGAGGAATCTTTTTTAGACGATATGGACAGCCAGCTCAAAGGGGAGTTCGCCAGAGCGCAACAAAGTTATAGAAGTGCTAAAAAAGGTGTATTGTCTCAAATGATCTTTGATCGGTTAGTAGACAAGGAAGCCAAAGCGATGAAGCTCACCAAAGAGGAGCTTGTCAAAAAAGAAGTTCATGACAAAGCAGGCCAGGTCAGCGATCAAGATATTCAAGCTTTTTATGATAAGGCCATCAAACAATTTGCAGCTTCAGGTCAAACGCCACCCCCCCTAGACGGACCTATTAAAGAGCAAATTAAAACATCGCTCCAACGTGAGAAATCTGGAACACGTCAGCAAGAATATACAGACAGGCTCTTTAGCAAGTATAATGTTTCTTTGGTCTTGCCAGACTTGATTCGGTTTAAGATTGCAAAGGGCAACCTACCTGCCAAGGGGAAAGAGGGCGCCAAAGTTACGATCGTAGAATTTTCTGATTACCACTGCCCCATGTGCCGCCGTGGTGGTGATAACCTTATGCAGGCGTTGGAGAAAGTTGGCATTGAGAATGTCGAGTACCGTTTCCGAGACTTTCCATTGGAATCACTTCACCCCAGAGCAAAGCCTGCGTCGTTGGCTGCGCGATGTGCACATGAGCAAGGTAAGTTTTGGGAATACCATGACAAGATTTTTGAAAATCAGGGCAAACGCACGGATGAAGACTTTATCTCTTTTGCCAAGGATTTGAAGTTGGATGATGGCAAGTTTACCAAATGTTATGAGGATAAAAAGTACTTAGAAGATGTCGAAAAAGACATTGAAGCAGGCAAGCTAGCAGGCTTGTCTGGAACACCAGCATACTTTGTGAACGGTATTCTCATTAGTGGAGCAGTTCCACCTGAGCGTATGATTGAAGCGATTCAAAAAGAACTTTAGTCGTTGTGCGCGCAAGCTTAAGGCCAAGTTCTTCCTGTTACGCAGGCTTGAATAAAGTCTTTTGCTGGCGCAAACTATTGGGATGTTTGGTCAAGGATCTAACGTCCGAGTAAAGGTTGTTTTTCAAAAATGAAACACTAAACCCATGAAGAAAGGTAGGGACCACGATGTCCATAACCTCTGATATTGATGCGATTGTAATGCCTGACGAGTTACCCGTCCTTCCAGTTAAGGATGTGGTGCTATTTCCTTCTGTAATCTTACCACTTTTTGTTGGACGAGACTCTTCCATTCAGGCTGTTAACCATGCCCTAGAACATGATCGTTTGATTTTCTTGTCGGCACAAAAAGACGGCGAAGCAAACGATGTTGATCCTGAGGGGATCCATAAGAATGGGTGTGTGGGGATCATCATGCGTATGCACAAGCTGCCCGTGCCTGACGGTCGTATCAAAATTTTGGTCCAAGGGGTGCGGCGTGCAACCATTCAGGAGTTTACCAAAACGTCACCCAACTTTTTTGTAAAGATCAAAGAAGTTCCTTCTCCAGACATTGAACCGGAGCGTGTTGAGCTAGAAGCTATGATGCGAAGTGTTCGTGAAGTTCTTGAGAAAATTGTTTCCCATGGCAAAATTTTATCGCCCGAAATTTTAATTGTCCTAGATGATGTCAAAGATCCAGGTCGTTTGGCAGATTTGGTTGCCTCTTACCTTGTTCTGAAGATTGGCGACGCCCAGCCGATTTTGGAGATGGTACATCCCAAACAAAGACTTCAAGCAGTTTTAGATCATTTGCATAAGGAATTGGATATTCTTTCGGTTCAAGAGAAAATTCAAACTCAAGCTCGCGGCGAAATGACACGTATCCAGCGTGAATACTACCTGCGCGAGCAACTCCGCGCGATCAAATCAGAACTGGGAGACGGAGATCCTAAGGCGGAAGAAATTCACAACTTTAGAAAAAAACTTGATGGCGCTGATATGCCTAGCGAAGTTGAGGAAGAAGCGCATAAGCAACTTAAACGTTTGGAAAGCATGCATCCAGATGCAGCTGAAGCCAGTATTGTACGAACCTATTTAGAGTGGTTGATTGAGCTTCCGTGGAGCACAACGTCTAGTGATAATATCAACATTACCAAAGCCAAAGAAATTCTAGATAAAGACCACTATGACCTGGAAAAGGTCAAAGACCGTATTTTGGAATTTTTAAGTGTAACCAAACTAAAGAAGAAACTCAAAGGGCCGATTCTATGTTTCGCAGGGCCTCCAGGAGTGGGTAAAACCTCATTAGGTAAATCCATTGCAAAAGCCATGGGCAGAGAATTTGTTCGGGTATCTGTGGGTGGCATGCGTGACGAAGCAGAAATCCGAGGGCATCGCCGTACCTATGTGGGCGCTATGCCCGGCCGCGTGATTCAGGGCATCAAGCAGGCGGGCAAAAACAATCCTGTTTTTATTTTCGATGAAGTTGACAAGCTTGGTTCGGACTCATTTCGTGGTGACCCGTCATCTGCACTTTTAGAGGTCTTGGATCCTGAGCAGAACAATACGTTTCGAGATCACTACTTAAACTTGCCGTATGATCTGTCTAACGTGATGTTTATTGCGACTGCCAATATGATTGATACGATACCGGCGGCGCTTCGTGATCGAATGGAAATCATTCATATTCCTGGCTACACCCTGGAAGAAAAAATTGAAATCTCCAAGCTCTACCTTATTGACAAACAGATTGATGCCAATGGACTTAAAGCCATAGATGTGACCCTTAAAGATGAAGGGGTGCGTGAGATTGTTGCGTCATACACACGTGAAGCGGGTTTGAGAAATCTTGAACGTAAAATTGCTTCTGTATTTCGCAAAATTGCACGTAAGGTTGCAGAAGGTTTCAAAGGCAAGGTGGTCATCGGTGCCAGTGATATTCAAACCTATTTGGGACCGCCTATTTATATTCCAGAGAACCGCAGCGAAATCAATGAAGTGGGTGTAACCACCGGGCTTGCATGGACCTCTGGCGGTGGTGAGGTGCTCTTTGTTGAAACAACTCTTATGGATGGCAAGGGGTCGCTTACACTCACTGGCCAATTGGGTGACGTTATGAAGGAGTCTGCGCAAGCAGCTCTGTCTTATGCGCGAGCCAATAGCAAACGTTTTGGCATCAAAAAAGAATACTTCTACAAGAAAGACTTGCACGTTCACGTGCCTGCTGGAGCCATTCCAAAAGATGGTCCTTCTGCGGGTGTTACGATGGTCACATCGTTGGTATCTGCCTTGACAGGCAAGCCCGTGTCTCGTGATGTAGCGATGACGGGGGAGATCACATTGCGTGGCCGCGTCTTGGCTATTGGCGGCTTGAAAGAAAAAATCTTAGCTGCCAAGCGCGCAAATATTACAAAGATTTTGATTCCTCATACCAATGAGAAAGATCTCTATGAGATTCCTGATCATTACCTCAATGACCTGGAGATTGTACCGGTTAAAACCATAGACGAAGTCTTGGCCCATGCGATTTTTAAAATAAAACCTATAAAAGCTAAAGCAAAGAAAAAAACAAAAAAGAAAACAGCCAAAAAAAAGGCTGTTGTAAAAAAGAAAGTCACATTAAAAGGCAAGAAAACAGCCAAAAAGAAAACAAAAAAGGCAGCTCCTAAAAAAAGTGCATCACGAGTAAGGCCTTTATCTAAGACCAAAAAACGACGTAAGTCAGCTCGATAGAGGTCAGAACGCTTATATGCTGTAGCTATATAGGTTGCGGGTCATATAGCGCTCTATGAGTGCTGATTAATTAAGGTTATGCTGCTTTCAACTACAACTCTCAGTATTGGGAATTTTGTCACGTAATCTCTCTTGTTTAGACGTGTCAATTTGAGTTATAGCGCTGACCCGTTCTTGTCATACAAGCGAAAAAGTATTCATTGCAATCGTTCAGAGCCGATGGCATATATACGTCTAAATTTTCTTTAGGGGGTTGTTTTGGTTGTTTATTTACTAAACCGTGGTGTGATGTTTCTTTTGTATCTGTTAGGTTTATGCATGCCCTTTGCGATTCAAGCCCAAAGTGGCAATCAAGTAGTTGACAGTAGCAATGTTACGTCTGAAGTTTTGCGACAGTTTGGAATTCAAGATGCTTTTGATCAAGATCAGGGTTATGTCGCACATACAGGCGCCGATTGGCTGGTTTATATCCCAGCTCAAGAGGTCATTTTGCTCAGCCTTCCTGTTGAGTCAAAGGGAATATTCCTCTGGGGGCTAGAAGGTCTAGATTATCCACAGATGGTATTTGGGATGATGAGTAACAATAAAGTGGTTCCGTTTAAGCAATACAAAGTTCCTGGGACCTTGGCTTTATTGGCGAGACATTGTAAAAATTTTTTTAAAGCAACAATGCCCACAAAAAAAGTTTGCGATAGTGACAGCCCAGCTTTAAGCTCATTAATTTCAAGCCTTGACTTTATTGTGGATAAGCCCCTTGAGAATGGCTATACTGCAGATCACTTGCGATCAGTCATTGGTATGATGGGTGATGATCTAGCCAGTGCTGACGAGCTTAACTCCCAGTTGAACAGATCATTTTACCAATCTATCAGAGTGAAAAAAATAACTTACAGAATGCTGGTTGATAATCTGGATTCAGATATGAAAGAAGCTTTTGAAGACATTGATGAAGACATTTTGGTTGATGACGGGCATAAGGTTTTTTATGCCCTGTATATCCTCTCTCAAGCTCGTTCAAGATACTCAGAATAAAGTGCTGTTGATTGTCAACAGGCCCTAGGCTAATCTTTTTGGCTCCGCCAATCTAACAAAAGTATTATAAAAAATTGCCCGACTCATCTAATATACTGGCCTTCCTTTCGACAGAAGTCGACAGCTCAGCCTTTTGATTTTCTTGACCATGATAATCATCGTGTTCCCATGCCATTCTTTCTCTAATTTTATTAAAGCACTCAATGTAAGTAACCCTAGAACATTCTTTGACAAATCGATTTATAGATTTTTCAACAACGTCCCAGCTAAAAAAACCCTTCAGAATCCATGTAGGCACAGAACATTTAGCATCAGTTTTTTTGTAATCTTTTTCTGGGACTATAAAAAAAGAGAAAGCGTTTACAGTAACGTCAAGTAGTTCTTTTTGATTTATGAAACTTACAAGTATTGTGAAGTTTATGCCCCTTAAGTCATAGTTCGAGTTTATTGGGTGCCATTTTTTATAAGAGTTGGACTGACCCCCAAAAAGTGGACGGTATAAAAGACTAGCAGCTCAGTAATTCATACTGAACCGGTGATAGATAATC
>ENA-ORXR01001267-ORXR01001267.1-marine-metagenome-genome-assembly--contig:-NODE-1267-length-27411-cov-36.951855_pt1 | contig 27411 bp, 24 predicted proteins | sample MGYA00237866_ERZ511479 | MGnify/ENA metagenome assembly ERZ511479 | reverse complement strand
GTTTCCCCCATTGCGAATGATTCTCGACTGCTGCCACCCGTAGGTGTCTGGACCGTGTCTCAGTTCCAGTGTGACTGATCATCCTCTCAGACCAGCTACCCGTCGTCGCCTTGGTAAGCCGTTACCTTACCAACTAGCTGATAGGCCGCGAGCCCATCCCAAAGCGGCACCCGAAGGCACCTTTAGTCGTGAAACCACATGGGGTATTAATCCAGCTTTCGCTGGGCTATCCCCCACTTTGGGGCAGGTTGCTCACGTGTTACTCACCCGTCCGCCACTAAAGATTGATTTTAGCAAGCTAAAGATCTTCCGTTCGACTTGCATGTCTTATCCACGCCGCCAGCGTTCGTTCTGAGCCAGAATCAAACTCTCCGTAAAGATTGTTTAAATCGCTGACTCTTGATTTACAGCTTCTGACCGAAATCAAAAACCTCCACCAAGTTTGGCGAAATTGACGGTAGCGTATCCCGAAGGATCGCTACCCACACCAAGCTAAATGCACCACAAGGGCGCAAATTAACCTTCGCTTCGATCCGGATTCTAAGTCCGGCTTTCTTTTTTTGAATGAGCGTCTCCTCCGGCGTTTAGAAGCGCCGTAGCACCTCTTTGACCAAAGCCGCACGTTCCGTGCGGGCGTCAATCCTAGCCGGGCTTGAAGATCCCGCAACCCCTTTCTAAAGCTTTTCCGCGTTATATTCACCATAGACCGCGAATACGGAGGGAAACTCTTACAGATGCTGGGCTCTCAGCTATCTGGGGACACAAAAAAGCCGTCTTCCCAATACCGGAAAGACGGCTTGAAGAAGAACCTTTCGACTAGCCGATCACATCAGGCCAGTCAGTATGGAAGAACTCGCCACTAGGCTTGTCCAGACGTTCATAGGTGTGCGCACCGAAGAAGTCTCTCTGAGCCTGTAGAAGGTTCGCAGGAAGCCGTTCTGAGCGGTAGCTGTCGTAGTAGCCAAGGCTCGCGCTGAAGGCGGGCACAGGAATCCCCTGGGTGACGCCAAGGGCCACAATGTCCCGCCATGAACCCTGAGCGCGGCTAAGGATGCCGGTGAAGAAAGGATCGAGCATAAGATTGGTCAGATCAGCGTCCCGATCGTAGGCCTCGGTGATGCGATTCAGGAAGCGGGCACGGATGATGCAACCGCCACGCCAGATCTTGGCAATGGCTCCAAGGTCGAGCCCCCATTCGTGGGTCTCACCCACTCGGCGCATCAGGTCTAGCCCCTGCGCATAGGAGATGATCTTAGAGGCATAGAGGGCGTCGTGAACTTTTGCGACCAACTCCTCTTTGGACATAGCGATCTCGGGAGTCGGCCCATCTAGGATGGGAGCAGCTGCGACTCGCTCTTCTTTTTGCGCAGAAAGGATACGGGCTTCCACCGCCGCATTGACGGTGGAGATGACTACTGCGTTTTCGACGGCATTGAGAACAGTCCAACGACCAGTGCCCTTTTGACCAGCCTTGTCCATGATGACGTCGATCAGAGCACCCCCCGATTCTGAATCCTGCTGCTCGAAGATCTTGCCAGTGATCTGAATTAGGTAGCTCTCGAGCTCCCCCTCATTCCAATCATTGAAGACCTTGGCCATTTCGTCGGTGGTGAATCCGGCCGCCTTGAAGATCTGGTAGGCTTCGCAAATGAGCTGCATGTCGCCGTACTCGATACCATTGTGCACCATCTTGACGTAGTGCCCGGCGCCACCATCGCCCAGCCGAGCCACACAGGGCTCATCAGCATTCGGACCAGCTTTAGCAGAGATAGCCTCGAAGATAGGCTTAATGATTTCCCAACTAGCCACGGGACCACCAGGCATGATTGAGGGTCCCTTGCGGGCCCCTTCTTCTCCCCCGGAGACGCCGGTGCCAATATAAAGGATTCCCTTCTCGGAAAGGTCCTTGGAGCGGCGGTCCGTATGAATGAAGTAGGTGTTCCCACCATCGATAATAAGGTCCCCTTCCTCGAGTAGAGGCACAAGGGACTCGATCACCTTGTCCACCGCATCGCGGTCGTTGATGTCGGCAGCCGCAGTGGACTGGACTAGCATCATAATCTTTCTCGGGCGCTCGATACTTTGAACGAATTCCTCAAGCGTCGGGCAACCGACGAGGCTCTTGCCTGGATGCTCGGCGATGAACGATTCCATCGTCGTCGTGGTTCGATTATAAACCGAGACAGTAAAGCCTCGGCTCTCGACATTGAGGACAAGATTCTGTCCCATTACCGCAAGGCCGATAAGGCCAAAGTCGCTTTTGCTCATGATCGTAGAAATTGAATTTTTGTTTGCCGATAGTGTTCGACTACGGAACCTAGGCAAGGGAGACTAAAAAGAAAGGACAATCACGACTTGAGCATGGGGCTGACAAAATCGCCGATTCCGCAACTTGCGGAACTAGAAACCGACACCGACAACGGAGCGAGACTCTGTTTTTTAGGCGTGGTGCGCGGGCAAGAAGACGAGCGCGAGATCGCTGGCATCCGCTATTCCTGCTACGAGGAGATGGTACATCAGCAATTCGCGGCGATCAGCGAGGAGGCCGAAGCGGAGCATGGCCTCCATGTGTCGGACGTTCTTCACAGGGTTGGCTTCGTGCCCGCTGGTGAGGTCGCAATCCGGATCGAGGTCGCATCGCCACACAGCCCTCGAGCATTCGAGCTCTGCCAGTGGTACCTGAAGAAGATCAAGAGTGATGCCCCTATTTGGAAAGAGATCGTCTTCGACAGCAATAAAGAAGCAACTGCATGAACCTACCAAACAAGCTCACCATGGGGCGGCTGGTTTTGACCGTTTTCTTCGTGGCAGCACTGTCTCTGGAGATCCCCTACGGCAAGACGATCGCACTAATGCTTTTCTTGGCCGCTGCGATTACCGACTATTTCGACGGGGCCATTGCCCGTAAGCACGGGCTAGTGACCAACTTCGGCAAGTTGATGGACCCGCTGGCTGATAAGGTACTAATTGCCGCAGCTCTCATCCTACTAGTCGATCACGACCTGATCTGGGGATGGACCGTGGTGGTGGTCATCGCACGTGAATTTCTCGTCACGGGGCTACGACTTCTGGCTGCATCCGAAGGGATCGTAGTCGCGGCGGAGAAATTGGGGAAGTGGAAGACCACGATCCAAATCGTCACCGTCGTCTATTGTTTACTCTACCTCGCATCTATCGAGGGGGTGCTTTCGGCCCTTACTCCGATCTTCTCCAACCATCTCACTGGCCTTGCTGGCCTCGGAAGGGGCTTGGAGATCGCCATGACGCTCCTGACCCTCTGGTCTGGAGTTGGGTATCTTAAAAAGAATAGGCGACTGCTAGCCAGTGGCTAACAGCCGCCCCACCTTGGAAGCTCAGTATTAGGGAATGCGGTAGGTTACCGCACAATAACCCGGTCGCCGGGCTGGAGTCTTGGGTCCGGGGCGTCACCCTTCTCAATGCTCTTCATCTTGAAGATGCTGGTTCGCCCATCACGAGTGAGAGCCGCCTCCTTCTTGGCGAACTCACTGTATCCACTAGATGCAATAATCACTTCGTAGAGGGTCATTCCATCGACGAAGGGGATTCGTCCGCCACCGCTTTTGACTTCGCCGCCGACGTAAACTACCCTCTGCACATCTGAAGCGTCAGGCGTGACGTTGATGATTGGACGAGTGTAGATCTCACCGGACTTGTAGGCCGACTCGATCCGACGACCAAGTTCCGAGGGTTTGAGCCCGGAAGCCGTGACTGCACCGAGATGCGGAAGCCGGACGGCGCCACCATCGTGGATAGTGTAGCGGGCGTTGACGATAGACATCTCCTCAGGTGGGACACCCGTGATACGAATTTCAACGGTGTCGCCAGAGCGAAGGGGTGTTTCTTGGGCAACTCCAGGAGTCACGGCGAGGCCGAGGGCTCCGAGAGCGATAAGTAGCTTAGCTTTCATTTGGTTGGGCAGGTTAAGGTTGGATTTTAAGGGAACAGCCACTAGTAGAGTTCATCCTCCTTCTTGTCAGTGTCGTTAGCCACATAGAGGTGGCTACCGTCGCTGGAGCTTGCCTGGGAAGGCTGGCCATCGGCTTGAGCCGGAGCGCTGTAGGCACTCGGGGCCTGTTCTTCGGCATACTGGTCACCCGTATTCGAAGGCGAATAGTAGGTGTAGTAACTAGTATAATACTGATACTGGTTGTCACTACGGACATCCACGTTGTTCAGAACTGCGCCGACAACATGACCACCGACACTATCAACCGCCTGCTTGACCCTGAGAAGCATGTTCCTAGGGAGCTTACGGTGCTGGATAACGATCATCGTCATATCGACCTCACTCGCGATCACAGAGGCGTCGCTAACACCGAGGATCGGCGGGGAGTCGACAAGGACAAGGTCGAAGCGGCTCTTAACATCGGCGATGAGGTCTGACATCCGACGCGAGTTGAGGATTCCCGCAGCATCAGCCGGAAGAATTCCACTCGGTAGGAAGTAGAGGTTGTCCACTGCCGTCTGGAGAACAACGTCCTCGAGCATCAGATCCGTGGTCAGGTAATTAGTGAGACCAACAGTGTTGTTGATGTCGAAGTAGTTGTGCAGACTTGGGCGACGAAGGTCAGCATCAATGAGGAGTGTGGTATAACCACCCTGCGCACAAATGTAGGCCAAATTCACAAGCGTGGTCGATTTACCCTCACCAGCTCCGCCGGAGACAACGCTGATCGCGTTCGCTTCAGGGTCTTGGCGATTGAACTCGATGTTCGTTCGAAGAATTCGATAGGCCTCCGCATCGGGACTCGCACCGCTCTGGCGGTGAAGGATTCCAACGTCGCGCGGGATCACTGCGAGGACGGGCACGTTCAAGTAGCGCTCGACATCCTCCAGCGACTTCACACTAGTATCCATATACTCAAGGAAGAAAGCGATCGTTAGACCTGAGAGAAGTCCGACAACACCGCCGAGGAGTAGATTCAGTCCAACCCTAGGCTTGGCAGGAATCGAATTCGGCTCTGCGTGCTCGTGAATAATCGCAGGTGTCTTGGACATCATTTCGTCCACTGCGCTGGTGCGAAGCTTGGACTGCATCTCACCGAGCATTTGGTGGTCGAGCTTGTATTCTTGCTTCGCTTCTTCAAGATCGATCATCTGGCGCTTGTTGTCGATAGTTAGATCCTCCTGCTCAATCTTGAGCTCGGTCATTCTCGACAGTTCGCCTTCAGCGAGATCCAGGTTGTGATCGAGAGATTGCTTATAGCGATGGGCTTCATCCTCGAGTTGGCCCCGCAGGGCACCGAGTTGGCCATCGATTCGCTGAATCGTAGAATGCTTCCGACCTAAGCCAGACAGAAGCCCGCTCTCGCGGGTGAGCTCCATCGTCTTATACTCCTCAAACTTCGTGCGAAGGTGAGAATCGGAAATATTCAAGCTCGCGGCCCGGTCGATCAGATCGTCAATCGAGAGATTTTGGAGAGCCGCGATCGTGGTCCGGATTTGCTCGATTCTCTGCTTGGTGTCGAGAAGCGTGTGACGGCTCCGACTAAGCAAGGCTTCGTCGCCTGTCTGAGTGGCGTCATTCCACCGAGAATTCCCTCCACTGAGGTCAAAGATCCTGTATTTTTCTGTCAGATCCATGTAGCGACTGCGGGACTCCTCAACCTTGCTGGACATCTTAGCCAGCTGGACATCGAGGGACTCACGGGCTTTACTTGCCTGCTCATCTTCTTCCTGAACACGACGTTTCTGGTATTCCTGTGCAATGGCATTGGCAAGCTCAGCAGCCTCCTCCGGGTCTTGCGCAAAAACTTCGATCTGAATCAGGTCGGTCTGCCTGCGAGCATTCGTCGTGAGGCGACTCGCCAATTTAGCGTAAGCCATCGACTTGTTGGAGGCTCCCCAGCGCTCGACTAGATTGAGGTCCGAAATCACCCGATAAAGGTTTTCGCGACTCTTGATGATCTCGAATTGTGTATACAGATAGGAATGATCGGCAAAGACACTATCCCTTTCAAACACGGTCATGTCGTGAGCCTGCTTCCGGACCTCCATGAGGACGTTCCCCCTATACTGACGAGGAAGGATGTAGGTAATGACTCCCGCAACGAGCAGGACCAGTAGGAACGTTAGCAGGATGATTCCATAGCGGTTCCGAAGAACCTGCCAATAGTCCATCGCGTGGAGCTTGATTTCAGATGTTTGATCTTCCATGGTGGTGGTATTAGATGGTAGTTATGATTATTATATCGGTTAGAGCTATTAGTCAACGATTTTTTCACCACCTTGGGCCACAAACCGAAGATGTGTCGGAATCGAAAGTCTCCAGTTCATGGATAGCCAGGTGGCGGACCAACATGAATCTATCTATCAGACCGCTAGAAAGGATATCTGTTCGGAGATCATTCCTAGAAATGGAAAGGGCCTTGGGGAATTCCCCAAGGCCCTAGTCCAAGAACTTTGTGTTCACGTGCGCCAAGGTGACGCCTGCTGAACCTAGAAGCTAGCTCCTACACCAAGTGACAACCGATGCCTATCGTAGTCGCGGTCCTCATTCGAGGAAACCGTCGTGTAGGTGTAACCGGCGTTCACATCCACATTAGAGAACAGGCGATACGAGAGACCAAGATTGAGGTTAATTTGGTGCTCGGTGAGATCATCCGTTGGGGCAAGCTCATCCTCAGCCACATCGAAGACTGCCAACTGATCGTCGGTCAACTCCACCCCGGCAGCGTCCGCTGCTCGGAGGGCATTATCGCGAGCATCATCGACATCATCGATGAAGCTTTGGCCAAGCTCAACAGCGTCACTTCCTAGGTTGTAAAGCGAGTAAGAGTAGTGCGCTCCAACATTTCCCGAAAGACGTTCGGAAAACTGGTGGGTTCCGCTAAGACCGGTCCGATATGCGTAGCGACTATCATAGACACCGAGATCTGCGCCCTCGAAACCAAGACGGTGATAATGACGGAAGCTGGTCCGGCGATCAACCAGGTAACTCAAAGCTGCTTCAACATACGGAGCAGCCGTGGTGGTCCTGGAAGAATCGTAGAACTGCGCACCAGCGCGTAACGTACCACTCATCCGTGGAGAGAACGCATGGTCCAATCCTGCAAGGAGAAAATACGATGTCGAATCTGCCTGCAAGGAGTCATAGTTGACCCATGACATCCGGTATTCACCAACCGCGCTGGTTCTGCGCGTAAGTCGGTAGTTCGCCTGAAGGCTAGCTCCTTGCTCGAGACGGTTCTCCCTGTCGCCAAGATCGTCATCCTCATAGATAATGGTTCCGATCGAATAAGACGCGGTCGTGCTAAGACGGTTGGTCCAAGCGTAACTCAGTGACATCTGATCAAAAAGATAGATATACTGATCCTCGCGGCGCGAAGTGGAAACTCCCACTTCGTAGTCCGGCTCAACCTCATACGTAGCGTAGAGATTGTTAGAGAAGGTCAAACGAGGCGACATTGCCCGAGAGTAATTGAAGAAGCCGCGGGAGTTGTAGGTGGTGTCCTCAAGACCTTCGATAGAATCGAGGTAGTGAGAAACTCCGACATCAACGCCGATGCTCGTGTTCGAACGCTTGCCTTTCTTGCCATATGCGGCGGTTACGGAAGCAGCGAGATAAGCGGAATCTTGTGCGTCCTCAGACGCGGCGTTGCTATTGGAGTCCCAACCGGCACTGGCGGAGGCACTGATATTGAAAGGAACGTCCTGCCAATAGTCGGTGACGGCATCGATGCTGAGTAGGCCCTGAGCGCTTGCTCCGCCCGCAGTGATTGCGAGGGCGAGAACAACCGCGGAGGCGGGTGACTTAAGTTTCATTGCTGTTTGCTTGGACTGTGACTTTTAGATTACGCGGGACCCTTCATCAAAGGGGCGGCCTCGCGGGCTAGTGGAGTCGGGTTTGTTGGTTCCCTAATGGTGCAGCACCGAGGAATGTTGTTGTCCAATGGTTCCCGGTGGAGTGTGGGCTCCACCGGGATCTCAGAGAAGAGTTTAGATTTGTATCGTTGCGTGGAACTAGTTTACAAGCGAGGGGCTTGACTCTGTTGGCACAGGTCCAGTCGGAGTATTTGTCCCACCCGTGTTGTTGGACCCGGTGTTGTTGTTGGACCCGGTGTTGTTGTTGGACCCGGTGTTGTTGTTGTTGGACCCGGTGTTGTTGTTGTTAAACCCGTTATTGTTGTTTGGCACAGGAACATTAACGATACGGACGGTCTCGTCATTACCGCCGTTGTTTTTGCCGTTCCCACGACCGTTGACCTGAACAATAGGAGTACTACCGCGAGCACCGCGAGCGTTGTAAGGAGTCAAGTAGAAACCGTTGCTTCCAAGAGGAGCACCGAAACCCCGACCGGCTAAAGCTTCTTCACCACTAGTTTCAAGAACACCGCTCTTGCCATTCTGAGCACCGTCGTTGTTTCCATATTCACCAGCGGCCTTGTCGTTATAATAAGGAGCCTTACTACCAGCACTTGCATAAGCAGGAGCTTTGCCCTGGGAGCCTACGAGAGCATCTTCAAGAGCGAGCTTAATTTCTTCTGCAGCATCGGGAGCAACAGCGATCGCGCACTCTGCGATAGTTGCTGCCATGCCTTGAGCGGCGGAGACTGCAGTAAAAACGATCTCACGAACGAGACGCTTCTCATTGTTCGCTTTGCTACCTAAAATAGCACCTTTAACGATTTCACACGCACAGACCTCATTAGCGATGATAGCATCCTCAACGAGGACGAGAACCTGCTCGGGTGCGTTTTCAGCGGCGGTCTGGACGTCAGTTCCGACGCGCTCACAATCAATTTCTTGTGCAAAGGTTGCGGAGAGACCCAGGGTGAGAGTCAAGCCCGCTGCGATAGCAATCTTATTTAGTTTCATTTCTTTTAATTGGGTTAGGTGCATGTGCGGGCTACCGCGACACACTCTGTTTGTAGTGGCTAGACCTCTTGGGGCTCAAGAAGCCAAACCGACAATATATGGAATTTCGCACACGCAGGAGGCACCCGCAAGTCTAATTTTCATAAACTTGGGAAAACCCCCTATAGCTTTGATTAATAATTCCATAAATATAAATATAAGTTAAGTAACTTGGCCGATTTTTACGAGTCAAAAATGAGAAGTTCAACGGGTGGATCACTAGCTTCGACCACCTCGTGGTTGCTGTCGGTCGTGTTCCATAGTTTACAGGTTTCGAATCCAGTGAATTGCTCGTGATCGAGTGACAATTAAGTAAACTAGAGCCCCCTGATTCGCATCCAAGCCTAGAATCTGAACTTCAGCCCCAAATTCACTCCTCAAGACTTTTCAGTCTTCCCTCTCCTAGAAAAATGGCGCGCCCGAAGGGAGTCGAACCCCTAACCTCCTGATTCGTAGTCAGGCACTCTATCCAATTGAGCTACGGGCGCCGCAGGTCGAAATGCTAGCTCACCTAATAGCCCTGTCAAGTTCGTCGATCAAAGATCGGATCTATTTCTCCACCACACCGCAGAACGATCAATTGGCGTCTAGCCTCGCCTTCCCTCCAAGAGGACGAACGAGACGCTTCGGAACCCAAACCGGCTTCATTGCAGGTCCACTGGCGTGAAACTCAAGGAGCTTACTTACTGGGGAAAGAAGGATTCCGGGTGCCCCCTTCAAGTTCAAACTGGCATCGGCCGCAATTTCATAGGACTCAAGGTCAATCTCGCCGTCCACCGACAAGCGGAACGCCTTGGTCAAAGCCTCAAGGGAATCGGTCCGCAGAACCCCATCCCTCACATCGAAGCCCATGTTTGCGGTGTGAGCGACACCGTAGGACTTCAACTCTCTTGGAAGTAGCCCATCGATTAACGGAGTCAGTGGCCCAAACACAGGGATCGAGAAGATGTTTCCCCCAGCCAGTCTGGCGGCACCCGAGCCTTCGAAACTCCGGCGCGACCGCCCGTCGCTACGGAATTGTAGATCCAGCGCAAACTCTCCTCCGGTGGTAGACTGCCCGTCGAGAAAAGCGACCAGCCGATCGAATCCCAGCCGGGTGGCACGCACCTCTCCTTGAGTCACCCCTCCACGACTAGTACAGCCTAGGTTCAGTGTCCCACCAAAGACACCTCCCTCCAGCCTTGTATCCACACGGCCATCGATTAGCCGAACCTGTCCAGCGACCGGGCTCACCGACCACGTTCTGCCTAGAAGTTCCGTTTGGCAGGCTTGAGCTGACTGGAACTTGATTTCAAGGTCGCTGGGTGTGTCAGCCTCCCGGCCAGCTATGAAGCCGGATACAGATACTGAAGGATACTCCTGAAACCTGTAGGCTTTTAAGCGATCCGAAGTTGGGCGGTGAAAGCACCGCATGACCGCCACCGCATCGACGTCGCCCACCAGGTTCTGAATTTCGGTCCGTCCGGTGGACATATCGACACTGACTGACTGCGCCTGCATACTTCCCTCTGGACGGGCAAGCCGGACATTGGAGTACTTATGTTTTACCCCCGAGACCTCCAAGTCTGCTTCGAGCCTAGAGAACAACGTCTCCCTGAACTCGGTATCCCGTAGGTCGAGAGTGCCGAGACTCGTCCACTCTCGACTATCCATCGAGGGACCACCGCCGGACAGGTCAAGACGGAACGACGAGTCTCTCCCTAACTTAAAGCTATTCAGGAAATCCCTAGTCCGATCGGCACGGACAAAAGGCGCGAACACCGACGGGTTCATCCGCAGACTCGCATCGTAGCGAAATCCCTGGCTGTCCCGCATACTCTGCAGGCTGAAACTGCCCGTCTGGTGATCGATCTCAACATTTCTGAGCAATACACGACCATCGGCGAGCGAGAAATCGGCAGTACCTCCGAAGACCACTCCCCTGCTGGCGAAGCGGCTACTGGAAAGGCTCCCCACAACGGACAGCTGCTGGCCCGGTTCCGCATCGAAGTCCCATGTTCCCTCAGCCTTGAAAAGAGGAGGCTCGTAGAAGACGATCTCTGCCAGCAATCCTGGGTCATCGAAGACCCCTGCGGCCACGGCGGGTAAATCGACCTCAGAATCGATCTGTAACTGAAGCTTCTTTTCGTCTGGGAGAAAGAACCCGGTAGCAAGCAACTGCCGGTCATCTTGGACCATTTCTAACTCCTTCAGAACGAGTTCCGCTTGGCGCATCTCGATAAGGGCGGCGGCGGTGTCGAACTCTACACCAGCGATCTCTAGGGGACCGGAGAGAAATCGAAGGTTTCCTCGGATCGCCTCAGGAGACGACACATCGCCCTCGATCTGCACTCTCAGTGAAGGTCGCTCGGGCCCCGAGAACTTGACCCTCTCCAGCCAAGAAGAGAGGTTGGCCAAATGCCCACGCCATTGACGAAGCGCCTCAGCATCGATCGACGGAGGTTTTTTCGAGGCCTTTTTGCCCTTTGAGTTCTCTGCCTCTTCCTCACGGACGAACAGCGCACCCGACAGCTCAAAATCGATGTCACCGAGATCCCCAGTCACTCGTCGCACTTCGACCTTGTCACGGAGAAAGTAAGCTCGCGCGGTGATGTTGCCTATCTCCAGCCGCTCGCCATCAGGATTCAGTGGATCGATAGGTAAGGAAATCTCGGCATTGTCGAGATCGATACTGTTGATGAAGCTCCGCTTAGTGATAACGCTGATTAGGTCGGCATCCAGCTTGATCCCGGTAATTGACGCGAGCACGAACTGGCGCTCTTCGGAGTCGTAAATCCGCACGTCCCGAGCTACCAGCCCCTGCAAGGGGTCGAGGGTGAGCTTGGCAAAATCGATCTCTACCCCACGTTCGCGGAATTCCTTGCGGACAAATCCCCGCCACTTCTTCGAAAACCCCTTGTCGTAGGCGTAAACTGCCGCCCACCCAAGAAAGGCGAGGACCAAGAGGATAACCGGGAACAAAAATGGTCCCAAAAGCGATTTCCTCCACTTGCGGGAAAGTGGCACGGCTCAAGATGTAGCCGGAATCGGCTGAATTCCAAGGGCAGGAGACGAAAATCCGTTGCCCTAGCTACTACGGTCGGCATCGTATCGCATGGATGAAGCTAGCGGCTCTGCGGAGAACTTCGCGGGGCTTGAGTTCAGCGCTCTCGGTAGCGGAAGCTCAGGTAACGCCAGCTTGATTCGATCTTCGAAGACCGCAGTCCTTGTCGATGCAGGCCTCAGTTGTCGGCAGATCGTCACCCGACTGGAATCCCTCGATCAAAACGCCGCAGATCTGGATGGTATCCTGATCACCCACGAACACACCGATCACACCAAAGCTCTGGCTGTCTTCGCCAAACGCTTCCCCGATGTCCCAGTGTATGCCTGCAAGGCGACCCGTCGAGTCATTGGGGAAAAGGTCGAAACCCCAATCGATTGGAAAATTATCCAGCGCGGGACAAGCTTTACCCTAGGCGAACTCGAGGTCAGCTCCTTCGCCGTTCCCCACGATGCCGTCGATCCGGTCGGCTTCGTTCTGCGCAAGGCAGAGGTAGCCTTCGGTGTGCTCACCGATGTCGGTCATATCACGACTTCGATTCGCGACCAGCTAATCGGCGTCCAAGGTCTGTTCCTTGAGGCCAACTACGATGAAGGCCTACTCGAAGCTGACACCATCCGTCCCTGGGGAGTAAAGCAACGAATCGCCGGCCAACACGGCCACCTTTCCAACGAACAAGCCCGAGACCTTGTCATGAACCTCGCCGAATCAGGGCTTCGCTCCGTCGTCTGCGGCCACCTAAGCAGTGACTGCAACGAACCCGAACGGGCGATCGAGGTACTCCGGAAAGGGCTAGCCAGCATAGCCGCATCGATAACGATCATCGTTTCCGGGCGAGCAGCTCCCACACCGCTGACACGGATCGAAAGAGAAGAATGCCCTATTCCAAGTGCCGCCTCCGAGAGTCCCCTAGAACGCACTGACTCGTCCCTACCTAGAGTCGCCCCCGACGCGGTTCAGGGGGAGCTCTTTCCGGCCTGAAAAAAGCAGTCTAGTGCTAGCGACTGAGATCTTCCTGGCAGAGGACTTTGAAGCCGTTATTGCTCAGCACCGATCGCCCGAAATCGGTGTCATCGAGGTGAAAGGCCAGCAGCGATGACTGATCCGGTCTGGTGAGAAGTGGATAGCTGAAGTGAATGTTCAACTCGGCCATCAGCAGGGCGAGCAAACAGCGACTGAGACTGGCGGCCCCTTCGGGCAAGGCGACGACTACAATCTCGGTCTCGGTGAATGGGACAGACTGGGCACAAAACAACGCACCGACCGTGTCGGGATCGCTAACGATCATACGCACAATCGTTGTATCGACCGAATCTACGACGCTAAATCCGATCACCGTCACATGCGCCTCTTCCAGCAGATTGACCACCGAAGACAGTGCGCCAACCCGATTTTGGAGAAAGATCGAATACTGCCGAATCGCGGTTCCCGAGATGAGGGATTCTTCAACCATAAGTAGGTGCAAGGCTACGATGAATTCTGCTCAGGAACCAGAAAATAATCCTCCTCAACCACCATCATTGTAGAGTAGACTGTGCGGAGACGGGCAGGCACCAGAAACGAATGAGAGAGATCAAGGATTCACAGCGATCACTCGTAAAGATTGGCTACGACGGGCGAGTGCATAAAACCTTCCGAGGCAAGGACGCGGAGACACGGTTCGCCACGGAAGTCCGGATGCTTAAACTCTTAGAAGAACGGGGTTGCGACTACGTCCCGCTGGTCATTGATACCGATCCGGACAAGCTCTACCTTTGCACCACGAACTGCGGACAAATCGTCAACAAGATGAGCCACGACAAGATCGACCTTGTTTTCGGAACTTTGGAGAAGGATTTTGGGGTCGTCCATGGTGACCCCTTCCTGCGCAATATTACCTACCGGATGACCGATGGCAGATTCTGCATCATCGATTTCGAACTCGCAGATGAGGTTCCGGGATGGCAACCCACTGGCCCCGAAAAGGAGGACGAATAAGTGAGTTTGTCACAGGACTCGGGAACTACCGGGCCCCCCCCCACTGCCCCACAAATCCGCTGGGCTGCAGGCACCGATGTCGGCAGATTTCGGAAGGTTAATCAGGACGCTTACCTAATGTTCGCCTGTAATCCGGAGCGCTACGCTGTTTTGCCCAACGCTGGCTGTGTCGATCTTGGATCCAGCGATGTCGTACTGGCGATCAGCGACGGTATGGGAGGCGGAAAACTTGGCCACCGAGCAAGTAAACTGGCACTTTCCAAACTCGGTGATCTTCTTCCGAGGAATCTTCAAGCGGCCGATGCCGAGGGTGCCCCCGACTACCACGACTTTCTCAGCCAAATCGTCTACGAGGCCCACGAGGCGGTGAACGAAGAAGCCCGGCACTACCTAGAATGCGAGGGTATGGGCGCCACCCTGACCATTGGCTGGGTCACGCCGACGTCGCTTCACATCGGCCATGTCGGCGACAGCCGCCTCTACCTCTACGCCTCGGGCCGCCTGCGCCAACTGACACACGACCATACCCTCGTCGGTCATATGCAACGTCGAGGAGAGCTCACCGAGATGCAGGCACGCAACCACCCAAGGCGGAGTGCCCTTTCCCAAGCGATCGGCGCCGGCGCCAGTGGCATCGTTCCCCAGTTGCTTTCCGCAAGCCTCGCCCCTGGGGATATCTACCTTTTTTGTAGTGATGGTCTGATGGAGGGACTCTGGGACAAGAACGTAGCCGTCCAACTAGAACTTCGGGCCAGAGGAGAAGTCAGCCTTGAAGAAACTCGCGACGCCCTGATGCGCGACGCTCTAGAAACCGGAGGCCGGGACAACATCACGCTCATCGTCGCCGAAGTTCTCGAGGCCCAGCCTCAGCCTGAACAGTAGCCGACTCCGATCTGGCGTGTTCACCCTAAGCTTCGGCGAGCCGGATTACTAGACTTGGCCGACAAGTGCAGGCACAAAGAGGGCGCGCCCTTTCGGACACGCCCTTCAAGAATTACTGGTTCGAACTCTAGACTAGAACGTGATGGCTAGAGCGCTGACCAGACGGATGTCTGTGTCATCGAGGCCCGCTGCCGGAGTGTTGTCGTAGATCGCCTGAACGTAGGTCTTAAGGCTCAACTTGTCCGAGATAGCAGTCTCGAAACCGACCTCTCCATTGATGATATAGTTGTCGGAATCATCGACATCACCGAGATACTCAAGGAGTTCCCAGATCTTCACACCTTCGGTGCACTGGTGCTCGAGTCCCTGTGCGACGCGAACTCCGAGATACTCGTCTTTTTCGCCACCGACTTCTTCCCAAACATAGGATGGTCCAGCCTCGACATTGAGGGTGGTAATGTCGTTTTTGATCAAATAGACACCGAGCGTGGGATTGGCCGTTGCGCGATAATCGACTTGTGCCAGATCATCGTGGAGGTAGCTAGCTCCAACTCCGAAGTAGAACGGAGCAGCGATGGTGCGGCGGTAGTTGGCACCAGCAGCATAGCTTTCGGCGGTCACCTCATCGGAGACTTCACCATAAGTTCCACCTGCGCTAAGTCCTAGAAGATTAGGGCCCCACTCGCGGACGCTAACTAGGTTCAGCGTGGCCAGCGTAGTGTCGCTGTTTCCACCGGTCAGAGCAAGACCCGCAAGGGCAGTGGTCTGCCAATCGCTACTAGTTCCTTTAGCCGCTTGAGCAGCTTCGAGATCCTCGAGGCTAGTCAGCTCATCCGCACCTGCGAAAGCATAAGACAAAGTACTGACTAGACTCCAATCGGTATCGTCGACATCCAGCCCATCAGGGAGTTGGTTGTCGAAGACTCCGCGGACCAATGTCTTGAGCGAGAGCTTCTCTGTCAGTTGAGTGATCAGACCGGCTTCAGCGATGATCGATGAGTTACCGAAGTCCTCAAACTCGGAGAGAAACTCGACCGACTCGAAGAAACTCGAGCGGGCAGATAGCTCATGGGAGAAGACCTGACCCGCGCGGAAAGAGACGTATTCGTCGTCGATTCCAGACTGCTTCTCCCAGATGTAACCCACACCAGCCTCGAGACTGAGGGAAGTAGTGTCGTTCTTGATCAAATAGACTCCGAGAGTCGGAGTTGCCGAGATCCTGTAGTCAAGTTCAGCCGTGTCGTCATGAAGAAAACCACCAACGGCCCCAAGGTAGAATGGCTCAGCGATGATACGGTTGTAGCGAAGTTCACCGATGCCGAACTGGTTGGTCGTGGCTCCGTCGGTCTCACCGTAGATGAATGCGGCGTCGAAGCCGAACTCATTGGCGCCCCAGGTATTGCCTGTACTGAGTTCGCCATTAAAGAGAAGGGTGTCGGAGTTACCTTGGTTCAAGGAGAGTCCAAGGCCACCGGTGGTGTCCCAGTTGCCTCCCAAGAGGCCTGCGCCGAAGCGTCCGCCATTCTGAGCGGCAGTACGAAGTGTTGCGGCGTCAGCGACAGTGTTAGAGGTGAGCCCGGTGCCACCTGGTGCAGCGGCAATCTGCTGTGCGTTGGCGACCGTGGAAAGACCCAGGCCGATAGTTACCGCACAGCCAAGGCCGGCGAACGATTTAAATGCTGATCTTGATTTCATGCTTGTTGCTGTGGTCGATTCCTTTCCCACGGATTCGAATTACAGCTAGCAAGAACTCCCCATTAAAACAAGAGATATTTAATAAAACTTAGATATACTGGAACATTAAGCTTCTACTGAGCGAGAATTGAAACTTGGAAAGCTCCCTTACCAGCTTGCCTTGCTATCTGGTTCAGCGAAACCAATCGACGAATGAATGACTTCGAATGTGTCCGTCCATCCGGCAACATCATGTCCCACTTGACTAAATCAGCCAATCCATTGGCGACTAGGATCTCAGCCAAGAATCTGCGGTCCGCTCCGCCCTGTCCCTCCACGTAGATCATGGCAAAGTAGTGCCCCGGTTCGTCGTTTGCTGGTTGCCAACGCGTAAATACTCGTGCCGTCCGGGTGCGTAATAGTTCCCGAACCGTCTCCCAAGCATCTTCGCCAACTCCGTATCCCGTGCCGTCTAAGCTCTCGCGCTCGGGGGACTCCGCAAAATATAGGTGGGCTACAAACTCTCTGCCTTGATGAGAGAGCCAAACTCGGGAGCCACTGGAGGACCGGTCATCGAGTAGCTCGCAGCCGACAAGAATTTCAAATCGGTCCAACTCCTGACGATCAATCGTCGGGTTCTTGGCCACAGCATGAATCAGCTTACGATTGACGATCTTGGTCCCATCGTCGGCAGCCTCGCTACGCCGCTTAATGTCAGACAGAACCCGGGGGGCAACTGGCTCACGCTCGTCCAAGGTGACGGCATTCCGCTCGTCCAGAACGGAACTCCGCACCACCTCGCCCTTGCTTAGGCGAACGATGAAACCAACAAAAGCCAACGCCACCACTACGGCGAGGGTGATGAGGGCATTGATGAGACTGGTGCGCGGATCGACTTCGTCCATGAGACTCCGGTGCGGAAATTTTGAATCCTCCTGAGGATCCTACTGAATAGCTGATTATTTAGAATAATTGAATTCTAATCACTATAAAGTAATCCTGAGAACCACATTTGCCAAGCTAAACCAAAGAATCTTTGGAAGAAATCCCCATTTAGGCTATCTATAGGGGTGGACAATGAACCGAAAGGCTTGCCAGATGAGGAGATTATAGACTTACTCAAGCGCATTGCTCAATATGACTCCGTGGCCTTCCAGACTTTCTATGGAGCCCATGCCGGACTACTTTACTCGACGATTTATCGGGTCCTCAACGATCATGACGATACTCAGGACGTGCTTCAAGAGGTCAGTATGCAGCTCTGGTTGAAGGCCCATCTCTACGAACCGAGCAAAGGTCGGCCGTTGACTTGGGTCACGACGATGGCACGCAATCGGGCAATTGACCGGATTCGCGCGAAGAAACGCCGCTATCTCCTAAACGACACGTTTAAAGGTCGCCTCGACCAGGAAGACCTTGTCGCAGAGAATCGCGGTCTAGAAAACCTCGAAAAAGCCGAGATCAGCCAACAGGTCAAGACAGCGGTCAGCCAGCTAAATCCGGAACAACGCGAAGCCATCGAGTTAACCTACTTCCAGGGCATGACCCAGACCGAGGCCGCTAAACGCCTGCGCCAGCCACTCGGTACAGTAAAGGCCCGAGTCCGTAGGGGACTGGCGAAACTCAAGGCATCCGTCAGTTTAAAGTCTTAGGCGCTCATCCAAGCACTCCCCTGCTTCATGGGCACCTCAGCACCAAAGCCACCCGGAACGGTCCGGATCGACAAGTGGCTCTGGGCGGTTCGCCTGTTTAAGACTCGTGCTTTCGCGGTCGATGCCTGTAAGCGCGGACGTGTGCGCATCGCGGGGACCAAGGCTAAGCCTTCCCGATCGGTCAACCTCGGTTGTATTATCGAGGTCGAATATCCAACCATTCATCGGACCGTCAAGGTCGTCGGCCTTCTCAACAACCGAGTCGGATCCAAGCTGGTCCCCCAGTATGTCGAGGATCTCACGCCCGAAGCAGAGCGAGAGAAGGCGATAAAAATCCGTAAGGAGAACCGACTCAACCGCGTCTTCGACGTTCCCGGCCAAGGTCGCCCCGACAAGCGACAGCTTCGCGAGATCCGTAAATTCGAAGAAGCCCAGACCGCCTTCGAAGGTGTCGAAAGCGACGATGACGACGAATTCCCCGAGTTTGGCTTTCTCGACAACCTCTAACAGGCTAATTTACTAAAACCGGAACCGCATCCCAATTCCGGGATACTTCAGCCCCCAGTGGATGAAGCTGACCGACAGCTGATCGGTAGCATCGAAGGACGCCGTCAGGTGGTGATTGGTGCCGCTCCACTGGTAGATAATCGACGCCCGGTCTCGACGGACACTGGCCCCGCCGACGAAGATAGGCTCGTCGGTTTCGAAGATATAGGCACCTCCTGCATACGGGCCAACCGTAATTCCCTGCCAAGTAGGAAGCCCCTTGCTGAGTACTGCCGAGGCGCTCTGGCTGTTGATCTCGGCGCCATCGATATTGAAGTCGTCGTTCGACGTTGCGACGATCAAGCCCGGCCGTTTGCGAGTCTCGGACATCAGTCTCCAAGTCGCGAACCCTCCGACTTGATCGACCAGGGGCCGGTAATCGATACCTAGCATGATATTCGGATGCACCGCATAGGCGGCGCTCACGTAGAGCCGACCGGTCTCGTCCTTGCCCGGAATCCAGCGGGCGCTGGTAACCACCTTCGTCGGGGTGCCGTCTGCGGCAGCACGCACGGTGCCGCCTTCTCCAGGTCACATGGTTCAGGTAGGAACCTCGGACGGAACAAAAGCAGGTTTGTCTTCGGTAGTCGGGGCCACATCCTGAGCCCCGAGAGGAAATCCCGGAACCAAAAGGGCAAGCGCAAACAGTGATCCTATAGCCTTCGACATAAACGACCCTACGATCCTACGCCAACTTAGACAAGGTTACTCTGTCGAATCACGAAGATCGTAACTGGGAAGACAGCCTCTAGTGCGCCAAGCCTAACCTAGCGTATAGAGCCGCGACAGCTTTATTCGGGCCTTCCCTGAGCGGGCAGGGCAGGACGCGGGAGGTGGGCGACCGCTATTTGGAAGGATTGGCGCTCTGGCAGGCCGAGGACGTCCTGCCCTACCAGAAGCACTTGGCTACGAGGGCAGAGAAGGGAGGGACACGCCCCTTCTTCGTACGCCCGTTCTTCGGTAGGGCAGGACGTCCCTGGCCTGACGAAGGGAGCCCTAGCGACCGCTCCCTCGTTATCCAAGCCGAAGAACGAAGAACGTCACAAGTGCCAGCACTCCAAACTTGGGGGGAGAGCTCCCGACTCGGCCGACTCGGCGAAGCTTTGTCTTGCGACGGAATGGGAACTCGTAAATTCAACAGCTAAGACTGGACGATCTACTAGCCTTGCTCTTCGCCACCTTCCGGCGCTACGAGCTTCTTCCGCGCCGCACTCGCTTCACGAGCCGCGAGAAAGAACGACTTGAGCATGGCCTTAGACTCGTCCTCGAGAAGCCCCGGAGTAATGTCGCTATGATGGTTCAAGGTCGGGACCTGCAGTAGATTAGTGAATCCCCCAGCCGCTCCGCCCTTGGCATCCCGACACCCGAAGATCACTCGGCGAATCCGGCAATGAACGATCGCTCCGGCACACATAGGACACGGCTCCTTAGTGACATAAAGATCGCAGTCGGTCAGGCGCCAGTCGTCCATGGCATCCTGTGCCTGGGTCAGCGACAGCATCTCGGCGTGGGCGGTGGCGTCCCTTAGCTCCTCGACTTGGTTGAACGCCCGGCCGATGATTCGTCCGTCTTTGACGATGACCGCGCCGACCGGCACCTCGTCTTTACGATAGGCCTTTTCCGCCTCGCGGAGCGCCTGGCGCATGAAGTGCTCGTCGCTATTTAGGTCGATGATCGGACTATCGCTCATATCTTGGATCGCTCGGCAATGGTTCTGCTTGCCAGTCGTGGACTGGCGAAGATAGTGCCCCCTCACCATGGATTTCAATCAGCGAATCGTCGCACCTTCCCTACTTGCCGCCGACTGGTCGAAGATCGGCGACGAGATGCAACGAGCCGAGGCCGCCGGCGCAGACTGGCACCACCTCGACGTCATGGACGGCGCGTTCGTAGACAACATCTCGTTCGGTCCCGCCATGGTGAAGACCGCCTGCACTTGCGCCACCATCCCCTGCGACGTTCACCTAATGATGCACCGCGCGGACCACTACCTCGACCGATTCCTCGAAGCTGGCCCAGACAATATCTCGATTCACGTCGAAGCCGATTACGACTCCGACGTGCGCACCACCTTGGATCGGATCAAGGCTGCCGGATGCGAGGCCGGCATCGTCCTCAACCCGGCGACCCCATTTTCCGAAGCCCTCCCCTACCTCGACGAGAACCTCGACCTTGTCCTGATCATGACCGTCGTCCCCGGCTTCGGCGGCCAGTCATTCATGGAGACCGAGACCATGCCGAAGCTTGCCGAAGCTCGTGCCTACCGCGAAAAACACGGCCTTCAGTATCACCTTCAAGTCGATGGTGGCATCGATCCGAAGACCGCACCGATCGCCACCGAGAACGGTGCTAACTCGCTCGTCGCAGGCACCTCGTGCTACCGTGCCCCCGATATGGCAGAGGCAGTGACCGCGCTCCGGAGTTAGGTAAAGGTCTCCCTTCCTTGACCCGACCATTGCAGAACGCTAGCGTTTCTTTATGAAGGCTCGTTCTGCAACCCTCCTCGCCTGCCCCGTCTTACTCCTACTCGCGTCCTGCGTCGTAGACGAGATCCCAGGCTACAGTCCGAATCGTGCCCAGCCACGCACGGACGGCCTCCTAAACACCGCCTCCGGTACGACCAAACTCGGTGCCAGTCGGCCCAGCACCGACAAGTTCGATATCACCGACCTGGTCAGGGCCAAGAACCGGGCCATCCTTACCACCGGGCTCGATTCGGCACGTAACCCCATCGATGCCACCGGCACCGTTGTTAGCAACGGTAAGATCTACCTTCACACCACCTGGACCGACCTTCCCGACCACGACATCCAGGCCAAGACGGAACTGCGCGACACCCAGGGAGCCATCGTCCATACCGCGCACAGCACCTTTCGCCCCCAAGGCGGCGCCTGGGTCAGCTTCGCCTGGTACACCTTCAAGGACGCCGACCTTCCAGGAGTCTGGGAGTTCGCCGTCACCCTCGACGACACACTCGCCCTGAAAAAAGAATTCCTAGTCCGCGAGCCCCACGGCGTGATCCGCTCGCAACAATCCACCAACCGCCCCGTCGGAGAACTTATTCCGGACGGGATCGCCCCCCCCCAGACTGCCGAACTCCCAACTTCCCTCAACGAAATACCGGAGCTCGAAGCCTTGCCACCACGCCCAAACATCCCTGCCCGGCCATCGGCACCGCGCACTCGCCTGCCGGATTTTGGCGACCCTTCGCGGTAGGGGCGAAGCGGACATAGCCGAAGAGACATCCATCCCTACTTTAAGCGCAAGGTAGGAACGGTCGCTCCGTCGCCGTTCGTCGCGCTTACCCAACCAACCACAAGCGCCCCCGGACCGCCGAGGACATCGCACAGCAAACCCCAACCGGTGTCTATGACAAAAACGCTTTCTGGGACGCCCTGGAAGAACTTGAGCTAGGTCGCTCTCGCAACTCCCGATCCGGCGTGGTCATCCGAAACGCGATCCTCGTTCTCCAAGGCATCGGCGAAGGCCGCCGGACTCCCGGAGGAGAGGGCCGAGCCGAGCTTTTCTGGCAGGAGATTGGAAAAAGGCTCGGATGTAGCAACGTTGATCAAGAACTCCTCCTCTACGGGGATCTCGATTTCTAGCCGGTCGCTGATGGAAATGGCGGTAAGACGGGAACGCAGAGAATCGATCAGGTGCGGCCGGGCCTCTTCGGGGAAGTCCGCCCCTAGAAGAACGCGGCCGAGTTCGAGAGAGCGGCTTGCTGCGGTGTTCTGGGCAGCGAGGTCGGCCTGCTCCTCGGGGGTGAGAGGCGGCGGTCCGGGGTTTTCTTCGGGGGGCTCGTCCGGTGTGGATGTCCGAGCAAGCGGGCCGAGTCCGCCTTCGCCACCGAGCTGACGGGTATTGCTTAAGGTGGGTTGCAGAAGGCCGGCCTCGACAAGCCGGTCGATGGTGGCCTTGGACTCACTGTCAATGACCTCGAACTCGACCGGAAACAGCGGATCGCTTTTGCTCCCGCCGTAGAACTGCTCGAAGTGGCCAACAAGTTTCTCCTTCCACAGAGTAGCCCCGCGTTTGACCACAACAATGATCTTGGACCCACTACAGCCATCGGCAAAGACCTCCTCGCAACTGACCATGCCGTCGCCGAGATCCGCAGAGGCAGCTTCGGCAAAGGCCAAACCGGGATCGGTTACGAATTCCGGGTGGTCTTTCTGAGTCTTCTCGGCGGCCTCTCCCGCATCGCCTACGACGGCTTCGAGTCGCTTGTAAAACTCAGTACGGCCCCCGGTGGTGGCCATCTCGTCGAGGTCGCCAATACTGTCGAGTACACCGTCGGCAAGACGCTGTTTGTGGCTGAGAGTGCCGATCATCCGCTGCTCGATGCTGTCCTTGGCTACGATGTTTATTACGGTGACGGGCCGGGTCTGGTGTTTGCGCCAAGCCCGGGCAATCCGCTGCTCGAGCTTAGCTGGATTCCACGGCAAGTCGCAGTTGATGACGAAGTTGGCGACCTGAAGGTTGAGTCCAGTGACCCCGCAATCAGATGTCAGAAATACGCGACATTCGGGCTCGGTCTTGAAGCGATTGATCTCGCCCCGACGCTTCGGCTGAGGGACCTTGCCGGTGTGCCAAGCAAAGCCCACACCTGCTGGCACCAGCACCTCATCGCGGAGCTGTTCCAACATCCGCACCCACTCGGAAAAAATGATAACCTTGTTCTCCGGCTCGGCCAGAATCTCATCGAGAACGGCGGCGAGTTCGGGAATTTTCGAGGACGATAGGTCGTCTGCGTCGAGGATGAAATTGGTGTCGCACGACATCCGCATCATGGCAAGTTCACGCATCAACTTGTCGTGTTCCTCCTTGGTCAGCGAGCGGCGCTTGGCTTTGTTGCTAAGGACCGCCACGGCAGCTCCATGGTCGTCATGGGCTCGGCGCTGAGCGAGAGTGAGATCGACGATCAAGGTCCGGTCGTTGCGCTCGGGGATCGAGTCCTCCACAGCGGACTTGCGACGGCGAAGGAAGACCGGCGCGATCCGCTCGCGCATTTGCCCGAGGTTGCAGTAACCAACCGGCTTGCCGTCTTCGTCGAGCTTGTAGAAGTCACGGTTGAAGCGAAACAGCGAGCCGAAGACATTGGGGTCGAGGAATTCGATCAGCGAGTAGAGTTCGTCAATGCGGTTCTCCAGCGGGGTGCCAGTGAGGGCGAAGGCGTAGGGGCTCTCCAAACGTTTGATCGCTTGGGCGGTCTTGGCAGTCCAATTCTTGATCCGTTGGGCCTCGTCGAGGATGACCAGATCGGGTTGCAGATTAGCATTGATCAACCCACCATCACGGAGAATCTGCTCGTAGTTCGTGATCAGGAAGAAGGGCGGATCCTCATCCCGGTAGGCACGAAGCCGCACATGGGCTGGACCAAAGACTGCGGCGTGGGTCAGGGACGAGAACTTCTCGATCTGCTCCTGCCACTCTGCCTTGAGCGAAGCCGGGCAGACAATGAGGACGCGACGTACCTTACCCAGGCGCGCGAGGAGGGCAGCGGCCGCAATCGCCTGCACCGTTTTCCCCAAGCCCATCTCGTCAGCAAGCATTGCGCGTCCACTGAAGGCGAGGTGGAGCATACCCTCGCGCTGATACGGGTAGAGCGGATGGAGAGTAACCTCGCCGTCCCACTCGCCGCTGCGAACTTGCTCATCGTAGTCACGGCGGAGGGCCCGGCGTTCGGCTACCTGGGCGCGAGATTCGAGAAACGTGGTTACCTCTGCACCAATCCAGATTTTCCGCGACCTGGATTTTCCCAAGGCTTCGCCGGCTTCCTCGGGAGAGATACCATCAGCCAAATGGGACTTGTCCCCGCCCCCATCGAACCATCCCGCGAAGCTGGCTGGGAGATGCTTCCCGCCAACTTCGATCCGTAGCGTGCCGTGCTCTTCGGAAATGCCGACCACAGCCTTGCCCCATCCGGAGGCCTCGGCCTCGCGGAATTTTTTCACCTGCCCCCGACGTTGCAACCAGAGAAGAGTTGCCTCGACGTGCTTGCAGGAGCGGAGCCCGTTCTGGGAGTAGTCGCGGCAGGTGCAGGCGAAGCTACGAACACCGATGTCGCGGATCTCGACGGCATAGGTCATGCCGCTGTCCGAAGTGACTGCATAGCGTCCGAAAACTGGTATCGTAGTGTCTTCGGCTACGATACGAAACGTCTCTTCACGGGCTCGCTGACGACGCCGTTCCAACTCGTCCTCGTCCGTAGTGCGCCAATCCGATTTCAAGGGCAAGACAGATTTTTTCGCCGCCTTCCGCGTGATCCTCTTCTTTCTGGTCGCCGTTTTCTTCATCGCCTCTGAGTATGGAGACTCTCATCTAACACCTACCTTCTCTATGGCCAAGACAAAGCGATCAAAGCTGTAGCCTGTGGTCTCCCAACACTGGCACCTCCGCGCCGGAACGGGAACTCGTGGGAGCGGTTGAGCCCGCGTGTTCCCCGGCCCACGTCATCCAAACCGGTGGCAAGCGACGCAATCGAACAATCGAACCGCAGTCCAAACTTGGGTCGCAGGACGGTGGCTATGGAGTGCTCTCGGCTGTCGGAGTTTTCAAGGCTCCGCCGTAACGGACCGAAGGCAAACACCGCACGTCCCAACGGCGTTTGATCAGGAATTTGAATGGATTTGACTCCAGCGGCTTCCACTGGCCGCCCCGCCGAAGGCTCCTTAACCTGGTTTAAATATCTTCCGGAACTGTCTCTCTGCTTCAAGCGCCCCGACCAGAACCAGTTCGCTTCCTTCCGTAAGAAGTGCCTGCGGGTCTGGATTGATGTCTCGCTTTCCTTCTAGCTCAATGGCGATAACGGTGCATCCGCAGCGGGATCGCACTTCGGACTCTGCCAGCAATTTCCCAGCCAGTGACGGCGGTACATCGACGGAGAAGATATTGACCCCTTCAGCAAGGAGTAGTGTGTCGCTTCCTCGAAGGACATTAAAGATGATATTCGCACCCATGGAGGCGTAGGAGAGCACGAGATTCGCACCAGCCCGATGAAGCCGCGAGACGTTCCGAGTCCGTGTGCTCCGACTGATGATTTGAAGGCCATGTCGCAGTCGCCGATAGAAGATCGTCAGGAAAATGTTGAGTTCGTCGTCGTGGGTTGTGATCACCACGGTAGCCGCATCCTGAATCCCAGACTTCTCAATCATCTCCAGATCGGAGGCATCACCGATGAGTGTGTGCTTCAAGCCTCTCACACGTTCCTGATCCTTCTCGATTAGAGTCCACTCGACGCCTGCATTTGACAAGGCGATTGCAGTCGCTCTTCCGACCCGACCACCGCCAACGATGACAACTTGGTGATTCTCGCCATCATCCTGTCCATAGATCTCATTGAAACACTCGATCTGCTCGTTCGTCCCGGCCAGTATGAGGATGGTCACGCTGGTGATCTTGCTATCGGCGTCAGCTTGTCGAAACTGTCCATGCGTCCACAAGCCAACAATCGATACACCTGTATGAGACCTAAGTTGAGTTTCAGCAATGGTTTTGCCAACGAGAGACGTCCTTCCAGGGCTGGCCTCGGCGATCACCAGATTATCGATATTCCCGATCACGTGGGCAGCTGAGTCGTTTCCTAACACGCGGCGAGCAAGAGCCTGTCCCATCATTTCATCCAATCGGAGAACATGGGTGACGCCTGCCAAATCTAGTGCATCCCGAACGCTGTCCGATGTCGCCGAGGCCACGATCGGCACATTGTCAGAGTATTCGCGCACGGTGAACGTTACATTCGTATTTGAAACATCATCAAGAGTCGTCACGACCATTGCCGCCTTGTCGATGTGCAGACCTGCGTAGGTGTCCGGATCACTGTGTTCGCCGACAATGACAGGCACCCCTTCATTCCGAAGCTCCAATGCCCTCTCCAAATTCGGGATGATGTAGTAACACCGATACCCGTATTCGTCTAACATCTGAACTAGGTATCTCGCTACGGGACCGTAGTTCGTGAAGATCACATGCCCCTCAGTGCCTGTGGGTAACGTCCTCGGAGCTTTTGCCGATTCTTGCGCCTTCATCCAGGGCGCGTAGAAGAATTCGATGAAGGTGAACGGTAACAACACGAGTAGGAACACGACTCCTGTCAGCAAAACAATGAGAGAAAATATACGTCCAGCATCGCTAGCAAACGTAATATCGCCAAATCCTAGGGTCGACATGACGGTGAGTGTCCAATAGACACCAGTCGCCCAACTATGGTGCTGCCCCTCGCGCTCCATAAGCAAGTGGAAGACCACACTAAAAATGGTGATCAGTGCGATTAAAACCGCCAACAGCTTGGCAAGGGCCGCAAAATTAGAGCGATCCGTCCGCGATGCCACCACAGCCGTCATGACCGAGATCAAAGATTTCATGCTAACGAGTGGAGCATCCTTGGTAACGAGCAACTAGGATTCTGGTTTCTGAAGAGCGATGTCAGGTCGTTGATTGCCTTGAAGCTATCGAACGACTTGGTCACTCCTCCAGCGGCGAGGATGACGTCGGTGTCTCGAAAGACGGGGAAAGGGCGGGAAGTTGAGCAGGTCAGGACGCTGGTAATTGACCACGGAAGGCTGCGTAGGTTTGTAAGAAATCGTCCGAGCTAACTGGCCTCACCGACGAGTTCCCGTTCCGGCGCGATCCAAAGCTCCGACAAGCCGGGAGCACTCCAAACATAGCCGTCCCGTGACCCAGTTTGGAGTGCTGGCGCTTGCGCTGAGCTTTACCCACAAGTCAATTATTATGACTTGTACAATTTTTATACTGTGA
>ENA-ORXR01001266-ORXR01001266.1-marine-metagenome-genome-assembly--contig:-NODE-1266-length-27419-cov-15.438190_pt1 | contig 27419 bp, 29 predicted proteins | sample MGYA00237866_ERZ511479 | MGnify/ENA metagenome assembly ERZ511479 | reverse complement strand
CCCCCCGTGCCTCTGCGTGCACTCCCTCGACCCGGCGCGTGGGGCTCACAGGGCAGCGCCCACTGCGCGCTCGGCCCCTACTGGGCGTCGCGCACGGGCAAGGCGGAGCTCACGGCGGTGCAGCTGTCGCGCCGTGGCGGTACCGTCCACGTGACGGTGCGGGGGGACGGGCGGGTCGGCTTGGGTGGGAGGGCCCGCGTCTCTGTGCGGGGGACGCTTGACCGGTGGGAGGCGCCGGCGTGACGGAGCGGAGGGGGGGGGGGGGGGGGTGGTTTTTTTTTTTCCTTGGTCGATGCCGGGCGTGCGCGGGCGGGAAACAGGGTTGGAGGCCCTCCTCAGGGAGTCTAGGCGGTCGGCGTCGACCCGTCGGCCGGGCGGACACCCCGACCGCGGGGCAGCGCCGGTGGCCCTGTCGCCGCTGCCGCCGCCGCCCCGCCGCCGCGCCTGTGGGGGTCTTGGCCGCCGCCTGCCGGGCGGTGCTCTTTGGCCACCGCCCGTCGGCGCTCGCGGTCGATCACGCCCCCCCTCGTGCCGATGTTTTGTGTTTAGCATTTGGTGTGGCGGGCGGGGGCCTGCGCGACGGCCGGTGGCGTCTCGGACGCGGGTGCGGCCGGGTGCGGCGGGCGCGGTCACGTGTCGCCCGTCTGCCCTTTCGGTGTGCCGTGCACACGGCGGCCGCGGCGACGGCATCCACGAGCCGGGGGGGGCGACGCGCGCGCCCATCTGCGCGTCTGTGCGGCGCGCGTGGCCCCTGCAGGTGCCGTCGACCACGGGCGAGGTGGGGGGTGCGGTCACCCGCACGTGTTTTTTTTTGTTGCTGTTGCTTGGGGGCGTGCGGGCAACACGGGCGACGGCTGGTGGGGATGGGCGCCGGTGGCGTGTCGGGGGCGGTGGGGTGTTGGCGGCGGCTCTGGAGGCTGTGGGGGGAGGTCGGGCTCGTGGGGAGAGAGGCGGGCGGGGTGGGGGACCATTGTCGCTCGCGTCGCCGCCGTCGGGCGCGGTGGCCAACGCCGCGTTTGAGGCTGGCGCATTGGCGGTGCACGCGGTGCGGTCGAGCGTCGTTTTTTCTGTGGTTTGTCGGGGTGTTCTTCGCTGTTGCCGAAACGCACCCAACGCAGATGTCTTTCTCTGTCTTCACGCACTCAACGCAGATGCTCACGATACCCGTGCGCCGCTCTCATACCCGTGCGCCGCTCTCATACCGGTGCGCCTCTCTCATACCCGTGCGCCGCTCCCACGCAAGCGCGTCAATCGAGCTGCTCAATCACCTCGGCGTCCCCCACCCGGCGCTTGATCCGCCGCGTGGCGGTCAGGCGCGCGGCCTGCCACGGCCCGAGCGACGGCACGCTCGCCACGACGTGCGCGCACAGCGTGGCGGCGTGGCGGCTCATCCCCACCGTGTCGGCGCCCGCGTGGAGCAGCGCAATCACCACCACCCGCCAATCCTCGAGGCGGGTGCGGTCCGCGTCGCTCACGCTCGCGCGGTCCGCCGCCGTGCGGCCGCGGCGCAGCGCGTGGCCGACCGCGACGGCGCGGAGGGGGATGTCGGGCCGCGAGTCGGGCAACAGCGCCGCTGCCTCCCGCCGCCGCGCCAGCAGGTCGATTAGCCACTTGATGGCGGCGGCGAGCGGCGTCTGGTGGACGCTGTTGGGGGTGCGCGCGTCGGCGCCGCGGTGGAGGAGGGCCACCACCGCCAGTCGGTCGGCGCGGCGGCTGGCCACGTGCAGCACCCGGTCGCCCGCGTCCTTGTCGGCGGCGTGGAGGAATGGGCGCACCTGGGGGTGGTCCAGCAGTGCGAGGCGCTTGTGTCGCACCGCCTCGAGGGCGGGCGTGCTCGTCGCCCCGCGCGGGTGCTCGGCGGGGAGCAGGTCCATGATGGCCTTGTGGCCGAGCGTCACCGCCATGCACAGCGGCGTGACGCCGAGGAGGATCGTGGCCGTGGGGTTGGCGCCGCGGACGAGGAGTGCGGCGACCATGGAGGTGTTGCCCCGGCTTGTGGCACAGTGCAATGGGGTCCACCCGTCTTGGTCGGTGGCGTGAACGTCAGCGTCTGCCTCGAGTAACATCTCAACGACATTGGAGTGCCAGTTCCACGCCACCAAGTGCAGCGCGGTCCTGCGGTCACTGGCCTTGGCTTGCACGTCGGCACCAGCCTCCAGCAGCGCTTGCACCGACTCGGACGACCCATACTGGCCAGCCCAGTGCAGCGCCGTCTTACCGTCGTCGGCCAAGGCGTGCACGTCGGCGCCCGCCGTCAGCACCGCCTGCACCGCCTCGGCGCACCCACTCCTGCCTGCATAGTGCAGCGCGGACATTCCGTCGTCGGCCTTGGCGTGCACGTCGGCGCCCGCCGTCAGCACCGCCTGCACCGCCTCGGCGCGCCCACTGCTGCCTGCATAGTGCAGCGCGGACATTCCGTCGTTGGCCTTGGCGTGCACGTCGGCGCCCGCCGTCAGCACCGCCTGCACCGCCTCGGCGCACCCACTCCTGCCTGCATTGTGCAGCGCGGTCTTACCGTCGTTGGCCTTGGCGTGCACGTCGGTGCCCGCCGTCAGCACCGCCTGCACCGCCTCGGCGCGCCCACTGCTGCCTGCATAGTGCAGCGCGGTCCTTCCGTAATTGGTTTTGGCGTGTACGTCGGCGCCCGCCAGCAGCACTACCTGCACCGCCTCGGCGCGCCCACTCCAGCCTGCATAGTGCAGCGCGGTGCTTCCGTCGTTGGATTTGGCGTGTACGTCGGCTCCCGCGGCCACGAGTGCCTGTACCGCGTCAGCATGCCCGTTGTTTCCGGCGACGTGAATCGATGTACAGCCTTTGAGATTACGGGCCTCGAGGTTGGCCTTTGCCGCATGAAGGACGTCCAGCATATCGATGCTCCCAAAAGCGCCGGCGTGATGCAGTGCAGTTTGGCCACCAGTGTCCGTGGCCAGAACGTCCGCACCCGCTTGCACCAACACCTCCACCGTCCGAGCGTTCCGGCTCCACGCCGCGTGGTGGAGCGCGGTCGCACCATTGTCGGCTGTGCCGTGCACGTCAGCGCCCGCCAAAAGCAGCGCCCCAACCACCTCGGTGCGCCCAGCCCACGCCGCGTAGTGTAGCGCGTTCTTGCCCTTCACGCCCTTGGCGTGCACGTCGGCGCCCGCCGCCAGCAGGGCACCCACAGCATCGGCGCTTCCGCCCCATGCCCCTGCGTGCAGGGCCGTCCACCCATCGGCGTCTGGCGCGTGTACGTCAGCGCCCGTCGCCAGCAGCACCGTGACGGCCGCGGCGCTGCCGCGCAACCCCGCCTCGTGTAGTGTCCAACTCGGCGGGGGCGCCCCGTCCGCGCTCCAGCCATGCCCCGCCGTCGGCGTGGTCGCATCCGCTCCGCCGCGGGCTGCGTGTGACGGCCAGCCGCCGCCGCTCGACGCGTCGGCGTGCGGCGCCGAGTCGCCCGTCGGAGACTTGGACGCTTTTGACGCGCCGCCGCCCATGGCGGTCCACGAGAGGAGGGAACACTAGTGATGGAAAAAAACCCGAGCAATCCAAGCTGCGACCGGCGGGCGTGAGAGTCCTGTCGTACAGGGGTGGGAAAAACACGCACGGCAGCGGAACGCTCAGTCTGGTGGCCTGCACGGTCGCACTCGACGGTGGCGCGATGGTGGCACGACGCGGCCGGCGCTCACAGCAGGCCCTATGGGAAAAAAACCAGGATAAAACCCGGATCCCTGGACCCCACCCCACCAGTGCCCCGGAATCTGGCGCCCTGGAAGCTTCTCCCCGCTTCCAGACCGTTCGATCCACAGTAAGCACATCGTGAGGATCCCAGCAGCGCTACGATTGGCCCAATGGATCATTCGGGAAAGTGCTTCCGTAATGTCCCTTAATGATCTAGAAGCATCCAACCAGGTGACATGTGGTTCCATAACTAAGGCCTCAGCGCCTTCGGTTCCGGCCCCGCAGACTATTTATTCCCACCCAACAGTGTGTCCCGACCGCCTTCTCCCTCCCCGACGTCGCCACCGCGGCTACCTTCCCACCACCCCACCCCGCCTGCCAAGCCCTTCAGGACTGCCCCAGTTCGAGCTGGAAATCAACGCTCCTCGAACCATTCCCCCCCTCATCCCTCCACCGCCCTCTCACGGCTTCCCTCTGCCTCCCCCGCCATCCAGCCAATCCTGATGGCCCCACCCCGTACCCCCCCCCGCCGTCCTGGCAACACAGCCGGCATGCGGGCGTGTTCTTGCCCACTGTGCAGCGGGGGGGCGCCGGGGGGATACTCTTTGATACCGCGGAGTACCTGGTTCGTACACCGGAGGGTACGGAGCGGCCGACCCCCTCGCTCACGTCGCGGGGCGGCTGCAGCCGCCGCCCCTGCCGCTGCCGCCCCTTCCGCTGCCGCTCCTGCCCCTGCTTCCGCGAGCGCCGCCCAAGGGCCTATATCAGAGGATGGAGGCACTGGCGAAGGTGGTGGCGTGGGCCGCGCGGAAGCAGACGCTGGTGGGGCGCAAGAGGTTCAGCCGGCGCGGGCCCCCGAGCCTCATTCCCTGCGGCCTAACGGCGTGTGCATCCCTGCCCAAGTTTTCCAGGACAACATAGATGACTTTGTTGCTTACAACTTCGTTGTACAGCACTGTCTCTCCCGAGAAGCGGCGGAAGACTATCTCCGCCAGCGACGCTCCTCAGGGAGCTGTCGCACACCCTACGTCCTCGACTCTATGATCGAGTCATGCGTCGACCTACATACTAGGAAGGTCGAGTGCTGCAGCGCCGGCTGTGTGGCGTTTACCGCCCGATTTCACTGCGTGCGACATTTGCAAGGCCCCGCGGCACCGCGCTGACGGAGATCCCCACAAGCATGCCATCTACTGGCCACTCCTGCCGTGGCTCAGGATGATGCTCGCCGACTCAGAAATTGGGACGGATATGGTCAAGGCTATGAAAGAAGCGCGGGAAGCAGCTGCAACGAGCCCTGTTCAAGGTCTTCGTGATTGGTTCGACGGCGCTACGTTTCGCAAGCTCGTAGAGCTGGGCTACTTCCCGTCGAACACGTGCATTGCCCTGAGTATTTCGACCGACGGTTTTCAAGCTTGGAAGCAGAGAGGTTTCGAAGGTTGGCCAATAATCGCCACCGTACTTAACGTTCATCCGAGCTCAAGAGTACAAGTCGTGTCGCAATTGATCCTAGGGATCACTCCTGGACCTGGGCAACCTGCCGAATTGGACTCTTTTCTACACCCAGTGGCGGAGGAGCTGAACGATTTGGCAGCGGGCGTCAGCGGCGTGACTGTCGCCGGCTTCTCAGAGCCCCAGGTCCTGCGCGCCTTGGTCGTCCAGTTCACAGGCGACATGCCCGCAGGTGACAAGTTGCTCAACGCCATCGGCGGCAACGGCGAGTACCCCGGTCGGTTTCGAATTTTCGCGGGCGTTCGGCAGAAGCATCGATACTATTATCCTCCCTACGCTCCTGACGACCCCCCCCCCTCAAAACGACGAAAATTCGACGTCAGTGGCAACACGACGCCTCGGCGGACGGCGGCAAGCATCGCGGCAAGCGCCGCAAAAGTCGAGGACGCGCGCGCGGCGGGACAGAGCAAGGCAGCCGTACGCATGCTGGCCCAGAAAGAGGGCATCAAGGGATATTCGCTCTTCGTCTCGCCGAGCCCAGAGGACAAGGCTCGCTACCGGGCCCTGAAGTATCTCTGGGAGATCGGGCCGGAACTCCTGCCGTACGACACCATGCATCTGTTTTTCTGCAACGTCGTTCCTCGTCTGTGGGAGCTGTTCGCCGGCGAGAACGAAAAGATCGGTGACGACCAGCCCTGGGTCATTTCTAAGGCTGTTCGTGAGGTCATAGGCCGCGAGATCAGAGCAGGCCGCCGGACTGTACCTCTGAACCAGGCGCGCTCACTTCGGGATATTCGCAAACATTCGGGCTCCTACAAGGCCATCGATTGGTTGTACTTCCTGCTGAGTGTCGGTGAAGTCGTGCTAGCCGACCGAATTCCCGACCAGTTTTTCAAGATTTTCATGCTACTTTGTCAAGCCGGCAGCATACGTTTCCAGCCAAGTTTCGTGACGGAGGAGGAGCTGCAGACGGTGGATCAGCTGCTCAAGCGGTTTTGCCTGGACTTCTACACCAAGGTGTACGCTGGAAGGGAAGAGCGACTTCGGCTCTGTCGGCCGACCATGGTGGCCCTGTTGGACGTGGCCCCTAACCTCCGTGCATGTGGCCCTGCATGGTCGTATTGGCAATTTCCCGCTGAGCGCCTCATTGGCACTCTTACCCGCCTCATCCGGTCTCGGCGGTTTCCCTACGCGGCACTGACGACGGCCGTATCGGCCAAGTATTCGGCGGAGCTCGTGACAACCTTTGCCGAGACGCACGTGCCGGAGGCATGGGCGGAGGCGACTGGAAAACCCGTACGACGCGAAAGTCAAACTCCCGCGGGCACGTTTTCGGTTTGCAACGAACCCAAGATTGATCTCCTCCCTCCACGCAGGGCGGCGGCTGCCCTGGTTGGCCAAGAACTGGTGCAATTGAAAGCCGTGCTGGAATTGGAAGGCGCCTCCAACGTTCCTGCACGCATATTTGCCAAGAAATACTTTCGCATGCGGCTGGCAAACGGACAAATTGCGGGAACGGTTTCCTCCTCGGATGAGGCTGGCGACCGCCGCCGCGACCACTTGGTGCGGGTGCGTTCCCACATGCGACAAGCGGTGAGGCGGGGGCGCGGTGTGGAGGAGGTCCCCGCTAACGTGTACGGGGCGGTGCACCATTACGCCGTCGTTTTGATCGACGGCGCGCCCAAAACGTACGCATACCTCGAGTGCGTCAAGTCCTCTGCCGACCGGCACGGCTCGTCGGGGCTGCCAGAAAAAAGGCGTGAAACCGACTGCTTTACAAGCTTGGGGGGCACGAGGCGCTACGTGAACGTCACGGCCATTGATGCTGTTGTGGGTACTCTTTTTGTGAGGGACAGGCACGTCGTTTTGTACACGAGGGAGGTGTTCAGTACTGAGTAGACACTTGGGTTTTCTCTATACTCGTGTCGATGGGTCCACGGTCCTCTGTCTGGACCAAGCATTGTTGCTATGCCGTCGAGGGATTGGCAAAGAGCGACCGATAGGCACAAAGGGTACTGATGCGGCAGTGGGGGCCATTGTGGCGGCCGCTGAACTGGCCCAGACTGCCGCATCAATCAACAAGGGCACTGTCAAGTCGCGAATTGGGTGACTTCAAACAGTGGTCAAATTGTATTTATATTTGGCCTGTACCCACAATGTGTTGCCAAGGCCTTGGCCTCTGTGATCTTGCACACGACGTCGTCTTCGCCCTGGCATCGGTTTCCTTGAGCTTGTCCTGCGCTGGCCGCTGCATCCGGGCGAGCTTTTGAGCTACATTCTATGCCACCTTTTGACGTCCACAATGGTTTCCCATCGACGCAGGCAGTCTGGTGCCGCTAGATCTACAAGCAGCCACGTTGGTAAGAATCACGCAGATTGACCATGCTGCTCGCACGGTGTAGACGTTGTCGTATTCCCTCTGTTGTTTGTTGTGTCTTCGTGCTCTCTGTCCATTTCCTCCACTGTTCGGCATCTAAAACTGTTATTGTCTCGGTGGTATTTTCTATTCTTGTGATCGATGCTCAGACTTGGCTGGTTTGATGGCCGCCGCACAGGCGGCCGCAACAATAGGGTCCCCGGCTGGAGAAGCGCAACGCGCACCCCGCCCCGCTCCCACCCCCACCCCTCGTCGAGCTCGTTCTGCAGCAACTGAGGTGGCAGCGGGGGTGGCGACGGAGCCAAGGGCAGCTCCGTGCCGGGCGCCCCCTCGTCGATCTTCTCGCCGAGGCACTCCGGATGGCAGCAACAACCATCACCCCCCTCGTCTTGAGGCCTTAAGAACAGCAAGGTCCTCTCTGGGCGGCTCCTCCGCCCTCGGCGGTGCTGTCACCCCGCCCCGCCCCTCCCCGCCACCGTTGCGAGCCGCATTGCCTCCCCGCCCTGCTTCCGTTCCTGCTGCCCAGGATCTGCACCCCCCTATTTCTTTGCCCCCGCTTCCTCCCCACCCCGCGCCTCTTTCTCAAGCACCCCCGCCCGCCCCATCCCCTCGTCGACCTCCTGCAGCTGGTCGCGATAGCCGACCGAGTGCTCGACGGCGCACCAATGGACGAGGCGGCCTAGTTCTTGATGGAGACCGGCCGGTACCTCCCCCTAAGGCGACCATCGCCAAGATCAATGTGTTCAACGACGGCGACCTGGGAATATCCGAAGACGGCCACAAGCGCATCAGGCGGAGCATCTGCTTCGCCATCAAGCACATCCTGGGCAGTACAGCCCCGTTTTGCGAGCACGACGAGGACAAGCTGCGGCGGGCGGTACTCTTCCTGGAGGAGCGCGAGCCGCGGCTGGCGGTGTGCGAGTTGGGATGGGGTGCTTGCGCTTTGCTGTCGCGCGCATTGTCGGACCGTCGACCACGGCAGCCGCGCCGGCGGCGTGTGGTAGCCGTGGCGGATGCCGGGGCGTCAAGCACGGCGACGGACGACGGCACCGCGACCAACGCGGGCGATGGCGACGCACCCCCCGCGCAGGCGACGGAGGAGCAGCAGCTGGCCCAGCAGCAGCTGGATTTTCTGAACCAACTGGAGTGATGGGTAGGAAGAACAATAAATAGCAGCACGAACAGAAAAATAGCAGTATCATGCGCCCGTAACAAGCCCGACGCCTCGGAACAACTGTAATGTCCCGGATCACGGCACAGCGTCCCATTTCTGTCGGCTGCCTGTGAGGGCGATTGTGAGCCAATCAAAGTCTAATCGATCCTGGTTTTATCCGGGTTCCGTTCCATGCCCAGCGCCACAGTGCCTGGGACAGCGATCCGGGTTTTGTCCTGGTTTTTTTCCCATAGGGCAGGGACGAAAATGGAAGCGCCGCCGTCGACAATGCAGCGCCTGATGCGTGCAGCTGCTCAGCAAGTGCACGTGGGGGCCGCTAACGCTCTGACGCCGCACCTCTTGTAGTACTGAAGAGGCGGAATGGCAGCTGGTCAGCTGGAAGGGTGCGCCGATGCAGGAACCTAAAGGGGTCCTAAACACCTCCAGGAGGTCGTCGCCACGAGCGATCTCGCGGTGGTTTCCAGATTTAGATGTGGATCGAATCAGGGCCTGTCGGCCTTCGCAACAGCTGCCTGTGGTGCTGGAATCTGACTCTCGCAATGCCCACAGGCGCCGCCTCAGGCCACGAACCCGCTAATTTGTGGCCCGCGCAGTGCCCGTTCACAGACCGCAGCGGGCGACATCGCCTCTCTTTCCCAGAACGCTCTTTTGTGGGCGATGCGGCCCTCCACAGCAGCGCTGCTCTGGGCCGTTGCGAGGCTCATTTGGGGCTGCATTGAGGGGCTTGCGGGACTAAAAAAACTGCGGCGGACCCGCTGACTTGGGCTCGGGCGGACCGCCGGAGGTGCGAGTCAGCCATGACGTGGGTCGCAAATCAAGCCTCGAGTAGGCCTTTGAAGCGGTCGCGCTGTAGGATAAAGCTGCCTTGACGGCCCTCTCGGCCGCGGCCGATCAGGTCTGTTGTGGCCGGTTTTCCGGGATCCAAAGGGGCGGCAGAGGCGCAGTGATCAGTTTTTGGGCGACTGGAACAAGTGCTATAATCGGGCAGAGATGTGAGAACAGCATCCCCAGATGAGGTCAATTCTCGGCCCCAGTCCCCTGGACTCAGGCGCCAGATTGCTGCTCTTACCTGCAATTTTGTCCGTTGGAGGCTCTCGGCTAGCTCCTGTTGCAGTGACAACAAACAATTTTTAGGAGGAAAACTCGCTCATGTGCACGGAAAACGGGCACTTTCTCGGCACCACAGACTCCGTACATGTCCTACGGGTGAAGCGCAGTGGGTCTCGACCTTGACATCGATGCACAAAGCTATAAAGAACAGGATGAACGAGAAAAAAATGCGCTTTTGCCAGTGTTGACGACTCTGTAAGGCGCCACGTCAGCCGGAATAAGCCGATTCAATGTCAGGTGGTTCTGCAAGCACTGAGCAAGAGATCTTTCAGGATCTACGTGCATCCCTTGAATGAGTTGGCATTGGTTGTTTTGTGGAGAAAATAGTGCCTACTCGATACATGAAGTTTATTTGATTCTCACAGCATTGCAGCCCGGCCCGACGCAAGGTAGATGTGCGCCAACGGTCAGCACGGACGGCAAAACTGGCGTCCATTGTCATCATGTCTCCAGGAAGTGTGGCACCAATACCCCGCCTGACTCTCTCCCCTATTACAACAACTGCGACCCGCTCCGCCTCCTAATTCGGTTTCCTCTGTGGTTGCTTCAGCCTACACCGTTGCCGTATGTGCACGAACGTAGAGGGGCAGCGGGCTCCCCTCCCTGACCGGGCGCAGCAGCCTGGACCCGCAGAGACGCGCTCCCTGTCCAGCCTTTCTTTCGACACTCCAGCGCTCCAACTGTTGCCGAAGATTTCCGAATAGGCCTCTACGACCCCGCGGAGGCCGATTTGGAACTTTCTTCCGCAACATTTGGGAGTGCGGGAATTTTCAGAGAGCGGCCGCAATAATATGTGTCCTTTTTGTCACAGACGATAGCCTGGGCGGAGGGCCGGACACCTCGTACGCGTGCTCCACCTGCCGACAGCGAATACGGTCAGGGCAGACGATGTTGCGGTCCCCAGAAATACTTTGAGCTTCACCTCACTGCCGAAAGCCGTTCTCCCATTCTCCGACACTCAAACTGTTCCAAAAGAGTGCCTAATCGACCTCTGCGGGGTCGCAGAGGCTGATTTGGAACTCTTTTGCAACTGTTGGAGAGCGGGATGTCTGGGAGAACAGCTGTACCGTCACTCAAAAGAATCAAAACTACCTGTCGGCCATCATAAATGTGGGTTGAGCTGGGAAGGTAGGAGTTGCGGGCGCATCAGTCCAGCCTCTACTGGGCGGAGAGTGGCGAGGCATGTGGGGCGGTGAGAGTTGGAAGCCGCAAGCAAGGTGACAGGCTGATTTTCCTAGGGTCGCGTGTCAAGAAAGTTTTCGAAAGCGCGCGGGTGAGGTACCTATCCGGTGGGGCAGCCGGTTTCAGGCCCAGTCCTGGGGGGATGATCAAGAAGCAGTCTTGATCACGGTGATGAATTGTGCGGAGTCCATGGGCCCTTCGCGGCGCATAAGACCCGCACCCGCAGGTGCCCATCCCGCCCGAGCATTTCTGACACGCTCGATTACGTCGAGTCGCGCACCAACTGGATGACCCCCCCCAGCGCCAACGGCCATTGGCGCGTGGTTCTTGGCCGCCACCTGGATTTCATACTCGGCGCCCACTGTCCCCAGCATTCCGGGATCCCCCCCCCCCCGCCACGCGAACTGCGTCCTCATCCCACAGCGTTTTGCAGCGCAGGATGCCCGAGCCCCCCCCTGCGCAGCCCCTCCCGGCGCAGCAGCCCCTATTGCCGCGCGGTGCTTTCACAAGAGCCGCACTTCTTCGCTGCAGAGTACAGCAGCCTCAGCTAAATCTCCTGACAGAACCGGCACCATCCGCGCTGCTGCATTTCCACTGGCCCTGTCGGACCTGGCATGTGGTATGTAATAGACCGATGGCCGCAGGAGCTCAAAACAAGTGGACTCCTCCACACTTCTCGTGTGCTAGTAGAAGCTCACATGCCATGATGTTTTCTTGACATGAGCAGCTATGATCGGTCCCGTGTGGATTCACAAGGCCGTGGCAGATATGCAAGTGGGAAACGTGGGGTGGGCAGGGCACAGCGAGCCCACCCATTCTCGTTGCGAGAGACTGGGTGGCACGTGTAAACCACACAGAGGTAGCCTCGTCGGGAGTCGGCCGTACTGAGAAGAACGAGCGCGGCACTGCGAGCCGACCAGGCGTAGTCCCCCATCATATTTTTGCGGCGGGCGAGTTGAAGTCCGGCAGCATACTTTGCTCTTGGGAACCGATTTGTACGGATCGAGATTCTCACATAAGCAGCCCCCGTCCAGAGGCCTATTCACAGTTCCCGTAGATTTGTGTGTGGGTTTGTGTTAGTGTGAAACCCCGCTTCCAGGCACTGGAGGGGGGACGCTTATTCGAGAATCTGAAGTCGCACAAGTCCGTTCCCAATGAGAGAGTATGTTTGTTAACTGGAACTCTCCTGCCGCATACGTACAATGGGGCCGCCAGCCACGCTTTTTCTTTACACTCCTTTTTCGTCGGGACGTGTCCAGACCAGGCTACGTCTGTTTTTTGTGTGCGCAACACCCAGTATCTCGCAACGAAAGGAGCTGGGCTCGTTGTGCCGCGCCCACCCCTTGGTTCCCGCTTGCATGTCTGCCGCGGGTGTCCGTTGCTGCACAGCGTACCAACAGGCCTGACAAGCCCACCTTAACGATTCACGCAAAACCGATCAATGCCGCTCATTCCCAAACCTTGTCAAGGGAGTTCATCTTCTATTGGTACACCAGACATGTCTGGGAGTCCACTTGTTTCGTGCTCCTGCAGCCGTCGGCCTGGTGTATAGTGTATGCCTCGTGCGAAATAGCCAGTCGCGATATAGCAGCCCGGGCGGTGCCGGTTCTGACTGGCAGTTCAGCTGATGCTGCTATACTAGCCAGTGCAGACGTGCGGCTTTCCGGTAAGCATTGCGCGGCTGCAGGGGGTGTGCTGGGGGACGCTGCGCGGGATGGGCGCCCGGCATCCTGCTCCGCCATGAGCTGTCGGATAAGGACGCTGCGTGAGTGACGGGGGGGCGGTTTCCGGAAACCCGGGGCCCGTGCGCGCCGTGTATTATGTCCAGATAGAGAACAAAAGCCACGTGCCGATGGCCATTCGCGCCGGGGGTGGTCATTCAGTGGATGATCGACTCTGCATAGGCGAGCACGTCAAAGATGTTGGGACAGGATGCGCACCTGAAGTGGAGGATCTTGTGAGCGGCGCAGGACTCATGGCCTCCCGAGTCGGCACATCAAGCGCTTCAGCTGCCTTCTTTCTATAGCAGCTAGACTATGGCACGTTTCTTTACCGTGATCAAGATTGTTTCGCGTTGCAGCTCCTCTCCGAACTGGCGCTGAAGCCAGCTGCCCCACCAGTGATATACCTCGCCCTCCCTCTTTCGTAGTCTCGTTTGTGACGCGACCTCACGCAAAACAGCCCGTCACGCTGCTGACGCCCCTTAACTCTGACTGTCCGACAACCCTCGCCCTTCTCCGCCGATCAGGGGCGAGCCTGATGCGGCCGCTACTGCTACCATCTCAGGCCACTCCACCTCCATGAAAATCGACAGGGGGCTTCGATTATTTGGAGTGACAAAATTGTAGTGGGGTGACGCTCTAAGCGTTTCTAGTGACCATAACGTCGTCTGCCCTAATCTTGGTCGCTGTAGGCAGGCGTAGTACGCGCAGGAGGAGTCGTGCCCTCCGCCCAAGCTATCATGTGCAAGAAAAAAGACACACATTCTTTCAGAAAGCGCATCTTTGCGGGTGGAGGATGTTGAGCGCCGTCCGAGAGGGCAGCCCGCCACCCATGTACGTTCGTCAAAGTGCAGAACAGCGTAGGCTGTAGCAACCACGGAGGACCCATAATGAAGCGGCGGAGAGTGTCGCAGCTGTCGTTGTAGGGGAAGGAACCAGGTGGGGTATTGGTGCCCCTCTTCCTGAAAATATCAACACCATCGCCATCAAGGATATCGCCGCCAGTTTCGACCGTCGCTGCTGGCGGCTCGCGCACGTCTGACTTGTGTCGAACATGGATGCAACTCAATGGAAATATGCTCAATTGTTTGTGTTGAGTATGTACTCATTCCGCGACAATGCGACCTTTGCCAACCCAGTTGAGGGATCGACATAGATCCGTGGAGACCTCCCATCGACGGTCCAGAGTCTTACACATCTTTGTGTGAGATGCGACTGGAATAGGTCCGGAAGGCCGAGTTCCCTAACACAGCATCCGGAAACCGTGAATAGTCTGCAGTGCCTGGAAACGCGGTTCACGCAAACACAAACCCAGGCACAAATCTACGAGAACTGTGAATAGGCATCAGAACAGCCAGATTCTCGGAGGTGCATATTCACTTGTGAGCTAGAATCGGGTGCATCCTCACATACGAGGCTACTTTCTCACACGGAAATCTCACACACGAGGCTACCTTCTCACACGGAAATCTCCTGCACTTCCTTGATGGTTCCTGCGTGAGGGCACTCTGTTAGTGTCCTTCCCATATGCCAGAGTGCACCACTTTCTACAGACAAGAGGCAGAGAGCACCTTCATCTGAAAAAAAGAAAACTGCGTTCCAGAAGGTGTCGTTGCGGTAGATCAATCGCCCGCGCGGCTGAGAAACGTTTCGAGGCGACTATTCAAGTGAATCAGACAGTATTGGGCGCCCACGATCCTCTCCCTCACTCCATTTTTTTTCCGCCGCGCGCCTCTGTCCCCTCTGTGGCGGCGTGTCGCTCGGTCGCTCCTCACTGGGGCCACACGGCCTGTGGCGCAATCCGGCACGCCGTAGCTTTGATGCTGTGGCGGAGCTGGTGGCGGGGTCCCACGAGGCGCCGTTCCATGTCAGCGGTGTTGGAACACGACTCGATGCATATGGTACACATGAACGCCGTGGGGTCCGGGGTGGCCCCATGGCGGCGCGTCAAGCAGTAGCGCTGCCCATAGTTGCACAGGTCCGCCGACCACTTGTACTTCGCGGGGGTGGGCAGTGCGAACTGGTCGAGCTATTTGACCTCACGCTAGGAGGCGAGCGGCCACACGAAGAGCGTAGCACCGATCTTTTGTTAGCGCCAGACGTCGGGAAGCACCGGTCATCGGCAATCACCGGTCGTCTGGGGGCGCCAGTCTTCCGCGCGGAGCAGTCTGTCCTTGGCAGCGCTGGCCGCGGAGCATTTAGAAGCACCGCGGGCGGGACGAGGGCTAGATCAGGGCAAAGGTAGAAACAATACACCTTCTGTCTCTGATGGTAGCACCCCCTCTCCGAGGTGCTGTTTTTTACTCGAGCCACGGGCGTGCTTGCCGTGCGAAGGCTGAAAATCCCGCTGCTCTCCCCTTGGCCCGGAGCTTGCGTTGGGACTTGGTGGCACGGCCACTGTCTGCCGGGGGAAGGACACACCCGCTGGCCGCGGCGCCTCGGCGCTGATCCCTCCGCGACGGTGGGTGACGACACGCCCGGGGGCCTTCACCCCTAGGGCGTTCTCCACACGAACGACGCCCCATCGGGGGTGAGCACCGCCATCCCGGGCACGCCGGTGGTCTGCCCCCTCGGGCCGATCTTCGAGCACTCACACTCGTGCGTTCACGCGGCGGCCCTGGACGCCCGCGGCGTCGGCGACGAGGGCACGGCCGGCTCTCCGACGAGCGCCACGTGCCGTGACAAGATGGATGAGGCGGGTCTGGCGGCTGCCGTCGTCGCTGCCTCGGGAACCAACGCCCAGGCGCCGCCCTTCGCCGGTCGCACCGGCCTTCGCGCGTGGAGCGCTGACGTCGCCATCTGGCTGCGGCTCACCTTTGTGTCGTCGAACAAGCAGGCAGCCACCCTGACTGCCCCCATGACGGGCGTCGCCAAGCGCCTGGGGCTCCGGCTTCCGCCGGACGTGATGCTCCGGGACACCGGTGTGGATTCGTTGATGTCGCTCTTGCGCAGCTGCTTCGGCGCGCCAGGTGGCACGACAAGCAAGGTCGCGTTTGACGGCCTCAGGTCTTGCACGCGGGGCAACTCGACCATGGGGGAGTACCTCTTCTCGTTCGAAGAGGCGGTCGCGCTGTGTGAAGAGGCGGATTGCACTCTCAGCGACGCCATGCAGGCAAATGTGGCCCTCGATCAGGCCAACCTGTCCTCCGTGAAGCAGAGCATGGCTCTCTCCACAACCAGCGCTGGCACGGCCTACAACAAGCGTCGGGCCGATGAGCCGACGGCTCCTTCGCAGCTGCTGTTGGACATGACGTGTCTCGCCAAGAACTCCCTCTTAGTGCATGGCGCCGCCACCCCCCATCAGCCCATATGCGTGTCCCAGCCGCGGCTCCCTTAGCTCGTGCCGGACACGCCACAGGCCCTTTCGGAGGTCCGGGAGCTGTGAAACTCTAACCTGCAGCAGACTTTGTGGTTTCTTGGCGCGTCCCGGGTGGCTTTCATGCGCGCGATGGACGACCAGTTGCTCCGCCGCGCGTTACAGCGCAAGACGCGGTTCCGGGGTGTCACCAGCTGGGCGCACGACACCGCCGTCTACTTCTGGAACGCCAGCGTGTTGGCCGCAATGCGTGGCGTCCGAGGCAACGCGCGGGTTCGTGGCCAAGTTGGTCTACAGGTGCTGGTGCGGCACGGGGGCACGTCGGTCACTCGGGACACGGGATGAACCATCCCGGGCACCCCCGCCGCGGTCCCGGAACCCGCGGTGGCGGCGCCCTCCGCCGACCTGGACCCGGCGCCGTCATAGCTAGAGGCCGGTGCGGAGGACGACATCCGCGGGTCGGTCGACAACCCTCCCGACGACGACGATGCGGGGGTGGAGCGCTCGTCCATGAATATGCGGGCCAAGGTGGCCCAGGCGCTGGCCGATGTCGTCCCGCCGCCGGTGCGCCCCCCCTCCCCTGTGGTAACCCCCCCGCCGGCGGGGGAGGTAGCCCCGCCCGGGCCGCTCGGGGGCTTTCCAGTGAAAGCGGAGGCTCCTCTTCGCCGCTCGCCTCGTGCCGCCGCGACGGTGGTCAGTTTTGCTGACGACACGGGGCCGGCGCCGGCGGAAGCGGCAGCTTCATCGCCGGCGGCAGGGCTTTCTCTTCTAGCGTCATCGTCTGCGATGGGCTCCGTGGCGCACAATCACTGGCGCCCTACGCCACCTCCGAACCCCCCGGATCCGCCGCCGGTGACTCCCGTCGGCTGCACTATGGCCGAGGTACATGAGACGGCGGCCGCGTGGGTGGTCGCGGGTTGCTGCGTGCCGGCGCCCCCCCCCTTCCCGCCTCGTGCCTGCGTGCCCACGGCGCGGACGCCGACCAACTTCCACGCCTCGATGCTCCTGACAGCCTACGCGGGTGCGGAGGACATTTCCTCCGTCCTCCGCGTCGGAGAGCACCCCTCGGCGCCCGCTGCGCAGGTGTACATCTCCCGCTCGAAAATCCGTTGTCGGCAAGAAGGGCACATAGCTCTCGAGGAGCGGCGCTTTGACGCCCCGATCCGGTCGGAGCTTTACGGTTGGCACAAACAACGTGTGTGCGTCGATAATCCGGACGAGGGGCAGATCGCCATTTTGATTAGGTGGGTGCTCCTTGAGAAGCCCTCGGAGCTGCCGGAGGACCCCGCCAAGCTCAAAGAACGGCTGGTTGTCTGCGGCTGGGAGGACCGCGGCAAGGCGTCGGTGGTCAGTTCCTCCCCGACCGTGGGGCGCGCCCCGCTCCCAGTGGTTCGCGCGTTAATGACCGAGCACGGATGGGGACCGCGCTCGGTGGACGTGCGCACGGACCTTCTCCAGGGCATGATTTCGAGTGTGTCAAGCCGGTGTACGTCCACCCGTTGCGGCAGGCGCACATCCCGGACGGCATTTGGTGGGAGGTGCACACGTGCGCCAACGTGCTGACGGACGCGCCACGCCGGTGGTACGAGGCGGTGTTGGCGCTTCCCCTCTCTCTGGGGTTCATCCGCTGCGAGGTGGACCACGGCCTTTTCTTCTATCACTTCGGCGGCCACTTGCTGTTCGTCATCTCCACCCACGTGGTCGACTTCCGATACGGCGGGATGGTCAAGGAGGTGGCTAGGTTTGAGACAGCCCTGCTCCAGGCCTTCGACGAAAAGCCCGTTACTGTCGGCACATTGGCATTCACAGGACTTCGAGTGGCCACAGACGCCGACCCGTCTTCCGGCGCCCTGACCATCACGGTCAACGAAGACCACTTCTTAGCAACCATTGACACTGTCTCCGTCTCGGCGCCGCGGACCTCCACCAACGCGGCGGCGGTGTCGTCGGCGGAGCTGACCCAGTACCGGCGGGCGGTGGGTGCTCTTCTACGGGCTTCCAACCAGACGCAGCGGTTCCTGGCGTGCGCGACGTTGCTCTTCGCCCGGCACTTTCACCGGGCGGTCTTCAAAGACCTTCCGGACGTGAACCGCGCCATCGGCGCCGCCAAGGCGGCGTGTGACCTCCCGCTGGTCTTTAAACGCGTCGGGGCGCCGTACCGCCTTGTCCTCTTCACGGAAGCTTCCAGCATCACCCTCCAGTCGGCTACGGCTCAGACGGGGATCCTGCTGTACCTGTCCTCGGACGACAAGCGGGGCGCCCTGCAGCCTGACACGTCTCTGACTCAGCTCGCAAGCAGGGCCTGACGTGGATAAAGTAGAGCCAGACATATCCGCACATTATACTCGTAATAATCCATAATCGATGCTGCAGCCGCGTATCCCTATCGTACTCTGTTCATCTACCGCCGGATATACTGAGCCATAATGACTCTCCAAAGGCAGGATATAATATAATCTGTATCGATTTACGACCTTGCTTAATACGGCTCACAGATTCTCCGCCGCATTTCTGGCGCGTGGGGATGCCTCCCCACCTGGTTGAACTGCCAACATCTGGCAGTACGAAGCGGCGACCTGGCCGGAAAAAGTCCGAACGGTTCTGTACCGCGTCTGAACCGGTTTGCATCGTTGTTAACGGCCCGCACGCGAACCCGAACGGGCGCCCCCTCGTGAGCACACGAGATTTTCAACGATCCCTGCTGACAAGGCCGGCTGCATCATCGAACTGAATTCAAACAAACAGATAGTACTTGACGGCGGCTCATCGCAAGCAATGCTTGTGAAAAGAAGAGTCTATTTTCAGCACACATTAGGCTGTACCTGGTGAGATGTCTCCTTTCGATAATTTTACCATGCGTCCAGATCCATCATCTAAGAGAATAGGTTCAATCCGTCTATCCGAACTATCTCCGAATTCGCACTAAACGAGTATCCGATGATAATATTGATCCTTACTCTGTCCGGCCCGGCAACATCCGAATTGGGATAGATGACTCCGTGAAATACGCAATTCAGAGTGCATGAAGGGGCATGTGGAAGATATCCTAATGCAACAAAAAACGCCTGATTCCTAAACGCCTGCTCGCGAGGGGCTCCCACCTCCAGCGGCGGGTGATCCACAGCACTTTTGCCGCGGAGACGTATGCGCTGCTCGTCGGCAAGCGAGCCGCCGTCGAGACGGCGTGCGTTCTGGCAACCCTGAAGGAAGGGACGGACGCGTCGCTGATGCGCATCGACACCTTCACCGACTGCAACGGCCTCTTCAACACTTTTTCAGGCACTGGTTTGAGCCAACCCAAGGAGATCAATGCCGCCATCGCCGCACTGCGGGACTGAAAATCATCCACCGCCATGTCGTCGCTGACCTGGCTCCCTGCGGCAGGGAAACCCACTGACTGCTTGACTATGCCGTCTTCCTCCTCCTCTCTGCGAGCGGTGCTGCGGTCCAGCCGGTACGGCCTGTCCCCTGTGGGCGTCCTCACCAAGACACACGCGCCGGACCGGGAAGACCTGGACGCTGCCCTGCTCGCCTCTGTTTCCGGGGTGGAGCCGGCGTCTGTCGACCCTTGGTCATCCGTGCATATTCAATACAGGTGCATGAGAACTGAGGGGCTACTTAACCTCACGCGAGGAAGCGAGGGGCAACACGACGAGGGAAGCGCCGGTCGTTTGGTAGCGCCGGTCTTCGGGAAGCACCGGTCGTCGGGAAGCACCGGTCTTCTGGGGGCGCCGGTCTTCTGGGGGCGCCAGTCTTTCGCGCGTAGCAGTCTCTCCTTAGCTGCGCCGGCCGCGGTGCCTTTAGAAGCACCGCGGGCGGGACGACGGCGAGAGGAGGGCGAGGGCAGCAACAATACACCTTCTTTGTCTCAGGCAGCGCCCTGGCCTCCCCGCTCGCCGCCCGCAGCGCGGCCGTCGCGGGCGGCGCCCCGGTGGGCGCGGCACCGGCGGGGCAGGCGACAGAGAGGGCGGCGGCGACGACCGCCGCGGTCGCAAGTACCGCAGCTGTGCACGCCTTCCGCAGCGCCATGGCCGCGGAAAGGTAGTCTTGGGTGGACGGGTGGAGAAGACAGTCGGCGGTAGCGACGCGGAGTGCGGATGACCGGCGGTCCAAATGGAGGCGCTTGGTTGGTGGGCGTGGGGGGAGAGGCAGTGTGTGTGCGTGGGCGGTGGACCGGTGTGTGGTGTGCGGGCCTGCTGCACCCCCAACCTGTCGTTCCCGCCGCATTTTATGTCTACCACGGCTGCCGCGGGGGTCCTCCACAGCGCCACTGGTGGCGTCACTGCGGCTGCTCGCCCACGGGCCACCGTGGCACGCTAGCAACTCTGCCTCTGCGGACGGCAGAGTCATGGGAGAGATCGCCCACGTCGGCGTCAAGCAAGGAACACACCGACGAGGATGATACGATCTCATCTGTGCGTGCTCCCCCCCTGTAGTACGACGGCACCCCGTCGGTGCCGGGGGCGCGTCCGGCGGGGCACCGGCGGTGCCCCGGCCGAAGGGGGTAGACGTCGCCGACGACGGTAGGCGCGGACGGACCTGGGCAGCGGGCCCGGGGACGGCAGGTCCGCCTGTGCACGCGGGTGCGAGCCTGCGAAGGGACTCGCCCGGCCGTCGCACGCGCTGGGGGGGGCGGGTTGCCGCGGCCAGCGGGCGCGGCAGGCGACAGCCGACCGGCGCCACGCGGCGGTTGCAGCGCGTTGCGCGCGGAACGGTCACTCCCCGTCGTCTGTAATACTCGCTTCAGGGGACTTGATATGCATGGAGGGAGCTATCTGCACTGAATCGTGACTGCCCTGGTCAGTTTCCAATCATGAAATTGAGCCCGGGCATCGCTTTTCGCCCTTTTAGGACGAACGGCGACGACAAAGGGAGGCGCCGTCGTCGCCGGCAAGTAAATCGTGTCTTCGTGTCTTGTCGGTTCGATCGGCCCGACTTCCCGGACCTCGAGTCCCATAGCGGGTGTCGCGCGAGCGGCCTAGACGGCAGTTACATCCCTCCTCCTGATGTCACCCCCCTGATCGTTGTACTACATTTGGCGCTCCGGGTGAGACCCGCTGTATGCACGCGGTGCGTGTTGCGGATCGACACCTCTTTCGGTATCAAGGTCGGGAGACCCTCGCTGGTTGTACTGCAGTGCGGTGACCGAGGACATCTGACCGATACGCTGGCCCATTTCCATGGCTCGCGTATCTTCCTCATCTTCCCCGCTCGACCAAGGCGCTCCTCCGTTCGAAATGCGCGGCACTAGACGGGTGACGGACGCGCCACCGGCGGGAGACCCCGGGGCTATGCGGGCGCTGGGCGCCGTGGCCCTCGTTGGGGGTGGAACGGCCGTCCCGGTTGGCGACAGCTGTACGGTGGCGGGTGAGTCGAACTCCCCGCCCGAGGATCCCGGCCGCACGCCGACCACCGCGAATCGTCCTCCTACGCGAGCGGTACGGACGTCTACGCTGGTGGAGTCTCAACGTGGGGGCGTAGGGGCTCACCCCTCGCCCCTGGATGCGCAGCGCCCGGACGGGGCGCCGCCCTTTGGCCCGCCCCGCGTGGACGCAATGGGTAGCTCGTCGGGGACCATCGTTGGCGGGATCCTCGACGGCCTGAGATCGAGCCTATCAGTGGATGCGCTGTCGCTGGATGAGGAGGAGCGGCAGCGCCGGAATTCACAGAGAGCGTTCGGGGCCACCCGGGAGTTCGTGGCCCGGGCCCAGTGGCAGCTTTCCACCCGAGACCACTGGTCCCCGGACCCGCCGTCGGCGGCGAGCGGGCCGGGATCCAGACTACACGGGGTCAGTGGCGCTGGCACCCACGGGTTGTCGCGGTCTGCGGCCGACACCTCACGCCTACGCCACCTGGCCCAGGTGTTCCGAGATGCTGCGGAGGAGGCGTTCACCGCGGCTTAGGATGGAACCCCGTTCCCGCGGCGCAGTGCGGCCGTCGCTTCAGCGCTTGCGGCGGCCCAGGGGCCTTCCCCGAGGTCGGCGGGCGTGGAAAAACCGGCTGCCCCGGGGCACGGCTCGGGCACACCCGGGGGTCAGCCCTTGGTGAGGGGCGTGCCGCAGTGGCACCCGCCCTTACGGTGGTCCCCACCCGTACGGGACGGTCTACAAGGTCGAGATCGCTGCAGGCTGCCGCGGGGCGGCCCCCGAGGGACGGGGCCCGTTCTGAGCAGCATCGGCAGAGCCCCTCGCGACGCGACAAGTCGCCCCCATCATCGGGGCCCTCCTCTTCGACAGAGAGCGAGCACAGCCCGTCGGGCTCGTCCTCCGACCCCAGTGGGACGGACTCTACGAAGAGCATCCGCAGCTCGACCTTATCCTCCGGCAGCGGTAGCGACCACAGGGCGCGAAGCCGTCAACGACGGGTTCGCGCGGCCGGTATGCTCCCGCAACGCGCCCTGGTGCAGAAGGCGCTGCGCGCCTGCCGACTGGAGAAGTGGGAGGACACCGTGGTGGACCCCCGCTTCAAGGGGCTCCTGTCACCGGAACGATACCGTCTCGTACAGCGGGGGGGGCGCTTGCACCTCCCGCGCAGCAAATCGAGCCGCGGCATCCGCGCGGACGTCAAGGCTTTGAAGCACACCTCGCGGCAGTGTGCGGGCGACGCCCCGCTGGGGTTGGTGACGTTTCTAGGGAAGTTCCAGACGGCCTGTGACGGCAGCGGCCTGAACAAGGGGACGGCAGTGACAATGCTGCAGTACTTCTTCGCAAGCTGTCGCATAAAACGCCGTGTCACTCCAGCCCACAGAAACAGATAGGGACACCTGCCCAGCTGAGGGAACCCACCCGCACACCCTTGCTCTACTCTCGCCCGGTGATACGGTCACCCAGGAAAACACCCGAAGGCGCAAAGAGGGAGGAAGGAGGTGAGAACGCAGTTATTTTTTAGTGCGGAAGCCGGTCCACGGGCACCCTTCTTTCCCGTTAAGCTAACCGAGCAAGCGGGCCTAAATGGCCCCGAATCCCACACAGTCGCCTCCCCATGGGGAGACCTGGGGATCCGTACCAGTGGACCCACCTACTGTAAAGAAGATAATTAAAGCGATTGACATACCAATGCAAACAACCCAGAATCAATCAAGATCCCAGCCAGCACCGACAGCGCCGTCTGTCCGACCCGGGGTGTGACACGTCATCCGCGTCGTCCGGCGCTCCATCGACCTGCTGGCCGGCGAAGGGGCGTGGACCGGGCCGCGTAAAGCGACACAAGCCAGATGCTCGGGGTGCTCCAGCGCGCTAAAGACACCCACGCCTCGCGGCAGCTCACGTACAAGCGCGCGGTCCGCGGCCTACTGAACCAGTACCTCGTTGGGACGAGTTGGTGGACCACCTGCAGTGTTTCATGCCAGCGACCCAGGAGAAGTGCGAGGACGAGGACGAGTTTGCGAACCGCATCGTCCATGCTAAACGTTCCCTGGGCTCGGTAATGAAAGAGGCCGAAATCAAGAGTATCCCACTCAAGGGGGTCTGACGGGAGGTCCGAGCGTTGGGCCGGAACTTCCCCAGGTTGTGCAAATTCCTTGCAAAGACGGGCGCCGCCACCCGTGAGGCCCGGGGGGTCAAGCTCCAGGCTTAGACCAAGGGAAGCACCTCCCCGTCCGCTATGGGCGAAGAGCGGGAGCCCCGACGCGCCCCGACGGCCGCATCGGTGGCCCTCCCAGTGGGAGCCGCCTCCGCCGCCGCGGCCCTGGCCGTTACGAACTGCGGGACAGAGGCGGAACGTGCCGAGTTGGCCGCCGTCCTAGCCTCATCGGTGACGCCTCCCTATCACGGGTCGCGCGAGGACGCCTCGGTACTGCCGGTCAACAGCCTGCCGCCGGCGTCGGGGTGGCAACAACAACCCGCGTGGGGTGGACGCCCAGAGATGTACCCCATCCGCAGTGGGGTTGGCCGCGGGCGCGGCACCCAGGCGCCAGGTACCCCGGTCCCGCCGCGGGCAGGTACCGTGTTTCCGTAGTCCGTCCGCCCGCCCCGATTCCCGCGTGGCGGGGCACCCGCGCCACACGGCGGAAAAGGCGCCGCTTCGTCCGAGTTGACACCCGCGCCGCGGCGGCGGGGGGCCTGTTCCTTTTCCGGCCACTTGAAGCACTGCGTGTGGGAGTACCCCGCCCAGTCCCCCGAAGTCCAGGCGCACGGGCGCGCGTTGCTCCAGGCCGACGTGGCACACCGGAGCGGGCGGGGGCCCGCGCCGCCCCCGCCCCTGCCCCTGGGCTCGAGGCCGCCGGTCGCACCCCCGCCGCCGGCCGTGGTGTTACCGCCTCGTTCGTCCACGCCGTGGAAACAGACGACCGGGCCTATCCAGACGCGGCGGCCGACGATGGCGGGAGCTTCTCGGAGGAGTGGTCCGCGGGGGACGGTGACGTCGAGCGCCCCTGCCACGCCCAGGGAAACGTGTGAGGGGAAGCCCCCTTACTGGGCTTCCCACGGACGTTGTCCGCCTCAAGGCGCACCGGCACTGCTACATCACGGCAAGCCGCCTGCGTCAAATCCGCAAGGGGCGGGCCGCAGCGGGATTCCCGCCGGCGTCTGCTTTCTGCCCCCGGGTCCTGGCGCGACCGGGGGGGGCCTGCCGCGCATCGGCCTGGGGCGCTGACCCGGCCCGAGGCCAGGCGCTGCCCGTAGACGCCCCGGCGCCCTGTCTGGTGCTGCCGGTCGTCGCGTCGGTTCTGGCCCTGGGCCACTCCGCCCCCCGGCCGTGGTGCGGTGGGGATGGCATTCCGGCCAGCCCGCCCGCCAACGGGGCGCGCATCGGGGGCGGGGGCCGGCGCCGCCTCGGTGGCCGCGCCCGCCGGGAGCGTACCCGCTTCCGCTGTCATGCGGCTGCCGTCGCAGCATCCGCGGGCCCGCCGGGCGCCCTGTCGGAGGGGGGGGAGGTGCTGCTGTTCAGCCCGCACAACTACCGCATCGTGGCCCCGTTGGGCCTGGACAAGCTGTCCCCAGTCGCATTCGGGGTCGTCGAGGACACTGGGGCGGGGCCCAATCTGGTCCGCCGGAGCGCTCTCGCCCCTGACTGGCTCCGCGAGGTTGTCACCTCCAAGGAAGAGGAGCGGGTACGCCTCCGGGACGCCAACATCGCGCGGCTACGCACCAGCGGTACCGTAACGCTGTGGCTCCAGACGGGCGCAAGGAGTGTCCCTCTGACCTTCATCGTCGTCGACGACCTGTCCGTCGCGGTCATCCTGGGCTGCACATTCATTGACAACAATGCGCACGCCATCTTGCCCCAGGACCGGTCTTTCCGTGAATAGGACGGCTCCGTCACCGCAATCCTGCGGGGGCCGCTGGACGACGGCGACCGCTCGATGGGCGTCTCATGCGTACTGCGCTCCACCTGCAAGACTCAGCTACCGCCGTCGGCTGGGTGCGGACCATGTGGGCGGGTCTGGGCCACGCGCTCGGCGCCTCGCGCCTGTTCACGACGCATGGCTTAACCATTGCCAATGACGTCCACGATATTGTGCCGGGGCTCTCCTTCCCGGTTATCGTGACCAGCTTCGGCACCCGGGAGCAGGGGCTTAGGAATCAGGCATTTATTTCTGTACTAGGATACATTCCACATGCCCCTTTACGCACTCTGATTCGAGTATTTTACAAAGTCAGCTATCCGAATTCGGATTTTGCTGGGCCGGACAGAGTAAGAGCACACCCAACAACGTCTCCCCCAAGTTCTGAAGCCCGAAACAGAATATGCCACGTTTGCTTACGTGGAGCACGCTGAGCGGCCCCCCATTTTTCTCATCCAAAAGAGCCCTCCGCGGTCCTGGAGTTATAGAAAACAGGGGCTACATGGTCCAGAGATGGGTGCAAGAAGATGGGGGAAGCGTGCCTAGCAACCAGGGGCTTCGGAGTAATGATTCGGATAAAGCACCGTTCTGCAAGCAGCGGCATCGTGCTCACAAGAACATCTTATGTTCATCAGTCTTTCCACGAAGAACCTGAATATGAGGTGAGCTTTCCAGCAGTGTCTTCAGATTTTCTCTCACATTGGATTGCGAGAAGATTCCAACGGATACATCCGGATATATCTGAATATATCCCAGATTCTGCTGAAAAACCCAGATTCTGAAAGGCCCTGCTAGCAACGTCGACCCTCAAGTGTTCAGAAATCGGACAGATATCCAAGCATTGACGAGGTCAGGGAGGGAGCGACGAAATGGCGGCAATCCGGACAAGAACGGGTCGCAACTTTCCAATCGTTTGTGTACACTTTTGTCATTGAGTCAATACACCGAAAGTCAGGCTCACACGTGTACAAGAATGCGCCACGAACTGACAGGAACTGGTCGCCCTGCTGGCACGACGCAGAAATATCTCAATTTGGGAAGACACCTGGCACACTGGTGACAAGTGGCGAGCCTCACGCGACAGCGCCGAGCCGCGGCTTTCGGTCGAGGACCCTGGGAACGGTGTCCTGCGCGATGCGCTGTCAAAACGCGGCTACGGCAGACACCGCGCGGTCCAACAGATGCTTCGATTCGAATGCTTCCGGAACGAAAGGCGGACAGCGGCTTTGCTGGTGGCGGCGTTAGCTTGGTCTGAACTGGCACTACAGCAATCATCGAAACGGACAGTGTCGGTGGGCCCGCACGGGAATATCGGCGCGGTCACGCAATCGATCGCGTGCTCCGTTTGAATGCAATCACAAATCTTTGAATGTTTCCAGCCTGATCGAAGCCGTATCATTGGCTGCTGGAAATGTTCGAAGATCTGGTGGAAGAAAGGCGGATGCCACATCGCCAGGGGGCAGCCGGCCCGTGATCAGATTGCTCTGGTCCCTGTTGGCGCTAGGACCGCACCCCCTCTCAAATCGGTCGTGTGGCAGCCTCATGTAAAGCGTGGGGGGGCTGGTTCCTCAGCCGCTTCCACGAGGCGGGGATCTCGCCGAAGCGGGGGCACGCACGAGGCCCCGTGCCAGTATCGGTGTGGCCCGCCTCGTCGGCGGCGCTGTGTGGGGCCGTGTCGCAGGGGAGGCCGTTCGGGGAGCCTCAAAAGCACCTTTCCCGGCGGTCGCGGGCACACGTCCCGCTCACAGCACCCCGCGCCCCCCTATCCACGCACGCGTTCGACGGGGCGCCGCGTGGGCTGCTATCCGCGGCTCGTTGGGGCGCCCCCTGGGCCGCCATCGGCTGCACGGGGGGGCGCCCCCTGCTCTGCTGCGGTCGCGCGCTCGTGCTCCGGGCGCGCGTGCTTCTCGTGACGCGTTTTGTCGGCCGTCGGCGACGGCATATGAGCACGCCGTCCGCCGGCGACCCGTGCTCCCCGGCTCTTTCAACCCATCGAGCTCCTGCGCGCATCCCCCTACCGTTGAGTTCTTTTCGCCCTTGCCGCCAACGTGGCACGCCGGCGGCTGCATCCCCTCTCCCCCTGCTCCCGTTGGGTTCTTCCCGCACTTGCCGCCGGCGTGGCACGCCAGCGTTTGCACCCCCCCCCCCCC
>ENA-ORXR01001265-ORXR01001265.1-marine-metagenome-genome-assembly--contig:-NODE-1265-length-27444-cov-15.985567_pt1 | contig 27444 bp, 27 predicted proteins | sample MGYA00237866_ERZ511479 | MGnify/ENA metagenome assembly ERZ511479 | reverse complement strand
TGGAACGCGACGCGCCTACCGATCTTTATCCCAGCGAGCCGGGCCGGTTTGTCTTTGAGGATTGGCAGCGCAAAGTAAAGGATGGCGGCGGCGGCACGGGCGGCATGTTGCGTGGGCGTTTGTTTGAAAAATGCGGCGTCCATATCAGCGTCGTCAAAGGCGAGTTTGACACAGAAATGGCGGCGCGTGTGCCCGGCGCGGATAAGGACCCGCGCTTTTGGGCGGCGGGCATCTCCCTCATAGCGCATATGGTCAATCCGCGCGTGCCTGCCGTGCATATGAACACACGTTATATTGTGACGACGAGAGATTGGTTCGGCGGCGGCGGCGACCTCACGCCGACTCAAGCGATTGACCGCACCCAAGAGAGCCCGGATGCCCAAGCCTTTCACGCCGGGATGAAAGCCGCTTGCGACGCACATGCCGTGGCGGATTACCCGAAATTCAAAGACTGGTGCGATGAATATTTTCATCTGAAGCATCGCGACGAGCCGCGCGGCGTCGGCGGGATATTTTATGACCGCCATAATAGTGGCGATTGGGATGCGGACTTCGCCTTCACCCAAGATGTCGGACGGCATTTCCTAAAAACCTACGCAGCTATCGTCCGCCGCCGCATGCATGAGCCTTGGACGGAAGCGGAGCGCGAGGAGCAGCTCATCACGCGCGGACGCTATGTCGAGTTTAATCTGTTATGGGATCGCGGCACGACGTTCGGCTTGAAGACGGGCGGGAATGTGAAGACAATTTTGAGCTCCATGCCGCCCGTCGTGAAATGGCCGTGACTGTATCTGATGAATAAATACATGATTGAAAAACAACGAGCGAAAAATGCCCTAAAGCTCTGGTTTATTTTCGGGCCGATTTGGCTCGTCTCATTCTTGGTGATGTTCTTTGCAGATGATATTAGTGAAAATTTCTTCGTGAATACTATATTACGCGCGGCTCCCTTTATCGCAATTGTGATATGGGGGCTGGTTGCCACAAAAATGGGACCTAAATACACCTCGGACTTGAAATGCCAAAAGTGTAACGCTCATGCGTTCGAATATGACAAAATAGATACTCCAGACTGGATACTTGACGGCTCAAGACGCGACTTTATCGACATCTGCCCAAACTGTGGAAACGACAATAGAATTGACCTCCATGCCCCATAAACCCAAAACCCTGATGTTCGATCTCGGCGGGGTTATTGTGCCTTGGGTGGGGATTGAGGCGTTGATGTCGTATTCCGGCCTTACCCGCGAGGAGGTCGCCAATCGGTTTTCCGCCAGCAAGGTCGCGGGAGCTTTCGAGCGCGGAAAGGCGAGTGAGGCTGAGTTTATCGCTGAATTTGAAGCCATGTTTGACCTGCCGGATACGGACACAACCGCGCTTTGGAACAGCTGGGTTCTGCCGCCCTACCCCGGGACATTGGAGGCGCTCGTCGATCTGAAAACAAGGTACACGACCGCTTGCCTGTCCAACACGAATTCCCTGCACTGGGCGCATCTCAACACGATGTTCAACACAGATGAGGCTTTCCATTACGCCTTCACCTCGCATGTACTGCGCGAGGCCAAACCTGATGCCAGCTGTTTTATGAAAGCGCTCAAGTTGATGAACTGCGCCGCCGAAGACGTCTGGTTTTTTGATGATACGGATACCAACATCGAGGCCGCGCGCAAGCTTGGCCTGACCGCCTTTCATGTGGATCGACGCGTCGGCGTGATGCCGCTTTTGCGAGACTTAAATCTCATCCCCTAAAGCGTGATTGGTCAAACGCGGCAAATCGTGGTACGGGATTATTATGAAAATTCTAAACCTCACTTGTCTTTCGCTCGGTTTCCTCGCCTTTTCCTCAGCGGCCCACGCGCAACTTGTCGTACACGGCAAGGGCGATGCCGTGATATGTTACGAATATACGGCGCGCGGAAATATGGGTTCAAGATCAGCGGTCGCAACCTGTTCTGACGCACTCACCCAAACTTTGAGCCGCAAAGACGAGGCGGCAACTTTGGTCAATCGCGGTATTCTCCTTATGCGAAAGGGTGACCAAAAACGAGCATCAGAAGACTACCAAGCCGCCATTAAAATCAAGCCTGAGCTGACAGAGGCCTATGTAAATTATGGGGCCTCCCTCATTCGGCAAGGCAAGTTTGAAGAGGCGCTCGGCGCGCTAAACGTTGCCCTAAATGACACAGAGAGCACGACCCGGCCGGAGGCGCTTTATAACCGGGCAATTGTTTTAGATCGTCAGGAAGATTACAAAGCGGCATATTTCGATTTGAAGGAAGCGCTCGCCATTCGACCGGGCTGGAGTCCTGCTGTTGCGCTAATTGATCGTTATCAGGTCCGTAAGGCCGGATAATCTCTATTTATCTTTGCCTTGCCGCAACTGAAGCCTTAAGAGTACCCGACTTTATTCGGGACACCCATTCATGAAAAAAATCCAATCCTCATATGACTATGACGACCTGCTCTTGAGCGGAGAAACATCTCTGTTCGGAGAAGGGAATGCCAAACTTCCGGCCCCGCCTATGCTGATGCTGGATCGTATCACGCAGATTGATGATACGGGCGGCGCCTATAATAAAGGGCAGATCATTGCGGAGCTGGATATCAATCCTGATCTCTGGTTCTTCGGATGTCATTTTATCGGCGACCCTGTGATGCCCGGCTGTTTGGGCTTGGACGCCATGTGGCAATTAGTGGGATTTTGGCTCGGCTGGACAGGCGGCCAAGGCCGTGGACGCGCGCTGGCAGGCGAAATTAAATTTACCGGACAAGTCACGCAGGATATCAAAAAAGTCCGTTATGAAATTGATATTAAACGCGCCATCCGCCGAAAACTCGTGCTCGGCATTGCCGATGGTCGGATGTATGCAGATGATGAATTAATCTACCAAGCCAAAGACCTTCGGGTCGGGCTGTTTATTCCGGATGAGGACACTTAATATGCGCCGCGTTGTAGTTACAGGACTTGGTATTATTTCATGCATCGGGAATGATGCCGACACAGTTGCCGCGAATTTGAAAGCCGGGAATTGCGGAATCGATAAAGACGAGAAAATGGCTGAACTTGGCTTTCGGAGCCAAATCTCGGGCCGGCCTGATTGCGATTATAAAGAGATAATCTCCAAACGGTCCTACCGCTTCATGGGCGACGCCGCCGGCTGGTCTGCTGTCGCCATGAAAGATGCGATTGAGGACGCAGGGCTCACCGAAGAGCAAGTCTCCAATCCCCGCACAGGCATTATAGCGGGCTCCGGCGGGCCGTCATCGCTGGAAATCGTCCGCGCCGCAGATATTACGCGCAAGAATAAAAGTCCCAAACGCATTGGACCGTTCGCCGTACCCAAAGCCATGTCGTCTACCGTCTCTGCAACGCTGGCCACGCATTACAAAATTCAAGGTGTAAACTTCTCCATCACCTCCGCCTGTACGACTTCGTTACATTGTATCGGCTCCGCCGTGGAGCAAATTCAATGGGGCAAGCAAGATATTATGTTCGCGGGCGGCGGCGAAGAGCTTGAATGGTCCATGTCCTCGCTCTTCGACGCGATGGGCGCGATGAGCAGTAAATATAACGACACGCCCAAGCAAGCGAGCCGGGCCTTTGACGAAAACCGCGACGGTTTTGTCATTGCAGGCGGCGCAGGAATGGTCGTGCTCGAGGAATATGAACACGCCAAAGCGCGCGGCGCGAAAATCTACGCTGAAGTCATTGGCTATGCCGCGACGTCTGATGGCTATGACATGGTTGCCCCTTCCGGCGAAGGCGCGGAACGTGCGATGCGTTTGGCCATGGAAACCGCAGGGATCGAAACGGTCGACTACATCAACCCGCATGCCACCAGCACACCTGTCGGTGATATCGCCGAAACCCAGGCCATTGAACGCGTTTTTGGACTCGACGGTCCTTACGTTTCGGCAACAAAATGCCTTACGGGACACAGCCTCGGCGCTGCAGGCGTTCAAGAAGCGATCTATACGCTGTTGATGATGGACAGAGGCTTCGTCGCGCCGTCAATTAATATAACAACGCGCGACCCCGAAATCCCGGCCATTAATATCGCCACGGAAGCCGTTGAAACCGAACTCAAGACAGCCATGTCAAACAGCTTCGGATTCGGCGGCACAAATGGCAGCGTTATTTTTGGTAAGGTTTAAGGCACCTTATCGCTATTCAGGCCTAGTTTTAAGGCCGCGCCTCGCTTATCTTCAGACACCAAAGCTAAACGCGAATTGAGAGACCCGAATGGCAGAGCAAAATTTTCCAACCGGCACATTAATGGCAGGCAAGCGCGGCCTGATTATGGGCGTCGCCAATAAAAACTCCATCGCTTGGGCCATTGCCCGTCAACTCGCCGCCCAAGGCGCAGAACTCGCCTTCACCTATCAGGGCGAGAAACTCCTGCGCCGCGTCAAGCCGCTCGCCGAAAGCGTGGGCTCGGACACATTATGCGATTGCGACGTCACCAATGACGCGCACATGGACGCAACCTTCAAGACGCTCAAAGATAAATGGGGCAAAATCGACTTCCTCGTGCACGCCATCGCTTTTGCCGGAAAAGACCAACTCGCGGGATCCTTCATCGAAAATACGACGCGCGACGGATTTAAATCCGCCCTCGATATTTCCGCCTATAGCTTTGTCGATGCGGGCCGCCGCGCCAGCGAAATCATGAATGATGGCGGCGCAATGGTCACCCTCACCTATCTCGGCTCCGAGCGCGTTATTCCAAATTATAATGTCATGGGCGTTGCCAAAGCCGCACTCGAAGCCAGCACACGCTATATGGCCGCCGACCTCGGTCCGCGCGGAATCCGCGTGAATGCAATTTCTGCAGGGCCGATTAAAACCCTCGCCGCAGCCGGTATTGGATCAGGTCGTCATATGTTCCGCTTCAACAAAGCCGCCGCGGCAACGCAAGACCACACAGACCCGATGGGCGTGGCTGGCGCCGCGCTTTACCTGCTCTCAGACCTAGGCCTCTCCTGCACAGGCGAAACCCACCACGTAGACGGCGGGTTCCACGCGATAGGCATGCCGCAAGAAGGGCCTCTTCGGGATAGTTTGGCGGATTAGTTTAACGCCCAAAGGCCTGATGAAATAAGGGGATTACTTTTATTGGGCTAATGGACCGCAGACATGATGTCTTATAATATCAAATCACTTACTTCTGCAGGCCTTTTTTGCTGCGTAATTGCCGCCTGTGCCGCAAACCAATCCGGTCAATCTGAGACACCAAATACTCTAAATGAAAACGCGTGTGTACTTAATAGCTTTGATAAAATTGATTTGAATGAAATCGAATTGGATGGCGTCTGGTATGGGTTCAAACCACATATTAATCTGGAAGGTTGTGATAATGTTTGGCTGCCTTACGACGACCCAATCGGAGATGAAGGAATTATCTTAAGTAGGCTGTATGATGCTTTGGATGAGGCTGCATTTGATAACTGCTTAGGTATAAAGGGTAGATTTACGGTTAGTGTGGAAAGAGACAATACGACGGAGTACGGGTATAGAATGACCATGAAAGCGATAAGCGACCTTCGTCCCGCTTGTCAAAAATAGATGACGTCATCATTGGCTAGGTTTACTGGTCTCAGTAATAATGACCCAAATTTAGATTAAACACATGCATCTGTGGGGTTAGCTCACGAAGGATAATCCTTCATTCAAAAGTGATCTACACGTCGTAAAACCCTATCTTTTCAAACCCTTACAAAACATCTGAAAAACATAATCCTCACTTCCAAAACCCGTGATACATTTGTTGAGTTCTTTCAAACATGGGACAGGGTAGCGCTCTCTATCTAGTTTGAAAGACGATGGGTCTGAGCGCCCGGGTGTGAGAACTCGGAGTGTGCCGGGGCTTTAGGAACGAGAGCCGACCCGTAGTTCCAAGCGGACTAACTCGGGGGTTTATGACTGGCCGTTTCTTCAAAAACCATTGCCGCGTGGTTTGCACGAGTTGGACTTACATCCCGGCTTTTGCGGTCTTTGCGTAAAACAACTTTTCTACTTTGGTACTCCATCGCGGAGACCACCACGCGGGCATGTCCTGCTTAAAACATAACCTTCGGCTGGCCACTGGATTGGCAGCAGGAAATTTAACGTGTCTAGATAAAAATGGTGCCCAGAAGAGGACTCGAACCTCCACGTCCATACGGACACTAGCACCTGAAGCTAGCGCGTCTACCAATTCCGCCATCTGGGCACGTCATTGGGAAGCGGGCCTGTAGCTTTGGGCGCGCTGTCGGTCAAGCGCCCCGCTCTAAATTTTGGGTGATTAGATTTTTACGGCACGACGCCTTCGCCCAGAAGCGGGAAGACGGCTTCCTCTCGGTAGAGGTTTTGCCCCCGCGACTTCTCAAGACTCGAAACAAGGCTGAATTGATCCACGAGGAAAGGACGCGTCGACCAATCAGCGAGGCGCTGCTCAAAAGACACGATCCGGTCTAGCGGCGAGCGCGGCTTCATATAGGCCATCGTCACATGCGGCGCATATTTTCGCGCCTCCATTTGAATTTCGGCCCGGCGCGCGGCGTGGCGGCAGTGCCGATTAAGGCGGGTCAATTCCGCAGACGCAGAGACCCCCGCCCAAATGGCGTGCGGTTCGGCTTTACCGAAATGGCCACTGCCCTCGAGCTTTAATTCAAAACTGCCCATATGGAGTTTGCCGAGTTCATGATCGAGCAGTTCCGCGTGGTCGGCATCGACCTCGCCGAAAAAACCCAATGTAATGTGGAGCTTTTCTTGGCTGACCCAGCGGGCACCCGATACGCCTTTTTGCTCGCGAACGACATCGCCCGCGATTTTGTCAGGTAGGAATATGGCCGCAAATAGCTTCATGTCTCTCCTGCGGGCCGGCCCTAACGACTGGCCGGGCAGCGATAGGTCTCGTGAAGGCGGCGCGCCTCCTTTTCCATATCGTCAGTCCAATCTATTTCATGCGCGTCAATATTTTCTTTGAGCTGCGCCACAGTGGTTGCGCCGATGATGTTGCTCGTGACGAACGCCCGGGACTCGACAAACTTCAAGGCAAATTGCGTCGGCGTTAAACCGAGCGCGCGCGCCGTCTTGTTGCAGTCCAAATAAGCCTCTTCCGTTGTCCGGTAACCCTCAAGAAACTGCGGGAACAAATCACCGCGTGACCCTTTTGGAGACTCGCCGTCGTCATATTTCCCGGTGAGCATTCCCATGGCGAGCGGGGAATAGGCCAGCAAGCCAACATCTTCGCGCATCGCAATTTCCGCGCGGTCATAATCAAATCGGCGCGCGATCAGGCTATAGACGCATTGGTTGGACACCATACGCGGCAGACCGTTTCTTTCGGCTATGTCCAAAAATTTCATCGTCCCCCAAGCGGTCTCATTCGAGACTCCGACCTGCCGTATATTGCCTTTTTCGACATGGCGGGACAGCGCGCCGAGAATATCTTCAAGCGGGATCATATCATCGGTGTCATAATCATAATAACTGTCAAACCCAAAGGCGGGCATGGCGCGGTCCGGCCAATGAAGTTGGTAGAGGTCAATATAATCCGTCTGCAGACGTTTCAGCGATTTCTCGACGGCCTCATCGATTTGCCAAGGCGTGTGGCGCGTCATCGGCACATCGCCGTCGCGGCACCATGTCATGCCGGATCGGCCGCAGACTTTCGTAGCGAGAACAAATTTGTCGCGGTTTTTACGCGCGGCGATCCATGTTCCGATATAACTCTCCGTCCGTCCCTGGGTTTTCGGGTTACCGGGAACGGGATACATCTCCGCCGCATCAATAAAGTTCACGCCCCGCGAGAGGGCATAATCCAACTGTTCATGGGCTTCGGCTTCGGTGTTTTGCTCCCCCCATGTCATGGTTCCAAGACAGACCGAGGTGACTTTGATGTCAGACCGTCCAAGCGCGCGCAGTTGCATAGGTTTACCTTAACTTTATTATAGGAGAGGAGTATTTGTATTTTACCGAAAAACGCCTATATAAATGGCAAAGCCTCTGCAATGTCGAAATGATGTTATGAGGCAAATGAGATGTTCAAGGAGTAGTCATGAACCAATTTAATTCAACAAATGTGTCGTCAGGCGCACAGACCGACCTCGGTCTACGGACGTTCCTGCTCGGAACTTATCGCTATATGGCCATGGCCATGGCTGTCACCGCAACAGTCGCGTTCTTTACGGGACAAGCCATGAGTAACGGCATCATTTCGCCCGCTCTTGTTTATAATCCCGTCGTCGCAATCGGGGCTTTCCTGATTATCGTCTTTGGTTTCGGCGCTGTTGGCAAGAAACTACCGTCAATGTCTCAAGGCGGCGTTCTCGCGTTCCTCTTCGGCTTCGCGGCTTTTATGGGCGTGCTGATGTCAGCATATGCCTTCGCATATAATCCAACCATCGTTGCAAAAATCTTCTTTATGACGGTGGCCATGTTCGGGGCCTTGTCCTTATTCGGCTACACAACGAAGTTTAATTTGTCGGCAGTCGTCAAATATGCATTCGCAGCCTTTCTGGGTTATATCTTGATCGGCATGGTCGGGATGTTCGTACCTGCACTTAGTGTTTTAAATGGTGGTATGTTTGGTACGATCATCAACGTTGTTGCTCTGGCCGCGATCGCAGTCATCACGGCTTGGGAAACTCAGCATCTGAAGCGCGTTTATTATGCCTATGCAAATGATGCGAGCATGCAGGGTAAGATGCAGGCCTTCGGCGCAGCGTCATTGCTTCTCGCTTTCATCAATATGTTCCAAATCTTGATGAGCTTGTTCGGCCGCGAATAGTCGCCGCACAAACCGAAATTGAAAGCCGCGTCGCACCTCCCGTGCGGCGCGGTTTTTCTTTGAAATAATAGCGGCCCCGCGCGCTATGGTTAAGGTAGGATTAATCGGGTTGGACTAAACCTGCCCAATGCGCCTTTCTCGCAAATTTCTAATGAACACAGTTCTTGCCGGCACGGCCTGCGCCTATCTGTCGGGCATGGCCATTTTGTCCGGGTTTGCGATCTCGGCGAAAAACCTGCCTGACCCGAAAAAACTTTGGGAGAGCAACCGCCCCGTCTCCGTGCAGATTGTGGACCGAAATGGACGTGATGTCTTGGTCCGCGGAGCGTCTGCTGACCGGCCCGTTGATTTGGAAACCCTGCCCTTCCATATTCCGGTGACATTTTTGGCGACCGAAGATGAAAGGTTCAAAAATCATATCGGCATTGACCCGCGCGGTCTGCTCCGCGCGCTTTGGCAAAATATCCGCGCGAGAAGTTATGTCCAGGGCGGCTCGACCCTGACCCAACAGCTCTCCAAAAATATCTTCCTGTCGCCTGACAAAAAGCTCACGCGTAAAGCGCAAGAGATGATGCTGTCAATCTGGATGGAACGGGACTTCACCAAAGACGAACTTTTGGAGATGTATCTCTCGCGGATTTATTTCGGCAGCGGCGCTTGGGGATTAGAGAGCGCCAGTTTGCGCTATTTCGATAAACCCGCCGCAGAGCTGTCGCTGGCAGAAGCGGCGATGCTGTCGGGTTTATTACGCGCCCCCTCTTCAGCCAATCCCGTGGCCAATTTTGACCGCGCTCAAGCGAGGCAGCATGTGATCCTGGACTCAATGGACGCCCAAGGCCTGCTTGGCGAGAATATCGCCGCTGCCGCAAAGGCGGAAGTCATCACCATCCACAGCCCCAAAGATACGGAAGGCGCGCAATATTTTGTTGATTGGATCTGGAGCGACTTAGAAGACCGCATTGGCATTCCAACTCAAGATATTGTTGTACAAACCACCCTCGATCTTGATGCGCAGACGACGGCGCAGTCCGCACTCACCGCTCATTTAAATCCGGACCGCGGCGCTAATCAGGGCGCTGTCATCAGCCTGGACGGCACAGGCGGCGTACGCGCTTTGGTCGGCGGCGTGGATTACGGCGAAAGCCAGTTTAACCGCGCCACGCAGGCTGTCCGGCAGCCCGGGTCGGCTTTCAAGCCATTTGTCTATCTCGCCGCCTTACGCGCAGGGAAGTCACCTTGGGACACCGCGATAGATGCGCCGATCACGATTGAGGACTGGACCCCTGAGAATTTCACCGAAACCCATGCGGGGGCCATCACGCTGCATAGAGCTCTTGCCAAATCTATTAACACGGTTGCCGTCTCCGTCGGCGAGGAGGTCGGGCGAGATGCCGTTATTGCAACGGCAGAGAGTCTGGGCCTGACAGGATTGAAGCCTTACCGCAGCCTCGCCCTCGGGGCTCAAGGTCAAACGCCATTGGCTATCGCAGAAAGCTACCTGCCCTTTGCAAATTGGGGCACACGTAAAGACGCCTATGGCATCGTTTCAATCTCCACGGCGGACGGAACCCCGCTCTATGATCGCCGCGAAACCAATGGCGCCATCGTATTAAACCCTATCGAGTTGGCGGATATGAATTATATGCTGACCGAGGCCGTCGAGCGCGGCACCGGGGGGCGCGCCCGTGTTGACGGACATATGATTGCCGGCAAAACCGGAACTACGAATGATTTCCGCGATGCTTGGTTTGTCGGATATGCACCGGACCGGGTAACAGCCGTATGGGTCGGCGAGGATGACAACGCGCCAATGAATAAAATCACGGGAGGCTCTATCCCGGCCATGATTTTCAAAGACGTGATGACCGAGCAATTGAGAGATACGCCAGCGACACGCCTGCCCATCTCAAGCCAGCCGGATTGGGCAAGAAAAAACGCCCAGTTGAATAACCTTCTCGACCGCATGGAAGGGCGTTTGCCTTAGGTCCGCAGGTCCGAAACTTGAAAGAAATTCCCGGGCCGCAAGGCGTTTAATCGGCAAAAATAACCGTTCATTCTTAGTTCATGTGCCTGCTTTTAGAGGCTCGCGAATGATACTCAAATTCTGTTTGAGTACCATAAAATCGATATGCCTTTGTTTGTGGGAATAGGGCATATTTTAAGACCCGTTATGAAAATAATGGTCGCTTAAATTGCCTTTCGCGTTGTTGGGATGCGGAAGGCTCTTATCCCTTATCAAAATTCTCTTCTAAAATTCTGTTTTTCAAAATTCGGCGCCAACGGCATGTAAGCTTGGGCCGTTTTTACTCAGCCAACGCTTAGCGCCCTTAACATCATCAAATATTTGGTCACACACGGCCCAGAACGCGGCGCTGTGGTTGGCCTCGATCATATGCGCGCATTCATGCGCGGCCACATATTCCAGGATTTCCGGCGGCGCGCAGATCAGCCGCCAAGAATAGGAAATATGACCTTCGCCATTGCGCGTAATACAGCTGCCCCAACGGCTTTCCGTATCGCGAACAGATATCTTCCCGACGCGCTTATCCAGCTCTGCCGCATAATGATGGCTCGCCGCTTCCAGTTCCGCGCGTGCTTCTCGAATAAGGAACCGTCTCACACGACCCGGGAAACTATCAATGTCCGGACTTGGGACAACGAGCTTGCGGCCTACGCGGTCAACTCTGGCGCGCCCGCGCCCCGGCGGATTGACAAGGCGAAAATACTGCCCTTGGAATAAAATCTCTCCGCCCGGCACAAAAGGCTGCGCCGGCGGCAGGGCTTCGAGTTGAACATCAATCCAGTCACGCTGCTGCCCGGCAAATGTCCTCGCCTTCGGGAAAGCTCTGACGCCGGGAACGACAACATGGACTTCGCGTGATCCCATCTTCACCTTAAGAGAAATCCGTTTGGCTCGCTCGGATAAAACATAGAGAACGCGCGGGTCGCTGGCATCCCGCAGCGGGAAATCTGACTTGCTAGGCCGAGATCCCGTGTTATCGTCTTTATTCAGTATTGTGTTTAGGAAACCACCCATGTCTCTTCGTCTGTCATCCCTCTTAAAGCTCACCGTCGCAGGAGCCGCGATTCTAAGTGTGGGGGCATGTAAGCCCGCAGACAAGGGCCAAGGTGCGTTGAAGTCTGAAGGCATCGCAGCCTTGAACCTGTCAAAAAGCGAATCAGGCGTTTTTTCCAAGTATTTTTCGACCGAGCCTTGCGATGTTGATGAGATGGAAGCCCTCGGGGCCCTCGCGGGATTGGGTCTCGGCGAGAGCGGCGTCAACGGCGTGAGTTTCGTGTCACGAGAAATGAAAGGCAGTCAGGTCATCTATCGCGATTTCGCGATGCGCGAGGACGGTGCAGACAAAGAAACTAATGCAGGGACGAGCGCAACGGCATTCTCCGCAAAATCAGTCGTGTTTCATTGTCCGAAAATGGGAGATGAAGCGCCAAATTTTGATCGTGTGGACCTCACCGATATCTCAATCTTCGACCAGAAAGAGAACGTCAAAATCACAGCCAAAACGCTCAACATCGCCAGCCCGACCGCTGAAGGGGCCCGATCAATCGTCGAGAGCATGACTGTGGCTGATGCCAGTGACATGAACGGCAGCGGGTTCGGGGCCATTTCGATGACGAACGCAAAAATGACATCGCCGAAACTTAGCGGAAGCCTGGCCACGCTGAGTTGGGGCGAGAACAGAAACGAGGACGGACGCGGTAAAGCCGACCTGACACTGGATAGTCTCAATCTCACCCATCTGGACGCTGACGGCGAGACGGACATGACGTTGGCATTTGAGGGCATGAGCGCCCGCAACCTTTATATGGCGGCCCCGGTGGATGCCAGCAGCGCCTTGTCGGTAGATGACATGATGGAAAATGTTATGGGAAATCTCAATATCTTTGAGAAACCTTATGACGAGCTTTTGGTCGAGACATTGAAGATCGACTCAGAGGTCTTTAATCTTGATTTTGGCGGTATTGAGGGAATAACAACTGAAAAATCAGGACTCATCACAACGCGGCAAACGCTTCTGCCGACTCAAATTCAGCTCAAACCGGCGCTTGGCGAAATGCCGCAACATAAGCGAAATTACGATATCCTAAAATCGCTCGGATTTGAAACCATGAATATGTCCGCAAGTTCCGTGACGACATTAAACGCCAATGAAGATTCCATTTCCGTCACAGACGGGCTCTTTGTGGTGGATGACGCGATGCGGCTTAATTTTGAATATCAAGCCGATGGTCTGGGCGCGATGACCCGAAAAATGAAAGCCCTGGCCGGAACTGACGCGGATCCTATGACCGCTTATGATGAATTGATGCTCAAGAATTTCCGCCTGACGATGGAAGATAATTCCATTGTCGGCCGCGGCCTCAAACTCGCGTCCGAAATGACGGGTCAAAGCGAGAAGAACCTTAAACGCTCCTTGGGCATGGCCGTTTTCGCAGCCGCAATGGCCGCCGAGAATGAAGTCCAGGCGGAAGTCTATACCGAGACAGCAGAGGCTTTTGCCGAATTCGTAAAAAATGGCGGCACGCTGACGATCGAAGCCAATCCGCCGGCGCCCTTCCCCCTCGCACCTCTCGTCACCGGTAAAGGCGAGGATGTCGATCCGGCCACCCTCGGATTTAGCGCCAGCCAAGAAGGCGGCGTTGAGTGATACGAGACAGCCTATCAAATTTTAAAGGACTGGACCATGATCCGGATTTTCGGTGGCGCGGAACAAATGTCACGCGGATAGAAAACCTATCCGATATCATCTTTGCGATTGCCTTGGGTATGCTCATCTCTGGTGTCGATGCGCCGCGAACCTTATCGGATTTGCGCGAATTTATCGTCAATATCGTCCCTACGCTTCTGGGCTTCTTTGTGTTGCTGGGATTGTGGAACGCCCATTATACCTTTTTTCGGCGTTACGGTGTGGCTGATAAAACGATTATTGCCTTGAACGCGGCCTTGATTTTCGTCGTTCTATTTATGGCTTATCCCTTGCGCTTCGCCTTTGAATCCCTCTTTGGCTTTGTCATCACCCTTTTTACACAAGATTATTCCAGGTCGGTGAATTTGGGGGTCATGAGTTATAAAAATGCGGCTGAAATCATCGCATATTTCAGTTTATTCTTCTCAGCAGCCTTCGCTATTCTCGCCCTCATGCAGAGGCATGTCGTCAAGAAAGCCCAGCTGCTAAACCTTAATGCGCACGAACTCGCGGTCTCGCGGCGTGTACAGCTGACGCGTCAACTGCAATGCGGCACTACCTTGTTATGTGCCGCCCTCGCATGGTTTACGCCGTTAGGTCCGGCGGCGGCAGTCCTCATGATAACCTTTCGGCCGCTCTTCTGGATTGCTGAAAAGCGTCACCCTGTTCCAACGGCGGAGTAACACACATATATGTTTAACGACTCTGCGCCAATGCGCCGCGTAAGATGTCTTGAAACCTAACTAAGCAACGCGCATATGAAGCTCAATTCTTATCCTTCCTTTGGAGCCACCTCATGAAAGTTCTGGTCCCGGTCAAGCGCGTGCTTGACTATAACGTCAAGGCGCGGGTCAAATCCGACCAATCGGGCGTTGATCTCTCTAACGTCAAAATGTCGATGAACCCTTTTGACGAAATCGCCGTCGAAGAGGCTGTTCGCCTTCAAGAAGGCGGCACAGCCACGGAAACCATTGTAGTGTCCGTCGGCCCGGCGAAAGCGCAGGAAACGATCCGCACAGCCCTCGCCATGGGAATGGACCGCGGCGTTCACGTCCAAACGGATGAAGACCTTGAGCCGCTTGCAATCGCCAAAATTCTTAAAGAAGTCGCGACGAGCGAAGGCGCGGAGCTCATCGTGATGGGCAAGCAGGCGATTGATAATGATTACGGCGCGACAGGCGGCATGCTTGCTGCGCTTTTGGATTGGCCAATTGGCTCTGCTGCGAACTCCATGTCTTTGGACGGCGGCGCGCTGACAGTCGTCAAAGAAGTCGACGGCGGCCTGCAAACGGTTAAGCTGCAAATGCCGGCTCTCGTAACGGCTGACCTACGCCTCAATGAGCCGCGTTATGCGTCCCTGCCGAATATCATGAAGGCGAAGAAAAAGCCGATTGACGCCAAGACGCCCGCCGACCTTGGTGTGGACACAACGCCGCGTCTCAAGACACTAAAAGTTACTGAGCCCGCCGCGCGCGAAGCCGGTATTAAAGTCGAGGATGCCGCCGCGCTCGTCGATAAATTGAAAAACGAAGCAGGAGTAATCTAATGGCTGTCCTCGTTATTGCAGAACATGACAATGCGTCCCTGAAAGACGCGACACATAAGACCGTAACCGCCGCCGCCAAAATGGGCGGTGATGTGGATATTCTCGTCGCCGGTAAAGGCATCAAAGACGTCGTCGCCGCTGCCGCAAAAATTGACGGCGTCCGCGCCGTGCTCGGCGTCGACCATGCCAGCCTTGAACGCCAATTGGCTGAGGCGATGGAGACCGTCGTGACAGGCCTGATGGGCAGCTATGACGCTGTGCTTGCGCCCGATACGACAACGCATAAGAATTATATGCCGCGCGTTGCCGCCAAACTTGATGTGCAGCAAATCTCCTCCGTCACAGGCGTCGAAAGCGCAGATACATTTGTGCGTCCAATCTATGCCGGTAACGCCATGGCAACCGTGCAATCCTCCGACAGCAAAAAAGTTGTCACCGTTAGAACCACAGCTTTTGCAGCGGCAGGCGAAGGCGGCTCTGCCTCAACGTCAGATAAAGACGGCGGCATTGGCGCGCTGAAATCTGAATTTGTCGGCGAGGAGCTCACCAAATCTGATCGGCCTGAATTGACAGCGGCAAAAGTTGTTGTGTCCGGCGGACGCGGCATGGGCTCCGGCGAGAACTTCAAACTACTTGAAGGCATTGCCGATAAGCTTGGCGCCGCCATGGGGGCGTCCCGCGCTGCCGTTGACGCGGGCTTTGTACCGAATGATTGGCAAGTCGGCCAAACGGGTAAATCCGTTGCGCCGGAACTTTACATCGCCGTCGGTATCTCCGGCGCGATCCAGCATTTGGCCGGAATGAAGGATTCTAAAGTCATCGCCGCCATCAACAAGGACGAAGACGCGCCGATTTTCCAAGTCGCCGATTACGGCCTTGTTGCGGATCTGTTCAAGGCCCTGCCTGAACTCGAAGCGGAACTCGAAAAAGCCGGCCTCTAAGCCGCTTACGATAATTCGATTACTGAGCCTCTCCTACTGGAGGGGCTTTTTTTATGGCGGCGCCGGACGCAACAGCTTCTCCGCGCTCTTCTGCGATTTTCTTAGACTCTTTCACAATCGGGCCTCCAACGGGACAGATTTGTTGCGCGAACCCATGCAGCGTGTTCGTCAGATTGTCAGGAACAAGCGTATAATGGACAAATTGGCCTTTCTTACTGCGTTCCACCAAACCTGCATTTTCTAAAACTGAGAGATGTTTGGAAAGTGACGGTTTGCTGATTTCAAAACGCTCAGCAATCTCTCCGGCGGTCATGGACGTCGCCGAAAGATAGGCCAAAATACGCCTGCGCGGCGTTGAGGCTAAGGCTGCGAAGACTTTTTCCATGATAATCGTTTCTCAAAAAAATGTTATTTAACTAATTGACTAAATAGCTAATCATAAATATAGAGTATTTAACCTATTAGCTAAATAGGCACATTTTGACACATCCGCAAGGAGACTATCATGCTTGGCTTTACTTATCTCGGCTATATCGGCCTCAGCCTCGGCCTTACATTTTGGGTGGGACGAACCCTAAATCGCAATGGACAGATATTTTTGTTAGAGAATTACGCTGACAAACCGCAACTCGCCGAAGCCATAAATCAAATGCTGCTCGTCGGCTTTTACCTCATCAATATTGGATATATCGCCTATACAATGCGAATACGCGGTGAAGGCCCTCAAGATTGGGCGCAAGGTCTTGAGTTTTTGAGCACCAAGATAGGCGCAATGGCGATTGTTCTGGGAGTCATGCACTTCGGGCTAATGTTCGCGCTTCAGAGCTACGCCAATGCTGCAACCCGCAAAACTGACAAGGTCACCAATTACGTGCAAACGGGTCATCCTATTAGCTAGAACGCTCAACGCGTCTAAACGCTAAAATATACCGTCACGTATTTCGTGGCGGATTTTTCAAAAGTCACAGCAAAATGGTGGTCAGAGAATCCATTTTACGTTTTACAATTTGGGCGACAGCTACCAGTTTTCTGATTAGTGTTTGGGAATGACCATCCCCTCACAAAAGCATCTATTCGATATTCCGGATGATGTCGCTTATCTCAATAATGCCTATATGAGCCCGCTCATGTATAGTGTCGTGGACGCGATGAAAACGGGCATGGCCTATAAGTCCCAGCCTTGGACCTACAGCTCGGATCAATTTTTTTCGCTGCCCGAAGAGGCGCGGCGTCTTGCGGGGGAGATTTTTGAAACCTCCGCCGAGAATATCGCGATCGTGCCCTCCGCCAGTTACGGCGTTCAAACGGCTGCGAATGTTCTGCCGCTCACCGAGGGGCAGACTGTTTTGGTTCTGGAAGATCAGTTCCCCTCCAATATCTACCCATGGCAAGATCGCGCCGCGAAAGTCGGAGCAACCGTCAAGATATTGCCGACGCCCGAAGATGAGGATTGGACGCGTGTCGTACTGGAGGCCATAGACGCGCAAACCGCCATCGTTGCCGCGCCGCAAACCCATTGGGCCAGCGGCGCTACATTGGATCTCTCGCGCATCCGCGCGGCTTTGGATAAAGTCGGCGGCGCGCTCGTGCTCGACGTCACGCAATCCTTAGGCGCGCAGCCTTTCAACGCCGAAGAAATCCGTCCGGACTTCGCCGTCGCGGCGACCTATAAGTGGATGATGGGGCCCTATTCGCTCGGCTTCCTCTATGTGGACCCGAAGTGGCACCAAGCCGAACCTCTGGAGCATAATTGGATTAACCGCGAGGGCAGCGAAGACTTTTCCGGCCTGACTAAATATCGAGACGGCTTTCAGCCCGGCGCGCGGCGATTTGACATGGGCGAGAAATCCAACCCGGCGCAAATGCTGGGCGCGAGCGCGGCCATGCGGCAGATCCTGTCGTGGGGCATCGCGAATATTGCGGAGACATTGCGCGAAAAAACGGCGCGGATTGAAACGGCGCTCAGCCAAACACAAATAAAACCCGTCGATAAAAGACTGCGCGCGCCGCATTATTTGGGGCTTAAATTTCCGGGCGGCGTACCCGATGGATTGGCTGCCTCGCTCGCCGCCGATAAAATATTTATCTCCGTGCGCGGGTCATCAATGCGGATCACGCCCCATCTCTACACAACGGACCACGACTTGATGCGGCTGATAAAGGCTATACAACAGCTGTGAACCGCAAAGAGAGCGCGACATGCACGTTATCTCCAAAATCCTGATTGGCTTAAACGCGCTCATCCATAGCTATATTGTCGTCCTTGAAATGTTTCTTTGGGAAAGCCGCGGCCCAAAAGTTTTTTCCAGTTTTTCAGCTGACCTGTTTGGTCCCACGAAAGCCATGGCCGCCAATCAGGGCCTCTATAATGGCTTCCTTGCGGCCGGATTGCTGTGGGCGTTATTTCTGATCAAGGACACGCGCTGGAGCAAAAATGTCGCGACGTTTTTCTTAGTCTGTATTGCGATTGCCGGACTCTACGGTGCGGCCACAATATCGCACAGCATCCTTTTTGTTCAGACCGTCCCCGCCATATTAGCGCTGATCAGCCTCTACCTCTTGAAATCAAAAGCAAACTGACCCCCTAATCTTTTCCAAAAGAGGGCGTTTTCAAAGCGTTTTATCCGAGCACCTTTTCAGGCGCTTAATGTTTCCAAGGCGTGTCTAAAAGCTCAGCCGGAAGATTGCCTGCGACGCTGACTTCGAAACGGGGTTTTTCCGGATGTCCCTCGATAAAAATTTCATAAATAATCGTGCCTGTATCGGCCTGCTTGCTTTCGATAACGCGCACAATTTTATCTTTATCAGTATTGGCCTTCCGCACGACCCTTTTCGCCCCTCTAGGCACGGCTTTCCAAGTGATGTCGCGCTGAACCTCAACGACTTTGGGACCGTCATCTGTCATGAGGACATCAAATTCGATCTCCTTGCCACTGGGCAATTCACCCTCAACATCAAAATATGTGCGTCCGTCTCTCTGTTTTTTTAGAACCTCGACCATTTCAAATTTCGGCGACATCGACATGACGACATTTTTGACGTCCTCGGGGACGTCTTTCAGCTGAACTTGGGTGGTTTCTTCCGTGCGAGTTTGCGACGTATCCGCGCCGCCGCAACCTACAATCACTGAGGCGAAGAGGCCGCATATGATTGTCTTTTTTGTCAGTCCCGAGATGGTCAACACGCTTGAATTCGACATCTTTAGTTCTCTTACTCTTGTTGAATTGAGGCTAAAAATTACGCTGCGAAATCAGAGAATACAACGCTCCATTCCCTTTCAAAAAAGTAATGAATTTTACGTCTTCTCCCGCAGGCCCGCGATATTACCCTCCCAATCGCGGCCATCAAAAGCGATCCGGTTATTGACCTTTGATTGCCCCGCCTCAATGCAGCGCAGATTAACGCTCCACGCCCCCGGATGACTGCGCGGTCGGTAGAGCGGTTTAATCCCGCACGTGCGGCAGAACATATGCACGGCTTTGCCTGTGTTGAATCGATATTCGGTGAGCTGATCTTTGCCGCTGAGAAAGCGAAGCTTTTCTACAGCCACAAAGACATGCTCATAACCCGTCATATCGCAGATCGAACAATTACAATCGGTCACATCGAAGTTTGCAGGGCCGTCAAATTCGAAGCGAACGGCGCCGCAATGACACTGTCCCGCATGACGGCTCATCTCTTCATTTTCTGTTTCAGGTTTTATCTGTCGGTTCCAATCGGACTGCCCGGCGGGAGTTTTTTCGCCGGCGTTGACGGTGCGGACGCAGTGAGCGGGCGTTCCAAGAAGGCAAGGATACGATCGGCAATCCAATCGCTGCCTGCATCGCGGCCTCGTTGTAGTTCCGTCATATAGTCCCGCAAGGCTTTATCAGCCGCCATTTTCACGGCCGGACCGGCATCGCTGTCGGCAAGATCCATTAGAGCATAGGCATGGCGCGCGCGTATCACGCGGGCGATGTCGCCTGTTCGGCCGGAGGTCGATCCGGATAAGACTTGCCGCCGCGTTTTCTCGAGCAGTTCATCCAAGCCGAGATTTGCGGAGTCACGCCGGTGAAACTCAACCAGTCTCGCGGCGCGCTGCGGATGGAGCAGAACGCCGAACGTCAGATCAGCCGCTGTCTCCGCCGCAGATACCGTATCGAACGCAGGATCGGCTGTTTTACGGAATAACTCACGGTCATTATCTGCGAAACTCCACGAGCCAAGTCGCGGCGTTAAATGTGATAATACGTCGTCACTCAGGTCGAGGGCTTCCGGGTCCAGCGTTTCCAAAACAGCGCTCAAAGCGGCGCGTTGACGCGAAGGCGGCACGAGAACTGCCGCACCTGCATCTTCGCCATAGGTAAATGACATGCCGCCGATCAGCTTGGCCGTCGCAGCCGTTTGGAAACGGTGGTAAAGATAGATGGGCACAATCGCCGCATTTAAATCGGATTGCGGTCGGCCTTTGGGAAGATTGTCAGGCCCGAAACGCTCCAGCGCGTAGGCGCGAACCGCCATCACATTTTTCAGACTCGCCACCGGGTCGTCACCATTATCCCAAACACTGGCATCAGGATGCGCCGTGCCGACGCCGCGCCCGTCCAAATCCCCAACGAAGGTTAAGCTCTCTTCTGCGGCAGCTTCCAATAATGAATTGCGATCTTCCTCATCATTCTCGCCGTATAGCCAAATCGCAGAGACCTTGTCCCATTCCCCGATGCCAACGCCGTAAGCCTGCGACACATCGAGCTTGCCGTTTATGAGGCGAACATCCGGCGCGGGGTAATCCATAACCGTCGACTTGCCGTCAGAACTGCCTGCAAAATTATGTGCAAAGCCGAGCGAGTGACCGACCTCATGCGCGGATAATTGGCGAATACGCGCGAGCGCCAATTGCACCGGATCGTCGGGATCGCCGCTATTGGTTTTTTCGGCGCCGAGCAGCCCTTCGAAAATCATACGGTCTTGCCGCACGCGCAAGGACCCAAGATTAACATGACCTTTTAGCATCTCGCCCGTCCGCGGATCGGACACCCCGCCGCCGTAGGACCAGCCCCGCGTTTGGCGGTGGACCCATTGCACAGTGTTATATCGAATATCGAGCGGATGGGCGTCCTCCGGCAAAAGTTCCACGCGATATGCGCCTTCCCAACCTGCCGCCTCGAAAGCGTCTTCCCACCAGCGGGCACCCTCGACCAGCGCCGAGCGAATGGGCTCCGGCGCGCCGCTATCTATATAAAAAACGATAGGGTTGATCACGGCCCCGTCCTCATCGCGTTCCAAACGATAGCGCCTCGCAAATCGCGTTTCGATAGGATCGGACAAGGCAGCGGAATAATTATAATGTACTTGCTCAATCACGCCGGCGCGCGGGTCGGAAAGCATCGGTTCAAAACCATCTTCAGGCAGGCGAACGAAACTATGATGTTGGACAAGGGTCGCGTCTTTACCGTTAGCGGCCGTTGTCGCGACCTCTGTACCTGCATCCGCAGAGCTGAGTGTGAAGAAAACATCGATCTCGACATTATCAGGAAAGGCAAAGGCTTGCGCCGTATCGACAAAGGTTCTGTCGGACTGGATTTTGAAACTCCCCTGATCCGCATCTTTTAAATATTGAACAAGGCCCAGACTATCTGATTGCAGGAAGGGCGTGAGATCAACAATCGGTCCACCCGCCGCATCCTCTATAATCGGCAAGGCCGCGAGGAAGGACCGCGCGAAACTCTCGCGCACGGCCCGAGCCTCAAGCGGATTTTCAGGATTGGCGCGATAACGAAGGTTTTCTTCTTCCATGATAATCTTGTCGCCCATGCGGCGCAGCGTCACGATGCGGCCGCCTTCGCCCCAACCGCGGTCCAATCCAACGGGATTAGATCCCAACCCTGCCGTGAGCCGCGCAGAGTGGATCAAGCGAAGCATCACCCCGTCTTCATCCGCTTCAGGCAATTTAGCCAGCACCCGGTTATCGGCCTCATTCACATGGAGATCGAAAAATCCGGGACGATGATCTGCCCCGGAAAGCGCAGTCGCTTTCGCGCCGGACGAGCCGCCGCCTTGGGGCGCGCAGGCCGCCAACATAAAGGCAAAAGGGAGGACGAGTTTTGGGAGATGTAAATTTCGCATAGCCTCTATTAAACAGGCTTTGCGCGGCTATGGAAGTTTTTTCTCGGCGCTGCCCATTAACGCGGTCTTTATAATGAACCGCAATTAACGCTGAGGCCTCGCGATTGTCGGGAAAGGTTCAGTTTGTGGTGATTAAACGATCAATGAGCGCTGCTGAGTTGTTCACCTCATTGTGGGAACGCGGTCTTCAGCCAGTGGCGCTCATTCTCTCAACATTCAAGGCTCTCAGGATTCAAGGCTCTCAAGGTTCAAGGCTCTCAAGCTATAAGGCCCTCAAGCTTTAACACCGTTAGGAATCCGGATCTTCCGGCTTGTGCCGGAAAATAAACCAACCCGTCACGAGGATGGCTAAGTAAATAACGATAGTCATGATTGACCTCTAAGATAGTCTGCTCCCCTAACATGACCCTCGGTGAACCTTGTCTGAACTATCAATTCCGGCCGACTTAAGCCCAAAAAAAAGACGCCCACGAGGAGCGCCTTTCCTGAATAAATATAAGCCTGAGGCCTATAGGAATTTTTTCGCCATGCCTGCGAGACCGCCAATGCCGCCGACTTTATCGAGGAGCGAACCGCCGGTGCTGCCTTGGTCGACCATTTGCGGAAGCGCGTCTTTGAGGCTCGCCAAGAGTGAGCCTTCGTCAGTCCCGAGCTCAGCTGCTGCAGCCTCAACCTTTTCGGCACCCAAAACCTCTTTGAGCTGGTCCGCAGAGACCTCTTTATTCTCGCCGTCGCCCAACCAAGATTCGGCAACATCGCCGAGGCCTTTTTCTTTAAGACCATTGACCAATCCGCCAATATCAGCGGAATTGCCGCCGCCAATTAAGCTGTTTAGCACGCCGCCAATTGCCGCATTATCGCCGCCAAGCTTCTGCGCCAGCATGCCTTTAGCTATATTCATTAAATCCATGATCGTAACTTTCGTTTTGAGTACAGAACCACAGAGCTGTGATCCAAAATACCGATAGCGAAAAGCGTATTAATGTGAGCTGACTAGGGCGGTTCAGCCAATAAAAAACGCAGCTGAAAAGCTGCGTTTTTCAAATCATTTTAGGCTTTGAGCCCTACTCGGCCGGCGCAAATCCGCATTGGCGCTGTTCCATCGCGATTTGCTTCGTCAGGCGCACGGCATTTTGAGAATAGGCTTCTGTCACAGAGCCGCTATTGACGGTTTTACCGCGCAAGGTGCTAACGTCCTCGCAAAGATGAAAGACGAGTTTAGAGGAAGATTTTTCCGCGCCGTTCTTTGGCGCAATCCAATAAACAACATCGAGACCATCCGGGTTGGCGGCACTTTTTGTGGCTTCGGCGACGGCTTCTGAATCATCGGCGATAGCCTGCGCTTGTTCCGCCACGGCAGGCGAACAGGCCGTCGTGGGCTGCTTGGCTTTAATCTGCGCCGCGCATTCATTCATGTCCTGCGTATATTGCTCTTGCGAAGCCGGATTATAATCCGCGCCGAAAACAAATGTCGCCACCAGAGCGAGGACAGCGCCGACACTACCGGCCACTTTTTTCGTTTTCGGGTCCATGTCCTTATCCAGGAAGATCATGGCCAAAAGCGGCAAGAAGGCAATCAGCGTAATAATTGCGCCAAGTTGGTTTTGGATGAAGAATTTGACGGGCTCAGATTTTGACGCCGGGTCATGGCGGTTCGCCTTTTTCCACATAATGCTGCCGGCAATCGCGAAAACGGCGATGACAACGAGCAGGCCAATCAAGAGAGCGAGACCGCCCGAGTCGAATTTATTTTTCAGGACGAGAACAATCGCCGCGATCTCGGTCGCGATGGCGACAAACCAAGAGCCGCCGGCCATGAGGCGGAGCTTCTTTGCTTTGCCTTTCTGGTCTTGCGAGGCTTGCCACGCATTGGTGACATCAATTTCTTCATTCGGCGCGTCTGCGGCCGGTTTTTTGTCGGACATTATATGATCCCCCTAGATCGAAAGGTCAGCGCGTACTGCCGATTATATCCCCATATAACCGCGCACAAACTCACTAAATTTACGCATACAATATACGCAGCCGCCTTTCCGAGTGCAAACTATTAGCGCATTCCGTAGTGCGCAGATTTTGAAGGGATGAGGCTTGGTCTCACTGATCAACCTTACAGACGCCTGAACGATAATTCCCTACGCTGCGGATCACGTCATCAGCTTCGGGTTCATCGCGCTGCCCTGCAATCAAACTATTTAAAACGCGGACCACCATGTTATCGAGCCGCGTCACGACATAGCAATCGACTGTAGGCTCAGCATGCGGATTTCCGATGCCGCTATCATCCGTGAGAAACATAAAGCGGCCGCCGGTAATTTGCGCCATGCCCCGCATCAGAAATTCAGCGGTTTTATTAACGCCGCTGGCTGCGAGCGGAACGATGTGAATGCCGCGGGTGCGAGAGATTAACCCCGCTTTCCACGTATCAGAAATATCTTCGTCATGCGGCGGCGCGTCGGCGACCAAGAGATTTATCTTCAGCGCCTCCTCCCGCCAGTCCATATTCAGGCCCCTCCGCATCGCCGTGTGCATTGCTTCCGGCATATCGCCGCCGCCATCCGCGCTTTGTGCCCCAAGCGACTCTCGGAAATCCTCGATGTCATCGGTGAAGGGAGTCTCTTTGACAACATAAGCATCGCCCCTATCGCGGTAGACAATTAGCCCGGTTCGAATATCCACGCCGGGATGCGCAGCCTCGACACGGCTCACGATCGATTGCAATTCTTTTTGCAAATAGCGCATTTCGTCGCCCATTGATCCCGTCGCATCAATCGTCAAAAGCAAATCGAGCTTTTCGACCGGCTTTCGATCCGTCTCGAGGTCAACAATAATATCCCCGCCGCCGTCAATCATTTTTTGCGTCAAAATTGTCTCGGCAGACGCGCTGCCTCGAGCAGAAACCTTGACGACAATGCCGGGCTTTAAGACATCATAATTCGGATAGAGATAGGCCATACCATCCGCGCCGGTGCGCAGCGGAAACATTTTCTCGCCGTCGCTATATTTCAGCGAAATCTCCGCCATTGGAACGGGTTTTCCCAAACGGTCAACGACACGGATATTTATCCGTTGATCGGCATCAACATAAGGCAAGTCCTTCCCGCTGAGCTGGCCTTGCAGCATTTTATCGACATAGGTTTTATACAGGCCGGGATTAAGCACATCATCATAATCTCCCGCCGTCAGCAGGCCCGCTTGCGGTTGAAAAGGCGAGTCCGGGGGCGTGACTCCGGACCCAACCGCCGGAGGCGCAGACATACGCATCGTGCCGTCCGCTGCCATATAATCGGCTGAAGGTTCAGGCATCATCATAACAGGCGCGGCAGGCGGGGCAGACCGCTCTTTTGATGCCCTTATCCGCGCGCCGGTGACCACAACCTCATCATCCCCGCCCCCGCCGAGACCGCCGCTAACGGACGCTGACCTGGACCCGGACGTCGGCACGGCAACGTCTTCGGGCGCTTCAACATATTTTTCACTAATGGCCTGGGTCGTCGGGTCATCACTTTTAACCGCATCAGGCCCTGTCGACGCGCAGGCACAAAGGGCGAGCATCGCCGTCCCCAAAATTAAGTGCTGTCGTAATCGCTTTTGCATGTTCATCCCCGGTCTGATTCAAAGGGCTTATAGTCTCGCGGCCCTTTGCCTGAAATCGCCCTCATCAAACCCTATTGCGGCGCAATTACGCCCAAATTTAGACAATATGCTAGCAGGTTCCAGAACAATAGAACCCGGAAGACCGCCTAATTAGAGAGCGCCTCATCCTGCGGGTCGGCCTCACTCTCAACTTCACTCTCACCCTCATTTTCACTCTCAATCTCAGGCGCCTCATCCAGACTCATATCAGCGGCAATATGGCTCGCCAGCACGCGCGCCGCCTTCTGCAATTTTCCGGTTAATTCTTCTTCCGACAGCTCTGCCCAGCGCGCCGCGTTTTCAGAGGTTTTACGCGTCTCTTCTGTTTCGTCCCCATCTGCAAACTCAAGGTTAGGCTCATCTTCGCTATCCCAATCGCTCGGCACAGGAATGCTCGCCATAAAACTATTGCGATAAATATTATCAGAATTCTCGATCAAAAGGTCTGTATCAGGCTTTTCCTTATAGGGAGAAAGCTCCGGATTAATCGGATATAGAAATACCGATGAAATCAAATTCAGATTATCAAATTTGGGCGTGAACGCATATTTCACGTCGATAAACAAAACAGCATCTGCCTGAGACTGCCGAATGAGGGCCGTTCGAAATCCCCGCGGTTCTTCGCGTAAAATCTTCAAATCATCGGCGCCCGCCAGCCCGCTTTCCGCAAGTGCATAATTAAACTCTTCCCTGATATCGGCAGCGTAATCATAGCCGCTCAGCGTTTCCTGCATGGGCGCAACATAATTCGCGGCCTTGGCCGTTCGCACCGTGTTCAAGCCGACATCAATCAAAACAGGAATGATGTGACCTTGCACATATTTAGATATTTTGGAGGTCTTGATATCTGCGCCGACCGCAGATTGTTTCGCGATCATGACACTATCGACCTCTTTAATGAGAGGCCGCGCTTCCGGATGGAGGTAATTACTCGTCGAGGTCGTTTGGCAAGCCGGCAGGAACGCCAACCCGCAGGCGATGGCCGTCATTTTAAACGTAAAGCGCATAGGCCTCCCCCATATAAAACGAGCGTTCGAATTGAACATCGAACATGGTTAACAAATAGAAGTTGAACGCCAGTTGAACCTGATTTGGGTGTTGGGCGGTCAAAATAGAATATAGCCAACTCCGGCTCTAATTCGTCATCTCCCCCTATCCGTCATTACAAGACCAATCGCGTCGGACAGTTTAACTGTCCTTGGGCTCATATCCGGTAATCCATGGTCCAGATGTTGGGCGGTGATTAAAACCATCTGTTGAAAACGGGCCGCCGTCTCCATGGATTGCAAGGACAAGCCTTGCAATGACGGGGGCGTTAGAGGGGGCGGTTTCATTTTTCACACCGCTTGGGCGAAGGGGGCTCAAAGAGTAAAAACGGACCCACTCTCTCAAATTTAGACGGGGCCCTGAACACCCAATTCTTGTCATCCTCTGGCTCGACCAGAGGATCCATTTGCGGAGGCTGGCGGCGTTAGCATGGGTTGACTTTTCTCACCGATCCTATGCCAAATGGATCATCGGATCAGGTCCGATGATGACAAAATATAAGGGTTTGAAGTTTCTTTCCCGCATTCGCGCGTGTTGCAGCGGCGGAAAATTGTTGTTCTTTCAAACCCTTATAAAAAATCCAATAAACTGCATCCTCACTTCCCTCATTCAGCCGCATATTAAACTCGTTCTCTCAAACATGGGACAAGTAAGATATCGACTTACCGGTTTGAGGGGCTGTGTGTGAA
>ENA-ORXR01001264-ORXR01001264.1-marine-metagenome-genome-assembly--contig:-NODE-1264-length-27468-cov-11.817020_pt1 | contig 27468 bp, 27 predicted proteins | sample MGYA00237866_ERZ511479 | MGnify/ENA metagenome assembly ERZ511479 | reverse complement strand
GCTGGATGTTCTCCAACAAAGTAATCGGACAAATTTCGCCAAATGAACTTATCATAATTAGTTTGACTTACTACTTAATCGACCTATCAATTAATATCCAAAGTTGAGCTAAGTACAAAATTGTTTTATACTTTAAAACCTTAACCTATGATGTTTTAAGCCATAAAACAAGCAGAAAAAATGGTATAAGAACACAATGAGAAATATAAAATTTTCCCCCCTTGTAGTATTTATGTTACTGGTTACTGCTCCTACATTCGGACAAGCTGCCTCAAGTGCGCCACTTGATGAAGGCACAATCAGCAGCAAGTTTAGTTACATGATCAGTAAATCCGAACGATTCAAGGAACACCAAGTCGTGCGTAGAAGTTGGATAAGAAAAGTGAGAGACCATGTTGCTGACAGCCTCAATTCGGTACATACCGAGCTCAAACAAACACAAAATGTAGTCAGCACACAAAAATCTGAAATAGAGGCACTCAAAAACGAACTCGCCAGTACCAACGAAAATCTATCTGCCGTGACTGACGAGAAAGACAGCATCACTTTCTTTGGCGGAAACACAGCAAAAGGCACCTACAAAAGTATTATGTGGGGAATTATTGCGGGTTTGTCATTCCTCTCAGCGATTCTGTTTTTGAGTTTCAAACGCAGTAATAGTGTTACCGGCAGAACTCAAGAAGTACTCAAACGCACCCAAGATGACTTTGATGCTTACCGTGAGCGCACCCTCAAAAAAGAACAAAAAATCATGCGTCGTTTGCAAGACGAATTAAATAAGAACGCTTGATAAATATATTGATATAGGCTGCGATGTATGAATAATTCTTGATTTATGCGTTGCAGCCTATATAATTTTTAGCATTTTGAAAATACCAAAAAGATAGTTTCTTTTCGGCTTTATAAGCCTTCCTTTCTTCCTTGTTTTATTAGATAATACACAGACAATTAGTTAATTACGATTGAATGATATTTATATTAAATGTCATTTGAAGTTCAAAAACTACTATATTTTAAAAAAATATTTTTTAAAAAAATTTGTATTTTGATTATATTAAAATATATACAGAATAAGACAGTAAGTTGTTAGTTTTCAAATCGAAATAAAAAATATGAGTAAAATAAGCTGTCACAAAAATGAAATATACGTCATGCAAAGCATTAATAAGATCTGCTTATTGCGCCTATCAATTACACAGTTTATACTACTATTACAATTCAATCCAACTAAAGAGATTTTTCAACGAATCGAAAAAGTACGATTCGAGGCAAAATCCTTAACTCAAAGTTTGAGGTTTACGACCGATCATCGTAAACCTCTTTTTCGTTTTTATACAATAATAATTGCCTTGCCTCCGATTCATCTATCATTCTAAAACACAAAGACCCGCTGTATGGTATCTGTGCGATACGCCCCAAATCGGCATCAATTACCTTTGCAATACGCGGATAACCGCCTGTTGTCTGTCCATCGTGCATGAGTACGATAGGTTGACCATTTGGCGGAAGCTGCACGGTGCCGGGTAAGGTAGCCGAAGAGGGCATCAAGTAATTCTCATTCAACTGCAAAGGCTCTCCTGCCAGTCTGATTCCCATGCGGTTACTGTCATTTTGTATGGTATAAAACGTATTTTCAAATAATTTTTGAGCCGAAGGCGATAGCTTTTCCCACTCTGGTCCGCGTATAAGGCGTATGATATTTTTTTCCGTAGAAAAATGTGGTAAAACATGCTCAGGTAATGTCCGATTGGGATTTTTTGGGTGTTCGATTTTCCATTTTAATGAATCACCTGCTTGCAGTGCTCGTCCTTTGTATCCACCAAATCCGCCGAGCGTATAGGTCGAATAACTCGCCATTACTTGCCTTATCTCGGGTAAGCCTTGTATGCCGATATACGTTCTTGCCCCCTGTTTTGCATAGCCGAGTGTGAGTATATCATCTGTTTTTATGGAGATGCTTCGATTCATTTGACAAGGCAAATCATTTAAGGTAGCTACCATATCAGCTCCCGTAATTGCAATTACTGTTGCTTGTTCAAAACGAAATTTGCCACCAAGCAAAGTACATTCCAATACAGGCGCGTCTGGCAGATTAGCCACAAGCCAATTTGCTTGTCGATAGGCGCGACTATCTAAGACACCCGATTGAGGGATACCTAGTTTGCGATAGCCGAATCGCCCTCTATCTTGTATGGTCGTCAAGAGACCGCCTTTTATAACCTGCATTTTTATTGATGCTTTGTGTTATTATTCGTTATTTTGCCGTCAAAAATACAAAATAAGTAATTCATTTGCGAAGTAAACAAGTGATTGGTTAATTTGGTAATTGATAATTGGTTTTTAATAGATTTTGCTTCGCAATGTCCCGTATCATCCAATCACCAATTACTAATCACCATTTCCGAAACTTGAACTTAAACACGTCTTTTACGACTATAAAATATGAAAGGAATCATTCTTGCCGGTGGGCTTGGTACACGCCTATTTCCGCTCACCCTTGCGGTTAGCAAACAACTCATGCCTGTTTATGACAAACCCATGATTTACTATCCCTTATCAACGCTGATGATGGCGGGTATCAACGAAATTCTCATCATTTCTACGCCTTATGATTTGCCCAATTTTGAGAAATTGCTCAAAGATGGTTCGCAGTTTGGCTGCAAATTGAGCTACAAAGAACAACCCGACCCCAATGGTTTGGCACAGGCATTTGTACTTGGCGAAGAATTCATCGGAGATGATAAAGTCGCCTTGATTTTGGGGGATAATATTTTTTACGGTACTGGATTGCGAAGCCTTTTGCAACAAAGTGCTGACCCTGAAGGTGGCATTGTTTTCGCCTATCCGGTTTCTGATCCGGAGCGTTATGGTGTGGTCGAATTTGATGATAAATTCACAGCACTTTCGATAGAAGAAAAACCGGAAAAACCGAAGTCTAATTACGCTGTACCGGGCTTGTATTTTTATGACAATTCGGTGGTAGAAGTTGCGAAAAACCTCAAACCGAGCGCAAGAGGGGAGTACGAAATTACAGATGTTAATAAATACTATTTGGAAAAAGGAAAATTGAGTGTTGGTTTGCTCGATAGAGGGACGGCTTGGTTGGATACGGGTACGCACCAGTCTCTGATGCAAGCCGGACAATTTATACAAGTCATTGAAGAGAGGCAAGGTTTGAAAATCGGTTGCCCGGAAGAAATTGCTTACGAAATGGGCTTTATCAATAACGAGGAATTAAAAGAACAAGCAGATCGCTTACGCAAAAGTGGTTATGGCGAGTATTTGTTGGGCTTATTAAAATAACGGAATTGACCATTAATTGGGATGGGTGCAGGACAAGTTTTTAATCTGCCTCGTACCGACGACTTTACAGGCTGACCGCGAACTCTGTACTGACGACTTTAGCCGTCAAGTGAATTTTATTTTAATTTTTAAATAAATAAAATTCAATTATTTATAAATATACTTTTACGCTCTGCGACGGCTAAAGTCGTCGGTACGAGGCAGATTAAAAATTTGTCCTGCACCCCTCCTTAAATAACCTGTTATTTGTTATTTGTTATTTGTCTTCGGAGTTGTTTGATAGATATTTCAAAATTGCCGATGTCTTGGGCTGTGCCAGTCAGGTATTTATCTTTAAAAGCTAATGAAGTAATGCTTGCAGACTGGGCATCTGCTGCTTCGAAGTTTTTGGGTTTTTTGGGGTATATTTTTTCAGAAAGTAGGTTGTTGACGACATCATAAATGAAGAAAAAATAGAAGCCCTGAATGACGACCCATTCTTGGTCATCGTCGGCATATACGTCGGCAAAGCTGTATCGAAAATCAGGACTTGCATTGACGGGAAGTAGTCTGCTTGACAACTCACGCTCTTCACCGTTCACCTCTTTATAGACCTTTAGTACACGGTAACTTTCGCCAAATTTTTGATCATAGGACGTACTGTCAGCCACTATCCGAACGGCTCTGCCGGTAGCGTCTGATAAGAAAACGGGTGATTGATACAATAATTTAGAATCAAGTGTTGATGTTGTTTTTTCACTGGGTGTTGATGTTGTTTTTGCTTTTGTATCTTGCTGTTGTCTGCATCCAAACAGGCATACGAGTAGCAGCAAAATGCAACAATAATGCACACTTTTCATAGACAAGGAATTTAGTGTAAAGTTAGTTACATTATTTCTTTTATTGAAATTTTTTTTAATGTAATCTTTGTCTTTTTGATTAATTTAAATTGCGAATGACGCTAATTGAATTAATTATACGAAAAATAGAGAGGGTATTTTGGCTTGTCAAATTTACCCACCTATTTTATTTTTTATTGTATTTGAATTATTTTTATACTTAAATGTGAGCGACAATTTCATTCAAAATATCTAATTATTAGTTAAGTTTTTCAATGCTTAAAAGTTATTTTTTGTTTTGAGCTTGTAATGAATTGATGATTCTTTATTGTAAAAGTCTCAAAATTTAAATTCAATTAATTACTGTTGTTTAATATTTTATACATTGATTTAAACAAGAAATCAAATTAATTCAAATCTTAACCGTGTAAGAAAAACGAAAAAATAAACAAGTCAATTTGCATCCTTTCCTATACTTTTTAACGTCTAACAGCCACTTACCTCACATACATCATTTTAAATTTACAAATTTTAAAAAATTATCATGTTAAGAAAGATTTTAGTTTTAGTTTTATTTGCAGTAATTTTAGTGTTTGCTGCGTGTAATACACAATCAGACCTATTTGGGGAAAACATTGAAATTAGTGAAGTCGAAGACAGAGGAGGAAAAGATAAGCCTAAGGGTAACGACGACTCAGATGAAGAAGAATCTGACGATGATTCAGATGAAGAAGAATCTGACGATGATTCAGACGAAGAAGAATCAGATGACGATTCAGACGAAGAAGAATCAGATGACGATTCAGACGAAGAAGAATCAGATGACGATTCAGACGAAGAAGAATCTGGTGAATAATAATTGACAAACCTATATACTCACTGCTTCATATTCACGGTATTGTGAGGTTAAGTTTCAACTTAGGCGAGACGAACCTTTTGGTTTAGTCTCGCTTAATTTTTTAGATAAAAACTCGTAGATTTATTGCATGAATTGGTTGTTCCGAAAAATAGATATTAGTACACTCGTTTTCTTTCGTATTGTTTTTGGCTTATTGGCACTCTACGAAATGTTCCATCTGATGGACGACCGTAACCAATTCAAATGCTTGACGGGTGGTTCAAAATTCAATTTTACTTATTACGGTTTTGAATGGGTGAGACCACTGCCACCGGAAGCCATGTATGCCTTGTGTTATTTTATGGTTGGGCTTTCGGTCTTGATTATCGTGGGTTATGGTTATCGGCTTTGTGCTTTTATATATGGATTAGGTTATACGTATATTTATTTGATAGAAAAGGCATACTACCTCAATCATGGCTATTTATTTGCGATGTTGTGCTTTTTGATGTGCTTCCTGCCTGCCAATCGCGCCTTCTCCGTTGATGCGCGGCTGAACCCTTCAATTCGAACTCAATTGATACCTTATTGGCCCGTCTTTCTACTACAATTTTCGATGGGTGTCGTCTATTTTTATGGTGGCATTGCCAAGTTGAATCCTGATTGGTTGCGTGGTATTCCCTTGATATATTGGCTCAACGGCAGTGCCGAAGATGTACCGATTATTGGGCATATTCTCGAACTTGATTGGGTGGGTGTGTTTATGAGTTATGGTGGATTGATACTGGATTTGACTGCTGTATTTTTTCTTTCGAATCGGCGTACACGCGGCTTTTTTATCGTAGCGGTGATATTTTTTCATGCTATGAATAAGGTGATATTCAGTATCGGAATATTTCCATATTTATCCACTGCCTTGAGTTTGATGTATTTTTCACCGGATTGGCCCCGGCGTATTGCACATCGTTTTTTGCCGAATTTTGTGGCTGCCGAAGCCACATTGGATACGACTGACTCCACGCCTTCTATTGTTTCTCAAATTTGGAATAAACGTTTTATCGTCGGGTTTATCGCCGTTTTTTGTGCTTATAATATCCTGTTTCCTTTGCGACATTTTTTGATTGAAGGTCCTACCGATTGGACGGAAGAAGGGCATCGCTACTCGTGGCACATGATGTTGCGTACCAAAAAAGGTAAGGGTAGATTTACAGTTAAAATCCCTTCGGAAGACCGCATTATAAAAATCAGCACCAAAGATTATTTGAATAAAAGGCAACGTAAAAAACTCTTTACACATCCGGGTATGATACTTCAATTTGCTCATTTTTTGAGAGATAAATACCAAAGAAAAGGATACGACGATGTAGAAGTCTATGCGAATGTAAAATCAAAATTCAATGGCAGAGGCTACACCAATATCGTGGATAGAGATGTTGATTTGGCAAAAGTCAAATGCTGCTACCCGATGCAGCATGACGATTGGATAATTATACGCGAGGACGTGTATAAATATGACCATTTGAAAGAAAAAAAGGAAAAAACGCGCATTAGTGAGGATGAAAAAGAGGACATATCGGCAGACAGTATTGATGTCGATTCAATACGATAATACGAAATTTTTTTTGATGAAATAAAGCCTGCTCAAAATTTGAGTGGGCTTTTTTGTTTTTTAAAAAATCTTGTTTTATCATGTCACAATTTCAAGTTTTATAAACAATAAATATTAATTAATTATTATTTATAAATTTAATTAAAAAAATTTGTACGTTTTCTTATTTTTATGGACGCTTCATTCTTCTTTTATTTACCTTACTACCATTCGTAGTTGTAATTTATTAAGTTTAAATTAGTAGCTTAAATTTGACAAATTATTGATTAATAGTTTTTTATAAAAACATTAATTGCAACTTATATGTTTCAATCCTGTAATTTATATGAAAAATTTGTCAGCAAAGAGGTGTAAACTTTTAGCACCTTTGTATAGTCTGATAAATACAATAATTCAATAACAAACATTCATTTTTACAAATAAATTATTTTATTAATATATTAAAACAAGTCACTTTTGACTAAAAAATACTCAAACTTTTTTATCACATTTTATTGTTTTTTAAATCGTTAAACATAAACAAATTAATTTCATTGATTGGGCTTGGCGCGCTTGTCTTGCTTTATGCTTGTGAGCAAACAGAGTTGATTCCAGTCAGTCAATTGGAAACTTCCCATCAAAGCATCGACTCCAGAGCTTTAGAAAGCTACACACTTTACGGCGGGCAGCATATCGAAGCCGGAACAGTTACCGTAGAAACTACCGAGACAGACCTTATCGTTACTTACCAAACCACTGACGGTTGGGAACTCGGAACAACACACCTCTATGTAGGTACTGAAGAAGGATTACCCACTAACAATAAAGGTAATCCTAAAAAATGCTGTTCGTGTGCAGTACGTTGGTTGTTATCTTGGAGAATTGTTTATTACTTCCAATTGTTATGATCACCCGGATGGTTATGTTTCCGAATGTGATGTTGCGGGACAAAGAACCGTAGTAGCTCCTGACGGAACAAGACGAGGACTTAAAGTGAGCGACAAAACCAATGTTACTAATACTGCACCTTGGGTATTCCAATTTGCTCCAGCAGTCATAGAGACTGTCGAAACAAGAGCGGCTTATCAGAATGACGCAGGTGAATGGATAGACACTAAAACCGGAGAAATTGTACCGGATGTAGCTATTGATTGTGATATACCTTTGAGCGGTGCAAAAAATTGTTTGACAATCGCACCTCACGCAGAGCTATTCAAAATAGTGATGGATACAGACACAACCACTACTCAAGAAGAAACAGGCTGGGCAGAGTGGACGACCGAATTTGAAGGCAATAGATGGGGAGGATATAGCCAGTTTTGCTTCTAAATCATTAGAACAGAGAGAGATACAGTTTTATAAGGGTATGAACACTGACATTGTGTTCATGCCCTTTTTTCATTCTTCATAGTAAGCATCCAACATCACTTCATAATAAGGACGCTTTTCGAGTTTGCTTTTCAGCCAAAGGCTATAATCTAACAACTCATTGGCACCAATTTCAAAGTGAGTATATTGGTTTACAAACCGCGTTACCTTTTGCCGGACTTGACTTTGGCGAAGCGCATTGGGTTTGTTGAGCATGTCGCGGATAATTTCCAAAAATTGTTTCTGTTCGGCATAGCCTTCTTGTGTCAATTCATTTCTGTATTTCCGGCGCAACTCCTTATAACGATTCAAAGCGTAATTGTAATCTTTTGCTTCGTAGCGTAGCATGAGTTCTAAGATGCTGATATTGATCAGCCACAAACGAGAAATATTTTTGTAGTCTTTAGATACCAAAATCTTTCCCATATACTTAAGGCTCGTATCAATATTCTGACAATAAAAATACAACATAGATAAGTTGAGGTATAAGGAAAAATAACTCAATATCTTACGATATTTAGGCGTGTGAATGAGATTTTCGAGCATTTTAATGGCAACTTCCGGTTTTTTTTGAACGGAATACACCACCATTTTACATTGGCAATGTAGCCATAAATATTTATCATGCAATGATTTGCTCACCGTTTCGAGACTATTGCCAAGTTCTTCTGTAAACAAAATAATTTTATCAATCTCTTTCAGTCTAACAAATGTATTGACCAACCAAATCAGCATAATGATTTTTTCTTCATGATTCTTTTTTGAAAAAATACCTTCTTGTTCAAACTCTCTAAAACTCTTATTCAAATACTCACCCAGAGCCTCAAACTCTCTTTTTTGTAATAAAATATTCCGCGTACAACGGTTAATTTTGAGGCGTAAGTCGGGCGATAAGTCTTCAGGAGAAAAGTCAATTTGTTGCTGAATTTGCTCTAAGGTCTCAATTATACCTTCTTCTTTGACAGAAAAATTAGACTGATGAAGTTGATGACTAATCGTTGCCAATAAAAGTTCAATCTTCTGTATGCGTTCATATTTTTCTTGCATCGCTTGTTTTTTTTCCAGATAGGGTGTAGGGCTAAGTGCATGATTTAGATTGCATAAATGGATGAACTTGTCATAAATGACATTCAATAAATTGTAAGTTTGTTCTTTAATGGCAAGTTTTTCGGCTTCTTCGAGATAGTATTGAGCCTCTCGATAAGCATTACGTTGCAAAAAAATAGTTGCTAACTTGATCTTATTCATAATCACAAATTCATCATCTTTTTCCTGATGAAAAGAAATTAAACTAGTTTCTAAATCGTGCAACAACCTATTTTTAAGCCTGTAATAGGAATTGCGGTTTTTTGTAGGAAAAAATGTATTCGCAAGTGCATCATCGTATTCATCTGGTGCTTTATGGTACAATAGGTCAAAAAGCGTAGTTGTCTTTTTTTCCTTGCCTTTTTGAAGGTAATTGGAACTAAAAATTTTATAATATCGAACTTCCTCCACCTTCATTCGATCTATAACATTGGTCAACAAATATTTCATGACAGATAATTAACGATGTAATTTTTTTCATAAAAGTACGTGTTTTTTTGTTGATTTTAATGCAATTTTACACTATGCTAAAAAAAAAATTAATCTAAATGAAGTGAAATATGAAGAAGTCCAATTTATTAATCATCTTTTTATGCTGCCTCTTTATTTACACAAATGTCTCTGCTCAGCAAGATACCGAATTTGAATTTGAATTTGAGTTAGTGTCAGATGACGACGACGACGGTGACGACGGCAATTATGGTGGCGGAGATGACGATGACGATGAAAATGATGATGATGACGACGATGATGATGATGATGATGATGAAAATGACAAAAGTAATAACAAAAGCAATAGTCCACTTCGCGCAGAAGTTACTTTGACAAATGTAGGAGTTTCCTTACTTACTGAAGATATTACATTTAGAGCGCATGTAGGCACAACAGTACCGGATGGATTACCATCAGAATATGACACAGAAAGCACTGTTACATTCGAGACACCACTACTTACAGGCGATACAAAGAGCTTCTCAATGTTGATGCCTACCAGTTCTTTACAATTTGGGGTTGATAACATAGTTACAATTTGGCCTCTTGCAAGTAGTGCTAAGAATCTTAAAGGGAAACCTCCGCACTACACTTATCAGCTAATTTTTATTCCCAAAACTACTTTTGACAATCAACTTACAGGACTTAACAATGTCATTGTATCAAAAGTTAATATATACCCAAATCCAACAAACGGAATTTTACAAATAGAAATACCAGATAACGAGAACTCTTCCAATCAAATCACAATATACAATACAGCAGGGCAGCCAATAAAAACCTTCAAAAGGGCATCTGGACTTACAACACTTGATTTGCAGCAATTAATGTCTGGAATATACTTTGTCGCTATTAGGAATGAAAGCGGGCAAATCATACATTACTCAAAACTAATTTTCCATAGATAATCCAAACATCTATACACATTTAGTAATTAAGCGGAGTGAAAACTCCGCTTTTTTTTAACATAAAATTATATTATAAATGAAAAAGCTACTTAACTACCTCTTAATCACGTTTATTGCGAGTGCTATCCTGCTTGCTTGCTCAAAGGATAGCGATAATATGCTAAGAACAATAGCAACCAGCGATACAACGATACTTGATTGTTTTACACCCAAAGATGGTATTACAGTTTATATCGGTGGAGATACGATTACATTCGCTTCAGATAGAGATTTCGGAGAAGACTTAGTAGAATTAATCACTAGTATGGAACCTTTCACCATACAATTTCCCATCGACATACTACTTGCTGACGGCACTTCACAAACGTTGAATAGTATGGATGATTTAATAGCTATACTGGAAGATTGCGGGCTTGATTTTGAGGTCATCGAAGAGGAAGAAGATGATGATGACGATGATACAGATGAATCAGATGATGATACGGACGAATCAGACGATGACGCAGATGATGATACAGATGAATCAGATGATGATACAGATGATGATAATGGATAAAATATAGGGCTATTCCTTACTCGAATTTTCTTGAAAAGAAGTTGTTGAAAGACAGCTTCTTTTTTTTGCATAAAGCAAAAAAAGCAGCACCCATAGAAAACCAATAATACAGATGCTACTAAATGAAACCCAATTTTATTTGATGGAGATAAAAATTAGCATCCGCATACACAGACGCTATAAAAAACCAAATGAAGTGTGTCTAAACGACACAAATTTTTTCTGAAATTTTTTTCAATTATGCTTATTACAAAAATATGTTAATTATTTTATTTTGAAAATCTTTTATTGAAATTATATTACATGGTTAAAATTGACCTGTTCTTGTGACTTACATTATGCCGTACATTTATAGTGAGATTTAATGTCAAATAAACAAGAATTGTTACCGTTTTTTCTTACACCTTTAAATGTAAAACAAGCAGCATAAATAATAAAAATTAAGGCAAAATGAATAATAAAAAAAATCATATCGAGGTTTTTACCTCCATCGAAGGTGTGAATTCGATGTAATGAATGCTCGACAATTTGCCATATTTATGCACCCATAATTTCGCGCCCGACGTAAAAATAATGTAGTTTTCTGTGTATCTCCGCATTTATTCTTCATAATAGGCATCCAACATCAACTCGTAATAAGGACGCTTTTCGACTTTGCTTTTCAGCCAGAGGCTATAATCCAACAGCTCATTGCCACCGATTTCGAAATGTGAATACTCAGCGATAAATTGACTTACTTTTCGCTGCATGCGAGCTTGGTTGAGTACGCCGGGTTTGGTGAGCATATCCCGTAAAATTTCGAGAAATTGTTTTTGTTCAGTATATGTTTTTTGTGTCAACTCTTTCCGGTATTTTCGTCGCAATTCCTTATAGCGATTCAAGGCATAATCATAATCTTGGGTCTCATAACGCAAAGCCAATTCTACAATGCCGATATTGATTTGCAAATGCCTTGAAATGCTTCTGTAATCTTTTGAAACGACGATTTTTCCAATATAATCAATACTTTCGTTGATGTTTTGGCAGTAATAATTGAGCATGGAAAGATTGAGGTAAAGCGAAAAATAATTTAATATTTTGCTATATGTCGGATTATGAAGCAGGTTTTCAAGCGTTTCAATGGCACGCTCTGGCTTTTTTTGAATGATATCAACCATCATTTTACATTGACAATACAGCCACAAATATTTGTTGTTCAGTGCTTGGTTCGAGCTGTCCAGATTATCTTTCAGTTGATTCGTAAATTGAATAGTCTTATCCACGTCTTTTACTCTGACAAAGGCATTGACCAACCAAATCAGCATGATGATTTTTTCTTCCTGATTCTTGTTCGTAAAAATTCCGGCGTGATTAAACTCTATGAAACTGTCATGAAGATACTCGCTCAAAGCTTCAAATTCTCTTTTTTGCAGTAGAATTTTTCGCGCACACTGATTAATTCTTAAGCGCAATTCGTGCGAAATACTCTCTTTATCTGTCAGTTGAATATTATTTTGAATTTGCTCTAAAGTTTCTATCACGCCCTCTTCTTTGGTCGAAAAATTAGACCGATGAAGTTGATAACTAATCGTTGCAAGCAATAATTCATTTTGCTGTATCTGTTCATATTTTGCTTGTATGGCTTGTTTTTTTTCTAAAAAAGGAGTGGGATTGAGTGTGTAATTGAGGTGGCATAGCTGTATAAATTTGTCGTAAATAACATTCAGTAAATTATAGGCTTGTTGTTTAATTGCGAGTTTTTCCGCTTCTTCGAGATAGTTTTGGGCTTCCTCATACGCTGTGCGCTGCAAAAAAATACTTGCCAATTTAATTTTATTCATAATAATAAACTCCTCATCTTCTTCAATATGAAAAGTAATCATACTATGCTCCAAATCATGTAATAATCTATTTTTAAGCCTGTAATATGCATTACGATTTTTATTAGAAAAAAACTTATTGGAAAGTGAGGCATCATACTCGTCGGGAGTTCTCTGATACAAAGCATCAAAAAGCTCCACTGTTCGTTTTTCCTTACCTTTCTGCGTATAATTGGCATTAAAAATTTTGTAATACCGAACCTCCTCAACACGCATTCGGCGTATAAATTTTGTTAATAAATATTTCATTATGGATGGGTAATTTTTAAATACAAAAATACGAACTTTACCTGTGTTTTGCTATAATTTCTCATTTATTAGAGGTGAGACACGCATATAATTCGTTGAAAACGAATTAATTATTGAGCTTGATACTTAAATTTGTACTTATTCTACGATTACGGTTGTCGTTTAAATTGCTGATAAGCCGTTTCCAGGCGTTCATCATAATGATTTTTTTTGTACGATTTACCATTATAACCACGAGCAAATTTCGCCCAATCGCGCCTGCGTAAATGCGCCAACAAATCCTTAGTTTTCACAAAGCCGATAAAGGCTTTGAGGTGTTCCAATTCGGAGAGGTACTGCGCTGCTGCAAAGTCCGTCACATTCCGATAATCGGTCACATAATAATTAAAGCCCATCACCTGAAACATGCCCCATGATGCCGACGATAGGGCAGCCTCTTTGTGTATGCTTTTGGCGCGTTCAAGGCGGTCGTGTTCGGCTGTGCCGCCCTTATAATGTTTCTTCGTCCAACGCGGATAGAGGATGTCCTCATTACCTTTACACAGCTTGCGTGGCTTCAAGCCCTTCGCCTCAATTAAGCTCCAGAAAATATGACCTTCAAAGAGTACTTTCGGACGACCATCCGGCAAAAAACCACCACCGCTCGATTCTACTTCTATCACCGCCCGCATAGCTGCGGGTTCTATTTCTAATACTTCCGCAAAATTATTTATTTGACTGAAAGTCAGTATTTTAGAATCACTCTTAGTCAGTTTTTTTGGCTTTGCTTTAGTTGGTTTTTTGGTGTGGTCTCTGTGAATGAAGCCCTTTCTTTGCCGGACGACAGGCTTAGTTGTTTTCTTTTTTTTCGGTGTTGTTTTTTCCTCCAGATAATCATCAAAGTCCTCGAATTTCTTACGAATAAAACTGGTCACAGCATTATCTATCAAACCCGTTACCACTTCTTTTAAAGTCGGTTCGCCCTTGTATTCTGACTTCTTTTTTCGCTTTGTTTTAGTAGTCGTTTTTTTCTTACTTGTTGTCCTTGATTTGGGTTTGGTAGTTGTTTTTCTTATACTGCTTCGGGGCTTGGATTTAGGCTTAGTAGAAGACTTTTTTTTCGTTTTTTTTGCACCACCCGAATAAGTGAATTCCCCTTTCCAAGACTTTACCATTTCACTCGAAACACCTCGCACCTCTTCCAAATCTTTCGCTTTTTTAAACGCTTGCTTTTTCCGATAAGCTATAATGCGTTTTGCCAATGCAGGACCTACGCCCTTCAGTTCACAGAGTTCTTTTGCCGTTGCTGTGTTTATATTAATCATGATTTTTAAAATGTGCTTATGTGTGCAGGATATTTTTTTTATTAAAAAATGAATTGGTTGTGGGTTTCGTACTGACTGCTTTACAGGCTGACCGCGAACTCTGTACTGACTGCTTTAGCTGTCAAGTGATTAATAAATTATTTTGTAAATCATTGTTTTTAAAATAATTAAAAATTAAAACAATAATTTACTTGAAAGCTAAAGCAGTCATTACGGTATTGGCGGTCAGCCTGTTTAGCTGTCAAGTAAGCGATGTTTTATTTCTAAGGCATTGATTTTGAATTAATTAAAATTAAAAATAGGGTCAAACTTGACAGCTAAAGCAGTCAGTACGAGGTTTCTCGTCATTCTCATTTCGATAGAAATTAAAGATTTGCCCAGTATCCTTCTGATGTGTGGACGTACCAATATAATGCCCTTTGAGTATATTTACGGCACTACTTTATCACGTTGATGATACAAATAAATCAAATACGCATACCAAGCCACACCTATTGCATATAAGACGACCGTAAGGAGGAAAATGGTCACATAGCGATATTCCATTTGGCGCAGCCAAGCAAAAATCTGCATACTCACAAACCAACTGCCCGACCAAATAGAGGCATTCAAAGCACTAATCATTTCTTGGTTGCGCTCACCGACATAATACATCGTAAGTTCGGAGGTCATCGGTCCGGCGGCATTCATGAATGGTTGTCGAATCATATAAAAAAATACCGCGATACCTGCCGCAAAACCCGCTTCCGCGTAATACTCCGTTGTTGCCATAATGAGGAGGGAAATGACCGCCATACTTTGAAAAAATGTAATCGCAATATTATAACCAAAACGCCGTCGAATATAAGGCATAAACACGACCACTATCGCGACCATCACATAAGTCATTGCACTCATCACTGCAAAAGTATCTGCTTCAATACCATGAATATTGAGGAAGAAAAGATTAATCACCGGAATCGTAAAACCTGCTCCGACTGCAATAATCAAAGTCGGAATCAAAGTACTCACGATGCGCCCCCAATCATAAGGTCGCACGACATCATATATGGTATAAAATGCCTTTGCCAAACCGCTCGATTCGCGCACGGGAAGTGGCTCGGAAGATTGCTCTTCGATACGAATTTTTGAAATAAAATAAAACGAACAATAACCGATTAAAGAAAAGATAATCAGCATATTACGTTCATCGAAAAGCGTAGGTTCGAGCGTATTCAAAACAAAATGAACGACTCCGGCAAAGAAGACCGTCACGCTCCACATCTGGAACCACATGGCGATAGCTTCTGAGTGATTTTCGCGTTTTACATTCAACAAAATAAAAGGCAAACCCGTCACTTGCATAAACACAAAACCACCGCCCCAAGCCCTCATTCCCCAAGTGAGCAAGGTATCAAAATGGTTTTCGGCAGCATAAATACAAAGCAACGAAAACGTCGGTACAACAGCGCACGCGACATAAAAAAAGGGCTTCAATCGTCTGCCCCGAATAAAAAAACCAAGTGGTGCCGCCAACAGCATCACCGCCCCAAATCGCTCCGCTACAATCTCCGCAATTTCGTAATCAGGATAGCCCTCTTTTTCCATAAAATAATTGAACAAAATGAAAAAAGCCGAATTGATAAGTTGCAAACAAAACTGTGCGCCGATTAAGTAAAAAACATGTCGTTCTACCCTTTTATACTTCCCAAGAATCTCTTTGATTTGCTGCATTGTTTTCTTGCCTTGTAGCGACTGTTTTATAGGATGACCGAGAATGTCGTACAGGCAATTTCAATCGCCATGTAAAGTATTTTTTTTAATAATTAAAAATAATTTCGCTAGACATGGCGGTTAAAACCGCCTATACGAGCATCAACAGGTATTCAAACGCAATTAACACCTAAAGTGTTTGTGAGATTAGGGAAGAGGAAGAAAATAACCTTTATAGGTTGACTGAAAACTCGCAGGTCCTACAAAAAATGAGAAAATACCTTGCGAAAGTTAAATCTTTATGCTTACTTTGTTAATCAAAGCACTTTTAAAAAGTAAAATTTATGACAAACAGGCATGAAGAACATTTGGCAAACCTGAGTGAGATTCGTTCTATGATGGAGCGTTCTACACGCTTTTTGTCTTTGAGTGGCTTGTCTGGCGTGTCGGCTGGGATTATAGCTTTGATAGGAGCTTTTGCTTTGGCGGCATACTTGGGTATGGACAATTATGACTTTAGCGAAAAGCAGGCATATCAACAGCTACCCAGTCTAAAATGGGGTATGAAACCCCTCACCTTTTTGCTCTTGGATGCGAGTTTGGTTATGCTCTTAGCCTTTTTGTCGGGTTTGTATTTTACCACTCGAAAGGCACGCAAACAAGGACGAAAACTCTGGACAAAAGCCTCTCGCCGTTTGGCGTTCAACTCGGCAGTTCCGATGACTGTGGGCGGTTTGTTTTGCCTGATCATGCTGACAAAAGGAAACTTTGGAATGTTGGCTCCGGGCATGTTGATTTTTTATGGCTTGGCACTTTATACGGGTGGCATGTACACACTCAATGAGATTCGATGGTTGGGTGGTTGTGAGATGATTTTGGGCTTACTCGCTGCTTACTTTCCCGGATATGGTTTACAATTTTGGATGTTAGGTTTTGGTATATTGCACATCGTATATGGCGCATACATGTACTTTAAATACGAGCGTGAATGAAAGATATTATACAAAAACTGAATAAGGTTTTTGACAATCACAAACGTCTCGGTATCATGTCTTTATTAATGGTAAATGACTGGGTGACGTTTAAGACGCTCAAAAACGAAGTCATCGCTACCGATGGCAACCTTGCCAGCCATCTTTCGACTTTGGAGAGAAATAAATTCATCGAAGTCCGTAAAAGTTTTGTCGGGCGCAAACCCCAAACTTCCTATGCCGCTACCGATGTTGGACGAAAGGCATTTGAAGACCACCTCAATACACTCGAAGAACTCCTCAAACGCGGAGGAGGTTCGTAAAACATTCATTCATAAAACAGGGCGAACGAAAAGTTGTTTTCACAATGCGTAATCTATTGATTTTTAGGTTTTTAAAAAACCTTATTCGTCGGACATTTTCAAAATGTCAGATGAGATATATTTACATTTTTTGATTTAAATTGTTCGCTCATCCCCAAGATAAGGTGAAAAGTAACACAGGCTTCCAGCCTGCACCGCCTTAGTTGTGAAGGAAATCCACCGAAAGTGCAGGCTGGAAGCCTGTGTTACTTTGAATCAAAAAGAAATTTCACCACCATTTGGGGATGAGCGAAATTGTTTTATCGTTACTAAATAAATTAAATAATTTTTTTTTGTAAATTATTGATTTTCATTGAATAGTGAACAAATATTGTCGCCTGACATTTTCAAAATGTCCGCCGACTCACGCTTCTCCTTCAATTTAAAAAACATATTACAAAAACGACTTTTCGTTTCCCCTAATTCGTAAAATAAAAATCAACCTTTTTTAAAACACACTCGCGACAGCATTTTATAAAAGGATTTTCTCACAAAAATAAAAAGCAATGTCATTCCGAATTTATTTCGGAATCTCCCAAACGACAAGGCGCGATTTCAGACAGTAGCTTCTGTTTAAAATTGGTTTTCATCATCCGGGAGATGCTGAAATAAATTCAGCAAGACGTTTTCTCATGGGATTTTAAAACCCTTATTACCATATTACATTTATAACATTGTATTTTTCCTCATTATATGAATTTGACTATCGACATTGGTAATTCGCGTACCAAATTAGGTATATTTAAAGGGCAACAACTCATTGAACGTCCGGTATTGAAACGGGCGAATGTAGTGGATATTGAAAAAGTCATTGATATTTATAATATTGACAAAGCTATACTTTCTACTGTGGCTACTTATTCGCCTGAATTAGATGATTTTTTGCAAAAAAAAGTGTTTTATTTAAAATTAGATACTGATACGCCTTTACCCATTCGTAATGATTATAAAACGCCCGAAACGCTTGGAAAAGATCGCATTGCGGCGGCAGTCGGTGCCTGGCAATTATTTCCACAACAACACGCTGTTGTGATAGATGCCGGAACTTGCATTACCATTGATTTTGTGCACCAAGATGGCGTTTATATGGGCGGTACGATTACGCCGGGCATTAAGTTGCGATACAAAGCCATGCACCATTTTACGTCAAAATTGCCTTTGGTCAAAAGGCAGCGTTTGGACGGATTCATCGGTTATAGTACGGAAACTTGTATGCGCGTGGGCGCGCAAATGGGCGCAACACTCGAAATGGAGGGCTTTATCAGGCAATATAAAGAAGAATTTGGTGAAATAAACGTTATAATTACCGGTGGTGATGCGAATTATTTTGTTACTGAATTGAAAAGTGAGATATTTGCACGCCCAAATCTTGTCTTGACAGGATTAAATGAAATATTAGTCTATAATTTTAGTGATCGAGCGGGTAAGCCGCCAATCACCAATACAACATAAATGAAGTATATAATCATCTTTTGTTTTTTGCTCATCGGTTTGAATCCGGTATTTTCACAGATACAAGACAATTCGCCTTATTCCCGTTTTGGCTTGGGCGACCTCAATCATCCGACACTCTCTGCACCAAGTGCGATGGGCGGTTTGACGGTCGCTTATACGAGTGCGTATCACCTCAATCCGGCTAACCCCGCGTCTTATTCCACACTGAGTTACACTTCCTTTGAGACGGGCGTAGATGCAAAATTTTCGCGCCTGGAGCGAGGCGAGGAACAAGTGAATAAGCAGACAGGCAATTTGTCCTATTTCGCATTGGGTTTTCCGATGCTCAATCCTTTGAATCGTATTACCAAAAAGAAAGATTACCCTTTCGATTGGGGCGCGAGTTTTGGTTTGTTGCCACATAGTCGTGTCGCGTATAATGTAGCCAATGTTACTTACAATGAAGTCTTAGATAGCCTAAGCCGTTACAGTTCGGGCGAGGGGCAACGCTACAAATTGTACTTCGGTACAGGCTTTCGTTATAAAGGGCTTTCTGCCGGATTTAATGCCAATTATTTGTTTGGAAAAGTCAACCGTGATTTATTTGTTGACTTGGGCAACCCTGTTGCTTATCTTAATGATATTCAGACGAGCGGTATCAGTTCAAATGGCTGGTTTTGGGACTTTGGTCTTCAGTATCAATACACGCTCAACAAACTCGCCGACCCAAAAGAAGAACTCAAACGACGAAATAAAACCCATGTCATTATTGGTGTAACAAGTACTCCCGGCACAACGATCAAACTCAAAGGGGATGATAATTTCGGACGTACCCGCTCCTCTTATGCGAACTATGAAAGTGTACGAGAAAATTCTAATTTTTCTTATGATACCATTTATAGTAATAATGTAGATAGTGAAATGAAGCTGCCGAGCAGCTTTGGTGTAGGTATTACTTTGAAAAAAGACCGTCGATTTTCGATTGGTGTGGATTACTCAACTACAAATTGGGAGAACTACGACAATCCGATTGAACCACAAACACTCGCCAATACATGGCGCGGTGCTTTCGGTTTTGAAATCACGCCAAATGATAGAGGGCTTGATTTTCTCGAAAGAGTCCGCTATCGTGCAGGGGCGTATTATGCGACAGACCCGCGTATGATAGATGGTCAGCAACTTAGAAATTACGGGCTTACTTTTGGTTTTGGCTTACCTATTATCTTGCCGAGAGGTGTGCCTTCTTTTGTCAATCTCGGCTTTGAATTCGGACGACAAGGGCATCCTGATTTGTTAGAAGAAAGCTATTTTAAAACATCACTCTCTTTCACACTGAATGATAACTCTTGGTTTTATAAACAGAAATATAGATAAACAACGAGTTGTGGGTAAACCGCTAAATGAATAAATTCCAAGCACCAAATTCCAATGAAATATTAGATAAAACACATCTGATTGAAATTTGTTTTTTGGAGTTTTCCATTTTTAAATTATATATTACAATCATACAAATCGGCATCAAAGTTACCTTTGATGCCGATTTGTCATTTCTGACAAAAAATCAACAAAAGATAGCTTAATTTTGCAGCACATAAATACGATATTCACGAATTAGACAAAAACCATTATGAATTTCCTTGCTGTAAAAAACTGTATTGTTCTCATGAAGTTCCTGCTTGCTTTTCAGGCATTTGGACAGATTTATCCCACTCATGCAGATGTGGACTATACTGGTGATAGACAAGAACGACAGCTATTAGACGTATATATTCCGCCCGGTATAGAAACACCGCGTCCGGCGGTGGTCTATATTCACGGTGGCGGTTGGAAGAACGGCTCAAAACTCGGAGAGCTTCGCCCCGAACTCCGAAAACTACACGATAGAGCCGAATATATTATCATAGACATCAATTATCGGTATAGCCTTGATACCATTTGGCCCGCACAGTTGTACGACTGCAAAACTGCGATAAGGTATCTGCGTCGTCATGCCGACCTGTATCATATTGATTCTTGTGCGATTGGTGTGGTAGGATATTCTTCGGGCGGACATCTCGCAGCCATCATGGGAACCACCAATGGTATTGATAGCCTTGCAGGGCATCATTTGGGCTATCGGGATTTGAGTAGTGATGTACAAGCGGTGGTTGACTTTTTTGGTCCTACGGATTTTATGAAGGCAGATGATTATTATCCCGTCGTGCCACCCGACTCTTGTAATGACGCTATTATCTATGATGAACCGGAGTCTTTTGTTTCTCAATTATTAGGTTGTCATATTTCAGATTGCCCTGAGCGAGTGAGGTCTGCCAATCCGATGACATACATTGATGGTAGCGACCCGCCTATCAGGATTTATCACGGGACATTCGACTGCACCGTTCCTTTTTATCAAAGTCAAATATTTTTTGAATCGCTCATACTGGCGGGTGTACCGACGGATTTTGTTCCCGTCCAAAGTGCCGTACATGCCGACCCTATCTTTTATAGCACGCCTGCGGTCAATGGAATGACTAATTTCTTTATCGAACACCTCTCAAGGGTTGCCTGTTATCAGATTCCTACGCCGAATGACTCAATTATCAAAACGGATTTAGATGTATTTCCCAATCCGGCTTCTGATTTTTTATTCATTAATTTTCATTCGACTGCCATGCCCATTTCTGTTGAAATTATTGACATTAATGGACATGTTTTGACCACAAGTAATGCTTTTCAGATTGATGTAAAAGGACTATCTAAAGGAATGTATTTTATCAATGTCATTTTATCTAATCAAATTATTACAAAGCGGTTTGTGAAAATGTAATGTGGCAATTGTACTGACTGCTTTAGCTGTCGAGTAGCTAATAAATATCTTTGTAAGTTATTGTTTTTTACGTTGATTAAGAATTGTAATGATAATTCACTTGACAGCTAAAGCAGTCAGTACAACGTTCATAATCAAGTGAATTCATCACAGTCATCACTCACTCACTTCCCGAAGTGGAACGACACGATAACCGGCTTTTTGGAGCAATCTGATAACCCCCTCTTCGCCGGGTAAATGCGCTGCACCGACCGCAAAAAACGTTGGTTTTTCTTTTGCCATTTCAGCGATGACGGGTATCCAATTGTGATTGCGAATGTAGAGTAGCGCATGGTCAAAATTCTCTACGCCTTCCGATTCGGCGGCTACGGCAGCTTGCAATCCTTTGAGGTCTTGATTTTTGTACAACTCAACCATTTCATCATACATTGCGCCGCCGTCCGCTTGTTCGTCAAGAGATTGTACGAGCATTTTTGCTTGTGCTTTATAAGGAATACTGTCGAGTACACCCATCTGAAAAGCGGCGGTTTCGAGTCCATGTACTGCCATTTGACGGTCTTTTGCCATATCCATCAATTCCATTTCGTAAGAAGTCATATCTTCGCTCGTCGGTCCTTGTTCCATCATCATCGACGAGACCAAAATAGGTTTCATCCGATTAAACATCGACAGACCGCCCATGCCTTTATTGGCAAAATGAGCATCTACACGATTGTATTCCTCTTCTGTGAGCAAATCTTCGAGGGTCATGTCATCGTCCATAAACATTTCAGGCAAGGCAGATATCATCGACAACATATTGTCCATATCCACTTCGAGCGCGAGTTGCTGCGTCTGTGCGAATCGGTTTTTTAATAAATCCGTTAGGATAAAATCTTTTTTCGGAATGACGTGTATTGTTCCGTACAAATAGGAAGATGTTGTCAAATCTTTTCCCGAAATTTCCCACAACAATGAGTTGGCATTGCTCGTATCGGCAGCCATGAGTGGCACTGATTTCTGTTTGAATGTTTTTGGGGAAGGATTGGTGGACGTTTTCGCGGTTTTTTGTTGCGGTAAAGCTGTTTTTGAAGTCTGCCTTTGTTGTTCGAGTCGCACGGCTTTTTTGTAACCGCTACACCCAAATAAACCGATAGTAATTAAAATAAAAGTAAGTGAACGTAATATGATATTCATGAATGAAGATTATGATCGTTATTAAAATTGAGTTATACGAAATAAGCTATTACTCAAACAACTCCGAGCTAAGATATCTATCGCCCCTATCGCAAGTAATACAAACGATGACTCCATCGCTAATTTCGTTGGTAATTTGCATAGCTGCCGTCAACGCACCACCGCTACTCATACCTGCCATAATGCCTTCCTCTTGCGCCATTCTTCTGGTCATTTGGATGGCTTGGTCACGACTCACATCAATGATTCTATCGACCCGTTGAGGTTCGTATATTTTCGGTAAAAACTCGGGCGACCATCGGCGAATACCCGGAATCCGCGAGCCATCGGTCGGTTGTGTGCCTACAATCTGAATGTCTTTTCTTTGTTCTTTCAGGTAGCGCGATACGCCCATGATAGTTCCGGTAGTACCCATCGCAGAAACGAAATGCGTAATCCGCCCTTTGGTATCCTCCCATATTTCAGGACCGGTGGTTTTGTAGTGCATTTTATAATTGTCTGGATTGGCAAATTGATTAAGCATAAAATACTCGCCGGAGTCCGCCATTTCCTGCGCCTTTTGCCTTGAATATTCTATCGTCTTATCGCCCGGAGTTAGCATGACTTCTGCACCGTAGGCTTTCATCGTTTTCACTCTTTCAGGCGTTGCCGTTTCGGGCATGAGTAAGGTCATGTGAACACCCATAGATTGAGCAATCATCGCCAAGGCAATCCCCGTATTTCCACTAGTGGCTTCTACGAGTTTTGAGCCGGGTCTGATTTCGCGTCTGTCCAATGCGGATTTAATCATATTAAACGCTGCCCTGTCCTTTACACTTCCGCCAGGATTTTGCCCTTCTAACTTGCAAAATACCTGAACGGATTTATTCGTATTGATATTTTTTAATTCTACTAAAGGGGTATTACCTATTAAATGTTCAATTTTCATGTTGGTATAATTACATATCATATCGTAGGGACAGGGCATGCCCTATCCCTACGATATGGCGTTAACGATTTTGATTCGATTGATAATAAATTTTTGATTCCGGTGCTACACTTCTCGTAATCCACGTATTACCACCGATAATGCTATGATGACCGATGACCGTCTCGCCGCCCAATACCGTAGCACCGGAATACAGCACAACGTGGTCTTCTATCGTCGGGTGTCTTTTTGTTTTCGCCAATTTCTTTTCTACACTCAAAGCACCGAGCGTCACACCTTGATATATTTTGACAAAATCGCCTATATCGCAGGTTTCGCCTATCACGACACCCGTTCCGTGGTCAATGCAAAAACCCTTCCCGATTTTCGCACCGGGATGAATGTCGATGCCCGTTCTCGAATGTGCAATTTCAGCAATCATTCTGGGAATGACTTTGATATTGAGCTTATACAATTCGTGTGCTAATCGGTAGGTTGCGATGGCATAAAATCCGGGATAAGACCGTATAATTTCATGTTCGCTAATCGCTGCGGGGTCGCCTGCGTACATGGCTTTTACATCGGTGTTTAATACCTGATAAATGTCTTCCAATGTATCAAAAAACAAGGCAGTTTTATTATCTGCATTGATAGATTCGCGATTGGGATACATAAATAGTATCTCGTAGAGTTCCGATTTTAAATTCAACAAATCAAAGGCGAGTTCTTCCTCTTTGCTGTACGGTTTATCCGTCAGGTCGGGGAAAAGAATCCCCAACAACTGATTGACAAAAGCCTCTACCCGCTCTATGGTCGGACACTTGGGACTGTCTTGATGGGTTTCGAAGAGTGTTGTTATAAATTTATCTGTCATAATAATTTTAGGAATTTTTAGAAGCATAAGTAGTTAGTGAAAGAAAATAAATAACATGTGCCATTATACTCGTCTTTTTCCCGTCTAAGAATCCTTTGAAATCCTTACGTAGCGAGGGCTATGTGCGGTTTTCAAAAAACCCTTAGACGAAAAAAATACTTCGCATTATGGGACATCTTATTTAATTTCTTTCACTAAAAAACATCTAAAACCGTATATTGGGAAACTGATATACTCATTTACTCGAAACGCTCAACTTTAGATATGTTCTCAAGTTTTAAAGAAAATAACCCCGGAGCCTACAAAACCACCAAGTACTTGCTCATGGCGGGTATTACTTTGGCTGTGATAGGAATACTGGCATTGACTATTTTTGTTTTTGCCGTACTGGGCGGTCGTTACGGTGACTTGCCTACACGCGCCGAACTCAAAAGTATTCAAAACCCGATTGCTTCGGAGGTTTATTCGGAAGATGGCGTGTTGCTGGGGCGATATTATCTCGAAAATCGCTCGAATGTCACCTACGCTCAAATCCCGCAGCAATTCAAAGACGCACTTATCGCGACCGAAGATGCGCGTTTTTTTAAGCATGGTGGTATTGACCGCCGTGCCATGTTTCGGGTACTTATAAAGTCTCTGCTTCTGCAAGACGACAGCGCAGGAGGCGGTAGTACGATTAGCCAACAACTCGCCAAAAACCTTTTCAAACGCCAGCGTTACGGCAGACTCTCTATGCCTGTCAATAAGCTCAAAGAAATGATTATTGCCAAGCGTATCGAGGATACTTACGACAAAGAAGATGTGTTGACACTCTACCTGAATACCGTCTCTTTCGGTGAAGATGTTTTTGGTATAAAAATGGCTGCTCGTCGCTTTTTTGACTCTTCGCTCGACGGGCTCGAACTCGACCAACTTGCCATACTGGTGGGAATGCTCAAAGCCCCGACCAAGTATAGTCCTCGTGTCAATCCTACTCGCAGTCGCCTTCGTCGCAATACGGTACTCGAACAAATACATAAGTATAACTATATCACCAAAGCAGAGCGTGATGAGATGAAACGTTTGCCTTTACGCACCAAGTACAATTTTGTATCACACAGCGATGGTCCTGCGCCTTATTTTAGAGAGACCCTCAAAAAAGAACTCAAAGAATGGTGTAAACAACACAAAAAACCCAATGGCGACCCTTACAATATTTACACCGATGGTTTGAAAATTCATACCTCTATCAACTCTAAAATGCAGCAATACGCCGAAGAAGCCGTACAGACGCACATGGCAAAATTGCAAGATGATTTTTTTAATCATTGGAAAGGAGCAGACCCTTTTAATGGTGATGTATCAAAGATAAACGCTGCCAAAAAACGTTCAAACCGCTACCTTACACTCAAAGAGCAAAAAAAATCTACGGCGTATATTGATGCGGATTTCAGACGAGCGCGTAAGATGAAAGTCTTTACAGTCAATGGTAACAAAGAAGTGACCATGAGTCCGATAGATTCGATTGCTTATTACCTTCAATTTCTTCAAGTCGGCTTTATGGCAATGGAACCTGAAACGGGTTACATTCGCGCTTATGTAGGCGGTATTGACCACAAAAATTTCAAACTTGACCATACTCGTACCAAACGACAAGTGGGTTCTACTTTCAAACCTCTAGTCTATGCTGCGGCACTGGATTCGGCGGCATCGCCATGTACTTTTATGCCCAATAAACTCTTTACCTATCCCGAATATCAAGACTGGACTCCACGAAATTCGGACGACAAATATGGTGGACAATTTTCGATGAAAGGCGCACTCCAAACCTCAACCAATACCGTCACCGTGCAGTGGATTATGCAAACGGGTGTGTATCATACGGTCGATCTCGCACGCGAAATGGGAGTCGAATCTGACATTCCCGAAACTCCTGCCATTGCGCTCGGTGCAGCCGATATTTCTCTGTATGAAATGATGCAAGTTTACGGTACATTTGCCAATGAAGGCAGACACGTTCCGCCTGCTTACTTGTTGCGTGTAGAGGACAGGCGTGGCAAAACGATTGAAAAATTCAAAACAAATATTTATAAACGTAAGCAAGTATTACACCCTGAAGATGCGTTGATTATGCTTGAAATGATGCAAACGGTCATTGATAGCGGTACAGGTCGTCGCTTGCGTTGGCGATATCAATTGCCCAACGATATTGCCGGAAAAACAGGAACGACACAAAATCATTCTGACGGTTGGTTTATGGGTATCACACCCAAACTCGTGGCAGGCGTATGGGTTGGTGGCGACGACCGTCGCGTTCGTTTTCGTACTATCAATTACGGGCAAGGAGCAAATATGGCACTACCCGTTTGGGGCGAGTTTTTTAAGCGTGTCAATGCTAATAATGAATTTGCCGGCTATACCGAAGCCCGCTTCAAAGAACCGCCACTACATGTTTCGGAGTTATTAGATTGTGTAGGGTATGTACCTTATGATTATAGAGAGCCATTGCCTGTGATAATAGAAGAGGAAGTTGTAATAGAAAAACCAAGGTTACCGACTTTCATCAAACCGCAATGGGATAGAGAGACAACTAAGACAAATAAGAAGCGAACGAATAAACGCCCACGCAGACCTATCATATCACGACCTTCGACTGCCAAACGCGATAAACCCAAAAAAGAGAAGAAGGGATTATTCAGGGGATTGTTTAAAAGGAAGAAAAAGAAAAAGAAGAGAAATTAGGCGTTACGTAGTAATGTGTCCACAGTTTGTCGGTCTGCAGATAAAATAGTTTGACGCAAAGACTTTTTGCATATAGTAAGTAAAAACGATTTAATAAATTGTGCCATAATGCGCTGTAATTTTTTCTTCTAAAGAATTCAAAAAATCGTTGCA
>ENA-ORXR01001263-ORXR01001263.1-marine-metagenome-genome-assembly--contig:-NODE-1263-length-27481-cov-9.991206_pt1 | contig 27481 bp, 19 predicted proteins | sample MGYA00237866_ERZ511479 | MGnify/ENA metagenome assembly ERZ511479 | reverse complement strand
GACCTTGACTTGTTTAATTGATCACGAAACAACCAGCGTTCACCAATAGCATCTTCATTCATTACCAATTCATCTGCCTTTACGACAACTCTGTCACCCATGTCTACATTTTCTATAACGCTCTTATCTGCATCAATGGCATTGATTAATGCAACGATGTTCAACAAATAATAAGTATCACCATCTACATCTACAGGCCGCCACTGAACGTCCAGATTGATAGTATCTACGAGTTGCGTATAAAGCGATTCTGAAAAAACAGGCATTGTTCGAGTGTAGTCAATGAAGGTTACATCACGTACTTTTTGTTTTGCCCCTCCTTCAAAAGGTATTTGAGTAGCCCGCAACTTTATCGAATCTGGGAACTGCTTGGGAGACTCGATTGCAGATTGGACGAACTCCATGTCCGAAAGCAATTCAATGCGTGCTGCATCCTCTGTAGGATTTATTTGATAGATTCTCATCATGCCTCTTTCTTATATTTCCTCTTTTCCATATTACCTCTACGGCACATCGCCCCAATCTTCCCGACCGTTTATCAGATCGCGTTTGATCTGTGCCAAAGCTGCCCTGGCTTGTGCCGGGCTTGTTACGGCGGCAAAACGTGCGTTTATATAGTCTAAATATTCGTGCCTGAATGTCACATTATGAGTGGTTCTGCCATCCGGATTTGGTGATGGTGGCGTTGACACATTTGATTTAGGCAACCACACTCCGTTTAATTCTGAATTAATATCAATACCCCACTGCACAAGCCTACGTGCAGTCCCAATGGTTCGTGAGTGACCGTGAGGAATTATATGGTGTGCTTCCTGAAGAGGTATCACCTGCCCTCGTAAACTGGCAGGCTCCCAATCATTCGGATACACCAACCTAGGCTCCCCATTTCGGGTTAAGTTGTTGCCTAACGTACTACCGCTACCACCCGTATTAATATTAGCGCCGGTATCTGCAGGGTCTTCAGTGCCGTTGTAAATACGATTATACCAGTCATCCGGATTAGTAATGGTACCGCCTGAATTTCGGTACAAATCCCAACCTGCTTGTACTTCGGCCGAAGCAAAATCAGGTGTTCCGCCAGCAACAATACCCACTGTTGGATCAACTGGCTCTGGCAGTGGAAGTTCAAAAATACCCGGTAAATCCAACGGCTGATTATCAGGGTCAGCGAAAAGATTGTTGAAGATAATTTCCGGATTCAGCATTGTTTCCATTTCTTTGCTGTAACCGGCTTTAAGCAGGTAGGGTTTGTCGATCACAGCTTGATCATTGATGTGTATATCATCCAGATTGAGCGTGGTCGCAAAATCAGCCGCGTGGTGGTTACGCATGAAGAAATGGCCGTCGAACGGGGCAAACACACCTAGCGGTCCGGTATATGCACTAACGCTTACGCCTACCGTCAAACCAGACTTGGAGTGTTCATTATCAAGTATGGCGTAAAGGCCCTTGATTTTGTCGGTCATAATATCGGGATCGTCTGTGCCCGAATAATCATCCATTTTGTCTCGAGTAAGCTCGAGCATGGAATCGTAAAACCAGGTGCTCTCGTCCGATACTATGGCGTAACGTTGTATCGCAATGTTTTGCAAAATGGACAAATGATCATGCTGTACATAATCGCCTACCTCACCAACATCAATACCAATAAGGTTTAAATATTCCGCTCCTGCATTGGCTTTCGCAATGGCGTCCACCAGACCATTTTCAATCCCTCATATCGACATTTTCCTGATGCTATTGCCCTGACCAAGCTGCATAATGATCGTTATAATTGAGTAAAATGTCCCTTGGCGCTATTATAAATCAGTAACAGTTCTATAATTACTGCTATATTAGGATCAATGGGTGGTAGCCTTACACAAATCAAAAGTTCTTTAACTATCATGAAATCATTTCTAAGTACCCTCACCATACTATCCTCAGCTCTGGTGTATTCACCAATTGCCTTAAGCGAAGACGTGTATGACTTACAAGACTTTGTAGTCAGCGGAGTAAGCCTTGGGGATGATGCTAAACAAGTCATCAGCGGCTTAACAAATTTCTATTCAGTCAGTATAGAAGACTTGGATATTACGACAGAATACGAGGGCACAGCGATTAAATACATTCGGTTCATAGCTGAAGGTTCTGAAATTTTTGCATACTTAAAGCCTAAAAGCGATTCAGAAAATAGTTCCAGCGCCGACAATGTTCAAGTGCTAGCATTCCTTTCTGAAACATATGACCAACCCATTGAGAACTACGAGAAATATGTTAGCGAATTGACTAAGCAATATGGCGCACCTTCCAAAACATTGAAATTACCAAATCGGAGTGTTTACGGCTGGTGTGAGAAGATAAACAGCGATGGTTTTTTCTGCGACACGACTTATCCCATGTATTCAGTAAGTAGAAATAATTTTGAACTTGGAATAAAGTGAAGATTTAGGATTTTTTGTTACAGAGGTGTAAATATTCTGGAAACAACCCACCAGGACTATACATATCTGGCCGATCGAGCGCCTCTTTTGCATAGGCTCAAAGTTAAAATTTCTACCTATCAACCGACTACGATAACTACACTAAAAAACTAATAAAATAATGTGGAACCGGTTCCAAGACACTTAGATTATTAGCTTACACAGTTGAGTCGAGCCCTCACCTATTGATCTTTAAAAAGATTTTTTGCCATAGTTTCTCGTTCCTCTTCTTCATACATTCGCGAGTATTCCGCGCCTGACATCGCAAATAATTCTTGTCTTTGTTTGAACGCTTGGCGCCGGAAGTCTACCCCGGAACTTTATTTTCGCTTGCATTCTTCAGTGTTCGCCCAACAATCAATACTCGAAATATTCCATACATGAGAACATGTTTAGCGGTGGTTTTGAATTGAACGCTATAGCTACCTTGGTCACAGAATACAAACTCAGTTCCATATTTTTTTGCAAACCACAAAACGAGAATCCTGTGTGTATCTACTCTCAACAGAAGGTAGTTTGTGCTCAGGCATATTAATGATGGATGCCAGTCTAGTGATCTCGCGGCGAATAAACTCTATTCGTTCATTTACGTCTATTGGTAACGAATTAATTGACACCTCTAGGTTTCATTTTCAAACTGAGCCTTCAAGTTTTATTTTCAAAGTGATGTAAATACCTTGGAAACAAACCGCCAGGACCATAAACATCCGGCCGAGCAAGCACATCCTTTGTGTAAGGTGCAAGCTTGAATGGCTTGTATGCAGGATCGTAAACTGGCTTAAAATACACCCCGTTAAACCCACATTGTTCAAACCATTCAACGAAATCTTTAGAACAATAGATAGACCTTGACTTGTTTAATTGATCACGAAACAACCAGCGTTCACCAATAGCATCTTCATTCATTACCAATTCATCTGCCTTTACGACAACTCTGTCACCCATGTCTACATTTTCTATAACGCTCTTATCTGCATCAATGGCATTGATTAATGCAACGATGTTCAACAAATAATAAGTATCACCATCTACATCTACAGGCCGCCACTGAACGTCCAGATTGATAGTATCTACGAGTTGCGTATAAAGCGATTCTGAAAAAACAGGCATTGTTCGAGTGTAGTCAATGAAGGTTACATCACGTACTTTTTGTTTTGCCCCTCCTTCAAAAGGTATTTGAGTAGCCCGCAACTTTATCGAATCTGGGAACTGCTTGGGAGACTCGATTGCAGATTGGACGAACTCCATGTCCGAAAGCAATTCAATGCGTGCTGCATCCTCTGTAGGATTTATTTGATAGATTCTCATCATGCCTCTTTCTTATATTTCCTCTTTTCCATATTACCTCTACGGCACATCGCCCCAATCTTCCCGACCGTTTATCAGATCGCGTTTGATCTGTGCCAAAGCTGCCCTGGCTTGTGCCGGGCTTGTTACGGCGGCAAAACGTGCGTTTATATAGTCTAAATATTCGTGCCTGAATGTCACATTATGAGTGGTTCTGCCATCCGGATTTGGTGATGGTGGCGTTGACACATTTGATTTAGGCAACCACACTCCGTTTAATTCTGAATTAATATCAATACCCCACTGCACAAGCCTACGTGCAGTCCCAATGGTTCGTGAGTGACCGTGAGGAATTATATGGTGTGCTTCCTGAAGAGGTATCACCTGCCCTCGTAAACTGGCAGGCTCCCAATCATTCGGATACACCAACCTAGGCTCCCCATTTCGGGTTAAGTTGTTGCCTAACGTACTACCGCTACCACCCGTATTAATATTAGCGCCGGTATCTGCAGGGTCTTCAGTGCCGTTGTAAATACGATTATACCAGTCATCCGGATTAGTAATGGTACCGCCTGAATTTCGGTACAAATCCCAACCTGCTTGTACTTCGGCCGAAGCAAAATCAGGTGTTCCGCCAGCAACAATACCCACTGTTGGATCAACTGGCTCTGGCAGTGGAAGTTCAAAAATACCCGGTAAATCCAACGGCTGATTATCAGGGTCAGCGAAAAGATTGTTGAAGATAATTTCCGGATTCAGCATTGTTTCCATTTCTTTGCTGTAACCGGCTTTAAGCAGGTAGGGTTTGTCGATCACAGCTTGATCATTGATGTGTATATCATCCAGATTGAGCGTGGTCGCAAAATCAGCCGCGTGGTGGTTACGCATGAAGAAATGGCCGTCGAACGGGGCAAACACACCTAGCGGTCCGGTATATGCACTAACGCTTACGCCTACCGTCAAACCAGACTTGGAGTGTTCATTATCAAGTATGGCGTAAAGGCCCTTGATTTTGTCGGTCATAATATCGGGATCGTCTGTGCCCGAATAATCATCCATTTTGTCTCGAGTAAGCTCGAGCATGGAATCGTAAAACCAGGTGCTCTCGTCCGATACTATGGCGTAACGTTGTATCGGAAAATTTTGCAAAATGGACAAATGATCATGCTGCACATAATCGCCTACCTCACCGACATCAATACCAATAAGGTTTAAATATTCTGCTCCTGCATTGGCTTGCGCAATGGCGTCCACCAGACCATTTTCTATCCCTTGTACTGTCTCATCTGCCGACTGCCTGATTTCATCTAACTGCCGAACTTCACCTCCACTGTAAAGCTCCACCGTATAGGCAGCATTTCTGGCTTCCACAATTCTATTTTCATAGACGACCATGGTTTTTGCAGACTGCACCATGATGTACATCAGCATCAGTAGAATCGGCATGATCAGTACCGCTTCTACTGAAGCAAGTCCACGATGTTTTTTAGCGGTGCTAAACTTTTCGTGTAGAGTGCTCAATGGTTTAGCACTCTTTCGTTGTCGTGCCTTGCTGCCCGAAGGGGCTCAACCATATCGACATTTTCCTGCTGCCATTGCCCTGTCAATCCTGAATAATGATCGTCATCATCGAGCAATGCGATTGGTGTTAACTTGGCCTTCCACGTTTGGGTAAACAGATCAAACCACTGTGAGTTATAAACTTCTGCCTGAGAAATTGTTGACATCTCGGTGGGAAGCACCCCAAAGCCGTTCTCAGCGAGAATTAAACCAGTAGGCGCATACGCCCCCACAATTACACTCCAATCATCCCGATCTGCAAGATAATTTTCCTGGATAGCATCTGGCAGAGAATTTAAAGGTACTCCCAGATCGTCAGCGATATTCATTGCAAATTGCGGCAAAATACGTTGCCGGTTCACAGCGTACAGGGGAGCTTCGTTTGTACAAACAAAGCCTTCTCCAAAAGGCAGTCCACACCACCAGTTAGGGTCAGGCCTGCTTCTATCTGAGCCTAAAAATTCATCTCCAATAAAGGCAAAGAGAGCAGCATCTGCCGGAAACGGCAATGCCATAACTTTATAGGCTGGTTCAAAGAACCAGTTGAGCATCAAAAGATAATTTTGCAATGGCTTGGGCCGATTCCAACTGCCTTGACTTTGACTTGAATCGCCATTGGCATAGGTGCTCGCAAAGCTATCTTCCGCGTCGTCGTATTCTTCCTCTTCACTACCAGGCTCAATAGCAGGATCATCTGGCAGACCCTCCACGTCAGGTTCTTGAGAGCCTCCATGTTGGGCCTCGTATTCAGTACGGCATTCACCTTCTATTTCACTCTGCGCCTGATTACGGACAGCAGTTTCTTCAATTGACGTTAGCTCCATATACTCACCCTTGGTGTAAGGTCGTCGTGGGCTTACGTTATTGTTTGCCGGTTTCGGGTTAAGTCCATCCCAAGTAGTACCTTTGGCCAAACTCTTAGCAGTTGCTAGTTCAAATTCTCTGATCGCAACTCTTGGGTCGACAGCACACCCTCGAATATAATCAGCAATTCCTTGATCGCGCGATTCATTCGCCTCAGCTGTTGCATCTCCTTCATTAAACGCAACGCCATCGGCTAGATTTGTTAGATCCTGGCCATGGTATATACCCGGTGCTAGTCCTCGCCATGCTCTGGGAGGAGCAAAAATACTAAAAAATCCTAAGTCTAATTGGGCGTCGACCCGCCACGAATTAGAGTAATGTGTTTCGCTGTAAATTGAAGACCATTCCCACACTTCATCAAGTCTGGTTCCAAAATTGGCATCATCTTCGGTTTTTGTTTTGTCGTATGCGGTACCAAGCAAAGGCTGAAAAATAGCATTTACCACACCACGTACAATTCTTTCAATGATATCTCCAATAAACCCTCCGGGAACAACTGCACTCACTGCGTCTCCAATTGCATTACCCACTTGACTACCATCAATAAAACCATCAAGTTTTGTATGTAACTCCGTATAGTCTGTTTCTAGTTCTCCTCGTCCAGTATTGAAGGGACCTTCTCCATCTGTATATCCCTGCGCTCTAAAATTACCAAAGTAGTTAAGCTCTATTGAGGAATAAGGATTGGTAACGGTGCCAGTCAGTCCTGCGTTGTAGACATCCCGTATGTCTTTAATTTCGGCGACAGCATTACTTATAGAGGATTGAGTGCCCTGATCTAGCTCTTGCGCTGTGGTCGACCTATCATTATCTGCAATACCTAAACTGGCCAACGCGTTTCGAAATGACTGCTCAACAACCGGAATTTGAGAGTTACCAGTATTTAAAGGATCATCAGCCCATGCCGTATAGCGAATCAGCGATGCAGAATCAGAGAAATTGACATGCAATAGCGTATCTGAGTAATCTTCAATAGAATCAGGAAACTTTTCAGCTAAAATTCTATTCATTCGACCAAAACTTGTAGCCGCTTTTGCAAAGCCAGTATCTTTATCGGTATGCATGGCGCGTTTTAATTCTTCTTGCATCTCATAGAGCGGTCCCATTACCTGATCATTTAAATACGCTAGCAATCCGCCGTATATCAAAGGGGCGAGTACCGTGCACCATGGTGGACACATAGTAGCGATGCGAAAAGCACGACCCACGTAGAACCCGGCTACCAAACCACTATTTAATCCTGCATCCATCAGCGGCTTCTCCATCGCCCAACCCGCTGAAGTAATGGCTTGCGCCTGAGTCATAGCCGTATTGTTCATTGACATGATATTCAGGCTGCGCGCTGTCCAGCTGGCTTCCATTAGAGCTGAAGTATCAGTCGCGTTTTGCAAGCGCGTCTTCTGTGCAACGAGATAGCCACCATTGAAGATGGTTGCCATGAGTAAAAATATTGGAATGATGGCAAACATCATTAATATGATGATTTGGCCGCGTTCTTTCTTGTTAGGTAATCTGCGCATGATGCTTCCTACATTAATTTAACGGTTGCTTCCATCCAACGACCATAAGAACGCGTAGGGTCGTTTGCAAAGAACCATTGTCCTATGGGAATTTGCAGCTCATATCGGTATTTAACCGTTACGGTAACCGGTATGTTTATTTGGCTATGCAGAGGTGTATTAGTCACGGTTTCAAAAATACGCCAAACATCTTCTATCTCTTGGAGAACTGGATTATTGAAGTCTAAAAACTTGAATACAACAGATGTATTTGCATCACTGTAGGCGTATCTGGCCTTGCGCATGAGTGGCTCTATCCGATCAGGGTCACCGTAGTTTGTGGTAGCAGCGGTGACGTACTCTCTTACACTAGGTTCGTGCCAGGTATCACCCAGACCACCAAATGCATATTTCTGGCTTGCTGGCGAAATAGCAACTAGCTGATTCATGGCGGCCGCGGTTAATCTCTGGTTAATTTGAGGACCTACAAGATTTGTCGTTGCCCCACCTCCGCCTATCAGGCCATCAGCGATGATCGCTGCATTAGGTAGCCCTAGTATGATGCTTGCGTATTGAGTTAAACCCATGGACTCAAAGTCCAGCCCTAGAAACGCATGGTCTCCATCCAACACGTGCACTCTTGCAGATCGTGCGGCTTTGTACGCTGAATAGTGAATCACGGTATAGGCATGTAAAACCAGGGCCATTTGAATAATGAACAACAGCATCGTTGCAAAGATTGGAAACGTCAACATCATATCCGTTGCTGTTGCTGCTCCCAACTGCTGTTTCTTGGTAGCGATCATTCGCATATTATTGGCCCGGTGTTTTTTTGGGTTACTTATTGAGCTACAATTTTTAACTCGACACGTCTATTTAAAGCGCGTCCACCATGTGATTCATTGTCGTCGATAGGAGACATTTCACCTGCACCGACAGTAACAATTTGATCAAAAGGTACACCGTGCTCTGAAACCAGATACTTTTTAGCTGATTCTGCTCGTAGAGAAGATAAGTTCTCGTTGTATTCCTCTGACCCAATAGCATCGGTGTGTCCGATCAGCTCAACGACAGGGAACTGTCCATTTTTTTCTTGCATTGAAACTAACGCATTTCCAAGACCATCCAGCTCTAACCTTCCAGGACCCGTTAATTCATCTGATTTAAAAGCAAAATTGATATTATTGAAATTCAACGAATCTGTGTTTGTACTTGCTGTGTTCTCCAACTCATTTACTTTTCTTTTAATGGATCTGGTTGAATACTGCGTTTCTGCCGATTCCACCGCGTAGGTGTATCTCATCACTGATAACGGGTTACTTTTTGCGTGATTATTGATCTGAGCGACGAGATTTTCTATTTCAATCATATTTTTGCCAAGATCTCTGTAATTCTCGTTAACGCCTAAGCCCAGAACTTCACTGGCAATGGCACGTTTGGAAGCCAATAAATAGATAGAGTCCTGACCAATGGGTTCTGCTTGGGTGAACTGGATATCCCCATGATCACCAGATGGGTACACAAGCCTGTTTGATGCAGAATAAAAGTTGTCTTTCACACCCATCGGTTTAAGTATTGACGTACCACCTTTTGAATCTACATAAATTAACGTGTAGAAGGCAGGGGTATCAGATTTCATATTGAACACAATAGAGTCGCCTATATTGACAACCGGTGCTGCGGATTTTTCATTAATCCAGACATCGAGTCCGGAGACGGTGATATCTGAACTCAAATGGCTAAGCGCTTCGAATACGTCATTCCGGTTTTTGGCAAGCGACTCTGCTTGAACGGTTTGAACTACCAGCAAACACGCAGCGAAAGCGGCCAGGCCAATATTTTTGGTGTTGATTGATTTCATGCTTTTCTCCTAGTTCCTTTAGTTCTTTATAACGAACGTCAATTGGTAATTTATCCAGATGTTATCTATTCCAAGGTGTCGCTAGCTGCGGTCAGCTCCGGCCATTCCAAAAGGTCTTCAGCACAGCGAAACCCCACGTCTTCCCCAGAGTAGTCAATGGACTCCAGGCGCCGAACAGCGATACGCATATTGGCCACATTTGAGTCGAACCTTGATGCACCTTTGATAAAAGCCGCGTTTTGAGTTTCATTTATACTGGAAGTCCATTCCGACACACTACCGCCTAAATCAAAATAACCATTCGTTGATGGTGGAAAACTTCCGATGACTTTTACAAACTCAGAATCAGCGGTCCCTTTCCAATACAGTTTTGTGGCATCCCAGTCCTGCCCCCATGGGTAGATATTTCGCATGTGACCACTTGCCGCGTACTCCCATTCTGCTTCCGTGGGAAGACGCTTACTAAGCGAATCGCAATACGCGATTGCATCATTTAAAGTGATATGAACAACCGGGAGATTAAGCTGGTCTGGCTGGATATAGGTGTTTGACCAATTTAAATCTGATACTCGCATCACTGCAAACTCTGTTGCAGAATCTACAACCTTCCCGGTTTGGTTGCGCAGCTCTGCCTCTGTTTTAACATCATTGTTTTCAGCATATTGTTCGAATTCCCCCATCGTCACTTCGTTTATATCTATCGCAAAAGGCTTCAGACTGATTGTGCGTTCAAGCTCATCTTGATACCAATCTATAGAGCAGGAGTCATTCATTTCTTTACATACAATTAATGCCTGGTCAATTTGATCTTGCGTACTACCAATGACAACTGCCCTGCTATTACGGTTAATAGCAGTAGTAACAAGTTCGATTTGTTCACTATAAGCAATGAATTTAAGCTCAAGATCTTCCAGGCTTGTGTAATCAGGATTAAGTCCATTATCAAGAAGCACATCTTCTACATGGAACAGTGACGCATCATTGCTGAGTACGGTGAGTGAGTCGTGGGCGGATTGCATGGTTACAGGCGCGTGAACATCGATAATCGATGCGTACTGTATTGTGCTTTCTTTTACATGTTGCAGAACCCCATCCATGTCACCTGCTGCCCACGCGTCTTTGGCTAGGTCATAAGAGTTGTCTGCCGCCACTACCTCTTCCAGCTCTGTTAGTTGAAGCGTAGATAGTACTTTTTGCTGCAACTTTGCCTGCTCTATCAGGGCGTCTCTCTCTGTAGTATTATCTACTTTCTGAACACCCAAGACCAAGAAAGCCACCAGCCCCAATGACATTGCAGCACCAACGGTCCCGCCAGCTATCATCCATAGTGGCACCTTCTTTTTCTTTTTGGTTTCTTCTAATGCTGTAAAAGAGCCGGTTAGCCCAACTGCAGAGCCACCATTTATAGCGTTAAGCTCATTAATGACGGTTGATGAGGTTGCGTACCTGCTACTTTGATCTTTATCGATCATGGAATGAACGCATTCGACCAATTTAGGCGCTATCCCATTGATAATGCTATCCAATGGCTCTACGCGTTTATCACTGACATGCCAGTTGGTCCAGTTTGTGTTTCGTTCGAGCTCTAACGTGGTATTTACAATTGAGGAAAATTGAGTGTTAAACGAATCGCTACCACACAGCATTTCATAGAACAGAAACCCGATAGAATAAATATCAGTACTTCTATCTATTTTTCCAGAAGTGCTATAGCACTCAGCGGCACCGTATTTTGTATTGGGTGTTAGAAACATTGCATCAGAGTCAAGCTCCACACAGTTGCCCAGCGATAACAACTTTACCTCTGTAGCACAATCGTTGACACCAATTGTCTCAGGTCGTATGTCTAAATGAGAGTACCCACGTTCATGTAATTCATTAACACCCAACAATATCTTGGTAATGATATTTTGCGCAGCCAATGGAGCTATCGGGCCAGTGCTGAGTAAATCAGCCAATGTAATACCTGGCTCTTCAACAATAATGGCTGGTGATTCCATAATTTCACCAGCAGCGTGTCTGTCTATAAAATCCACGACATGGTCTGAGCTTATACTGGTAAAGAGCTCTGACTGACTATTAAACCATTTGACAATATTAGGATTGCTAAGGCTTTCGTCATTTATTGACAGTATAGTTCTTAGTTTCCCAAATGCTTTACTGTCCTTAACGATTGTTTTATTAACAAACCTGTCTTTGGTTAGTTTTACAATTTCGTATCGATTTGCAATTAATTGTACGCTCATATTGGGCTCAACACTTTAGGGTGTAACTGCTTAATGGCAGTGATAGTTTTGGCAGCGTATCCTGCTGCTGGATAACGATGATCAGGAAAAACAGACATCGCACTCTTTAAAGATAACTGTGCTTTGTTGTGTAAGTTCATCTGAAAATAGTGATGCGCCGTAGTAAGATGTGTTTTCGTCTTACTGACCAGCTTCTGAATTAACTCTGTTTTTTCTTCCTCATCTGCATAGCTCCCAGTCTTTATCTGCTCATAAAGACTCATACTGGCTGGAACACCACCTCCATAGCTGACTGCGCCAGATGTTAAAGAATTAAGGAATTCGCTTGACTGCACCGACACTTTTTCTATCTCAGCGAGTGAAATGACAGGAGGTACGACAGCTGCAGCAATATTTCCGGTAAGATTTTGTAAATACGCGAATAGCGGCAAATAAACCATCGCTATACCGGCAGCAATCCAAACCCACTTACTGGTTTTTTTCTTAGGCTCACCTGTGCTTCCGTCATTAGCAGCGGATTGATGATGCAAGGGGGTAAAATCAACGCTATTCTCTGCACCAAGCTGAATGGTACTGAATTGATCCAACTCAACAGAATCTACCTGAAGCTGATTAACGTACGTGCCATTAGGGCTATTGTTAGTTAACGTCCAAACGCCGTCTTCGTTTTGCTTAATTACAGCATGCAGCTCACTTGCGTATTCACCAGAGAGTTTTATATTGCACTTCTTGTGTGTACCTAGTGAATATTCACCCTTCTTTAGCTGGAATATTTTACCGAGCTGCTGGCCAGCGGTGACTTCTAGTCGTGGATATTTTTGTCTGCTTAACATAATAATTCCTTAAAACATTCCGCTATCTTTTAAATTAACAGCAGCTGGCCCTAATATAAGAACCAACACAGAAACCAACAGCAACATTGCCGGCCCTTGCATCCGTATTTTCATTTCTTCAGCGACACGTTCAGCAAGTTGACTTCGCATAAAACGCATCGCATCTGCCTGTTCTTCCAGGCTTTCAATTATGGGTGTGCCCATTTTTAAGCCTTGAACCAACGATCGCAGGGCGTTTTTTATACCTGTTGATTCAATCCTTGATTCCATATTGGTAAGCGCTTCTATTATTGACTTTCCATAATCTATTTCGCTGGACACGTTTTTAAGTTCTGAGGTTAAGGCACCGGTTGGGTTTTCCCTAAGATAGATTTTAATCGCTTGCGGGAAGGTAGAACCCGCACCCATAACCATCACGCACATATCAATAAAGTATGGGAAATCCCTTACCAGGAACTTCTTTCTATCCACCACAATCGAGTTGAGCCACATATTTCCCAGCACATAGGAAACTATGGCAAGAAATGTTGGAAAGACTATTGTGGCCACTGACATCCCGCCAATCATAAACAACATGATGAAATTAAATAGCCACATGGCTCCACTGATCATTACCAGGATTGCCAAAAATTGCTCACCACTGAGTTTCCCACCTGGGTTACCAGCATGAATTAGTCTCTCATTGGTGGAAGCTGCTACAGATTGCATGCTTTCGCTACCGAAAAATGTGGCAAATACAGCTATGTATTTCCCCATCGGCAACTTAAGCACGTCTCCATCAGGTACCGACGTGCTTTTCAGCGACTTTGCAGCTGCAACAAAATGTGTCGCAACAAAGGTAACGATACAAAGTACCGACAAAAACACACATGCCAAAATAACTGAAATAATCATATGTCCACCTGCAAAATGCGATACATCCAAAACAAACCACCGAGGTAGAGCAGCACAGCCGCTATCATTACGATATATCCGATGGCGCTTGAGAATAGGGTTGTTATTAACTGAGGTTGCATTACAAGCACTATTGCCAGAATGACCAGTGGCATAACACATAAAATCATGCCGCCCTTTCTGCCTTCAGCTGACGAAGTATGAAGTTTTTGATCGAGGCGCCAAATCTCTTTAAGAGAGGCACTCATCACTTGCATAGTATTGGGAAGATTACCGCCCAGGTCGGTATTAACCAACATCGCCGTTACTGCCAGGCTAAAGGACTTACTGCCAATGCGATCCCGTGCCGCTTTGAGCGATGTGGATAAATCTATTCCCAGTTTTTGATCACTGGTTATCTGGCCAAGTTCTTGTGATACTGGATAAGGTGCATACGCAGATACATCGCTGATAGCTTGTGACAAAGAACGTCCGGCTCTGGTGGCACTAGTGAGCTGATCAAGCACAATAGGTAGATGCTCATCAAACTTCTCTCTGCGCTTCTTGGATAAGTGCCAATAAATGGCTGATGGAATTTTCCAAAGCACATAAGTTATTAAGCCTGCCAGCAACAAATTTCGGGATAAAATGAGGATAACCACGAACGCAGCACCACATCCCCATTCCATCCAGGCTGTATGTTCTTTCGGAGATGCACCTGTCACAAAAAGATTTTTATGCCACTGCTCCATTTGCCGCATATTTTTATTACGAAAATCTCCAATAAAGCCCGTATTCACAACGCCTGGAACGGCAATAACGACAAAAAACACTGAAAAGAACGCTAATGCGACAATCAGCAGTGGCAAAACCATGGTTGTATTTGTTAACACGATGCCCCCTAGAAAAAAGTGTCTAAGTCAACGAGGCCTTTCTTCACCATTGGCGCAAGAAAGGTTGGAATATAACCCGTGTAAGTGTGATATCCACCGTCGAGTTGTTGGTGATAAACAAATATATCCTCAACAATAACTTCGCCAGTATCCCGATCAACCTCAGTAACTTCGGATATATGGGTGACTTTTCTTGAACCATCAGACAAGCGATTCAACTGAACTACAATATTGACCGCAGCTACTACTTGATTTCTTATGGCGGAAACAGGCATTTCTATGCCAGTCATCACCATTGTTTCTAATCGCTTCACCATATCTATTGGAGAATTGGCGTGCGCTGTAGTCATGGAACCATCGTGACCGGTGTTCATGGCCTGTAACATGTCCAGTGTTTCTACACCACGACACTCACCAACAACAATACGATCTGGGCGCATTCTTAGTGCGTTCTTAACCAAGTCTCGAATGCTGACCTCACCATTGCCTTCCATGTTCGCGTCTTTTGATTCAAGAATGACAACGTGATCTTGTTTTAGCTGTAGCTCGGCTGTGTCTTCTATGGTAATCGTGCGTTCAGAGTCACTTATGTAACTCGACAGACAATTCAGCATGGTCGTTTTACCTGACCCTGTACCGCCAGAAACAATAACGTTCATGTGATTCTCCACACATGCACCCAAGAAGTTCTTCATGGCTTCATCCAAAGCTTCAAAATCCACTAACTTCTCAATAGTGATAGGCACAGTGGCAAACTTACGAATGGTAAGCGCTGGACCCTTAACCGCTAATGGTGGGATGATCGCATTTACCCGAGAACCATCTGGCAGGCGAGCGTCTACGTAAGGAGTACTGGCATCTACTTTGCGATTAACCGGATCAACAATCTTGGCTATAACGGACATTAACGCTGCGTCATCATGAAAGCGTCGGCGTGAATTTTCAACAACACCGAACTTTTCTACAAATATCTTATCTTTAGAGATAACCATGATCTCTGATATAGATTGCGTATCCAGCAATTCTTGCAAAGGACCATAGCCAAATATAAGGTCCAGAATATTACGCTTGAAAAACATAGAAACAATATAGCTTTTCACACCTTCTGAAAATCCAATCTCGTGCTTTCTATACGCTTCAACAAAGCCTGCGTCTAATTTATCGCTGTCAGCCCGCATTGATTTTGTGGATAGCTCAAGCCCCAGATCCTGATGCAACTTGAGCAGAACATCTGTGATCAATGATTCGTTATAAATGTTCTCGTACTCTGTATAAGAGCTATTCTTCTTGTCATCGCCTGTTGTTGTGATATTCGCATTCAGTCGTCTATAGATGGCGTGACGTATCAAGTAGTCGTCAAGTTCTGGCTGAATGGTTCCAATCTCATTTTCTACCAATCGGTCAAGATTGAATTTTATTCTTTTTCTGATTTCCTTATTTTTTGTATCTATTATTTCAGTGGACCTTCGCAGGTCAAGTGAATCAAGCAGTTTGTCGTGTATCAGTATTTCAATATCCACAGCCGCTTTCAGATAATCTTCGCCTTCAACTTCGTTGGTATCATAGGTGTCATCATTTGTTTGATGAACTAAATACTCGCCAATACGTATTTTTGCATGTTCATCCAACGGCGTAGCGGTGCCAAACTGTATCGGCTTATCATCCACATAAGTTGGGTTTAGACCAGTGTGCTGAATCGACCAACTGGTCTCATCAACGACTAACTCGGCTTGTCTGTCCGACACACATCGCGAGGCGATCACAATGTCAGGTTGGATTTCGTTAGCACTATTTTGACCTAAGCGACCGAGAATATAACTACCTTTTGCAAGATCATATTCTCGACGTTCGTCGAAGAGCGTATTTTGGACAAGAATTCTCACCTACTTCTCCGTAACCGTCTGCCAGTCAACGTCGCTTATATCCTGCTCACTGGAATTAACCGGATTTCGCAAGACTAGGTTGAATCCTTTGTCGGACTGAGACATTAAAAATGTCAACATCTCAGCTTCTTCTGGTGTCACGTCCAATGTAATCGATGAATAGCCTCTCTTATTTTTCAGGTATGCGTTTCGTGTTGTAGCCTGACCGACTGCCAGAACTTGCATGTTTTGCATAATCGTTCTGGTAACAACTCGCTTATTTAACGCTCCAAATGCACCATCCATAGAATTAGTACTAATAATGCTGGCAGGCGCAGAAGTGAACCCGGTATTTGATACTGGTTCAGGGGCGCTTGTGATAGACATCGTTGTTAATATATCCACCCGACTTCCCGGTTCCACAAAGTAACTGACTGATGTTATTTCTGAGACCGGAATAGTCACAGCTCTCCCTTTTTCGGAGATGATGCTGGAAAACCTGACTTCCGGGTCATCCAACAGGTGTTCATGAAGAATGAAAGAGCCGGATAGCACATCTTTACTTACTCGAACATCATTATTGGTAAGCCATGCTTCAACCTCTGGCGTGTAGGCGACCGCAACAGATTGCACCTCGTTGAATTCGAGCGGAATAGTCACCGCACTGATCATATTAGGAAGCAATCTGTCTCCAGCAGCCAGATTATTGTCAGCATTAAGCTTCATGAATTCTTGCCCAACAATAACTACTTCTTCTTCCTTTACTTGTGTATAGGCCAATGCCGCTGCCACCAGCCCCAGCACTAAACCCAACAGTAATATCGCTTTGCTACCCATAGCCTTTATCCAACTTGAATTAAATAATAATTAAGCAACCAATACATACTAATTGCTGCGCATTTGCAGTGTTACCTGAACACTTTGATCTTGCGGGTCAACCACCTCAACAAATAAAGTGGCTTCCGCGTTCTTCTTCGAAAACTGCACCAGTCCATAATCAGCTTCAATCACTGAGTGACTCTCTTTTGCATATCCAGCCGCACTAAACGCATCAATGTAATGAGTAATGTGAGATAAAACTCCGCCGTTACTTCTATAAGACCAACTCTTGGAGTGCCAGTCATTGGCATTTTCTGAATACGTCATGGTCATGACAGAACCGGGATATCGTGAGACGGATGGTTCATCTCCATTAACGTCTTCGCCATTCTTTCCGAACAAATCTGAAAACCTGAAGCCTTCTCCGAATTCCATCTGCCAAAAAGCGTCTGATACAGTTGTTCCAGGACTCTTTTCAGCCATAAATAAATAGCCATTTTCAGATTCTTCGTTAATGAACGATGAGTCTGGGTCAATAGATTTAATAGGCACGCTAGCAATCACTCGATGCTGCTGAGTTTCATACGTAAACGGTGTTTCAATTGCGTCCACAACCTTTTTCTTTAATAATAGTGATTGCTTATCAGCAAATGCATCTCCGATATTTAACAATCTATTGACGTTGTTCTTAAGTTCTTTCTTTGGAATACCTTTTGTAAAAGCTTCGTATATTGGGTCGTACTCGTTAAGGACAGACAAAATCTCGTTGCTGGCTTTCGCTTTTCTCTCTGTAGCACGATTCCAAACTTCAAAAAACTCAGAATTATCTCCTGCCGGGTTTGCGAAGCGTTTCACTTTTAACAGGTTTCCATTAATCTCTACCGATCTGATACCGCCTGGCACCACTGACCTTCCCAACACTTCTACTAACGCATCTGTATTGTCTTTGATAGTTTCCGGGGAATCGATGTACACGTCTGCTTGTGTAGACAATGAGAACATTACCGTTAAAAACACGCCACTCGTAAACAAGCAGTGGCGTACTTTCTTAATCAATATGTCTGAGCCGTTTATACACTTAGAATGACGAATATCCATATTTTCATAGTTATCTGTATTCTTTATAAACATCATTATTGACTCCAACATTCGATTATTTATTTACGATCGATTATTCAAGCGGACTACCAGCCTGAGCTGCTTCGTGCAAACCCGAAGCTGTGCCATTAGCAGTAGTCACTGCTGCAGTCGCCGTACCGAACGCCTGGGCAATTTGTCCGCCGTAAACGACAAGTGCAATAACCAAAGGCAATACAATCAAAGCGATGATCAAAATCGGGCCGATTGGCATTTCGCCACGTTGGCGTTGAAGCTTCATTTTGCGTTGTTGTTTAGCTAACATTTTCACGATAAATATCCTTTTAGGCCTTAATTAATTGGGCCAATTGAGTTAATTTAGTATTTGTATTCACTGCGTCATACATAAACACGTTGAACACCATCTTCTTCTTACTACTTACATCATCAGGTACATCTCTGATTCGTTTATCCGCTCGGTCACGCCCAAAGCGGTTCTGTTAGTTCTATATTCAATTCATCTTGCGCTTGTTGAACCTGCTGTACAAACGTTGGTCTGACGCCTGTCCACTGCAATTCACGCATACCATCTGGCTTTTCAACAAGGACGAAAATATCTTTAACTGTGCTATGGCCATCAGCATTCACAGGACCAACCTCAGATACATGCGTTAGCATCCGACTGCCGTCATGGAATCTACTGATCTGCACGATTATTTCGATGGCTGAACTGATCTGTGCTCGAATAGCGCTAAGAGGCAGTTCAACACCACCCATCAATGACATAACTTCCAATCGAGCAATTGCATCTAGTGGTGTGTTGGCGTGGGCTGTTGACATAGAACCACCATGCCCGGAGTTCATCGCCTGGATCATATCGATCGCTTCCCCTCCACGACACTCACCAACGACAATTCTGTCTGGCCGCATTCTTAAGGTTCCGCGGAAAAGCTCGCGCATAGTAATGCCACCGCGGCCGTAAGGGTCAGGTGGCTTCACCTCGAATTGCACCACATGGTCTTGTTGCAGTTGCAACTCAACAGAATCTTCCAGGACAATAATTCGCTCATCACTGGGAATCATGGCTGACAGACAGTTTAATAATGTTGTCTTACCAGACCCTGTACCACCCGAGATAATCACGTTTTTGGCAAGATGAACGGCAATGCCCAAGAACTCAGCACATTGTTCACTCACGGAACCAAACTTAATTAATTGGGCAACATCCAGTTTTTCTTTGGCAAATTTTCGGATCGCCACACTGGTTCCTGCTATCGCTGCAGGTGCTTGAACTATATGAACGCGGTGTCCCTCAGGTAAGCGCGCTTCAATAGACAGGTTTTCAGGTGTTAATCGTTTGCCGACAAATTGCGTAATATTGCGAACAGCCGCTTCCCAGGATTCTTTATCCTTGAAGCTGTCTGACGTTTTTGTGATTTTTCCTTTCGATTCCACATAGATTGTGTCGAATCCGTTGATCATGATCTCCGAGATAGATTCGTCATCCAAATGCGCTTGTATAGGCTGGAGCAAGCGCCGCATACTTTTTTGGTAAAGCGCCGCTTCAGGGTCAACCATAGTGTCAGTCGTTTTCGTCTGAGATTTGATTTCTTCAACTTTGATTTTTTCTACTGCGGCAGACATGATTGGTATCCAGGATTAAGCCAGTTAAAGCGGTGTGACCAACATTAAGAGCTGATTCTGAAACATCCATAAAAGCAATGCTTCAAAGCCGAACACCAGGGTAAAGACTATTGGGAGTACGAACAGGGCGACAATTAGCACGTATGCTGCAGTATCTTGCATTTTTGCTTCCTCTCGATTTAAGTAGGGCAAAAAATGAAATCAATTCAGTCCTTGCAGCCGATACCGAGACTAACGCTCTTGTATTTCTTTTTGAACGAACTTTTTTATGAATCTGTGAAATTGATTACTACTGCGCGTTTCTCATTAACCTAAAGGTTAGCTACTAAACTTAAGTCTAAATTCAAACTGTACAAACTCGTTTCAACTTATAGATGCAACACTGAGACAATATTTAAACGAACTTGTTGTCTGAATTTTTAGTGTTTAATTTTTAAACATTCGCTGGCAATAACTGGTTCAGCACCTCTCCTAAACTAATGACTAGTTACCACTAAGCACACGCGCAGTGCACGTTAATAATTATTCTTGTGTGCGTTAATAAGCTCGTGATGACAGTCACTATTTAATAAATTGACACTGCGTTTAACATAAAACGTAAGTTACACTCGGACAAGATGAACACACTTGGCTACTGGATATTTTGAGGACACAGAGATGAAAGCATTTAATATAAGTACGCTAATGCGTGCTCAGATAGCACTATTTTTATTTACGCTGCCACTCAGCGTTAATGCTGAATGGTCCGGTGGCGTGGAGGGTGGTACCGTTTTGGACGGAGACGACTCAAGCACCAGCCTTGAGCTGATTCTACAAAACCAGTCCAGACCCTTCAGTCAGGAAATAAATGCAGAGTGGCTTAGTAACCAGGATGGATTCAACACATACGAGCTTTCTTATGAGCCAAAATACTGGTTTTCAAAAATGACCTATGCGTTTGCAGAGGGTGCAATAAAAACGTTCGGTTCTGCATCGCTTGATGATTACCAGCGTCTTCTGGGTGGTGGTGTGGGTATCGAGCTTATCAACACTGAAACGCAAAATTTATTTGCTGAAGTAGGTGCCTACAATATCACCTCTATTGTAGCTGCCACAGAATTTGCACCAGAGTTTAATGAATCAGTTGTATCATCAGGTTTTGCCGTAGGTGGGTCACAGATAGTATCTGATTTAATCAAACTGGAAGTTGATGCAGATTATTTAACGTCAGACAATATCGATAGAAGCACTGCTGAGGCAGGTATATCGGTGAGAATTCCCAATGGCGCTTTAAAATACAGTTTTAACTATGTTAGTAGCACTATTGGCGATCAAGATGCAGTATCAAACAGCAGCTCATCGATTTCTGTAAAGTACAATTTTTAAAAAAATGTGGCGAGAAGGTTTCCGTACCATCTCGCCACACACTACCTGGCAACCATCACAATCCTTTGCGAACATCCTTGTTGCCATTCCTACTCGGTACAGCTTACTGTTCAATATTTATACTGCCTAAGTTGTTTCTGGAAAATTGAACGTTTTCGCCCAATTCAATATTACAAGTTTGAGCGTTATTCAAACCGATGCCCCAACCAAGGCTGTCGGTCAAATTTGTATTGCTTAAGCTGAGACTCGCGCGGCTACAATCTATCGAAATATTACCCGGAAATATTTTATTACTGCCGCCGCCAAACGCAATATTTGCGTTCTGAATAGAGTTTTGTGTCGACGTGGAATTTAGCTCGATTCCGCGCCATGAACCAGGTACGGCAAGTTTGCTGTAGACACTGACTGGGTTTTCACTTGTACCTAACATTTTTATCGTTGCAGCACCGCTAATCTGAATAGCACTGTCGCTAGGCATGCTTAATTGGACGCCTTCAGCCAAAGTCAATGTTGCCCCCCGGATGAGTAACGATTCCTCTAGTTCATATGGCACCCCCAGATTAATCAGCTGGATATCATCTGCAATATTTCTGGTTTGCCACAGTGAAATGACCGATTGATCATTATCAGATATCTTAGTATTCACATTTAAGGACCCCACTTTTGATATCGGTAGCCGTATGCTCTTCGCATTGTTCTCAATATTTAAACGATTTGATGTAAACGAATCACCGGATATGTAATTAATTGCGTAGGCACTACTGCCACGAATACTGACAGAATCTAATGTCACGGGACCATCTTGAATAGTTAAGCTAGCGTCAAGATTGCTGGATGTAGCGCCAGTTCCAGCAAATTCGATATCTGCATTTGTTAATGCCAGGCTACCAATTGATTGTATACCTGACCATGCACCTCGCTCATCAGTCAAACCAGCGAATCTAACTCTGCGCTCCTCAGTACCCTTCACAACTAAAGAGCCCGCTAAGACAATCTTACCAGCTGATCGTATTCGAACTTCAACACCCTCCAATACTGTTAAAGCGCCTTTAGTAATAAGTAGACTATTTGCCACGTAGGGGATACCCAGGTCTTTCAGCTGTGCATCTCTACTAACAACTCCATGCCCCAGCTCGATTATTGCATTACGGTTATCGCGAAAATTATTTCGTTGAGTAACACTTGCTATCGAGTGCATATGTAACTGCAAAGGTACATCACAATCGGCTATCACTGTGCCATCCAGCTTGGTTAAATTTCCAAACTGGTTAGTTGAGGAAAATCCCACGCCAGCACACTTTCTTATTAGATTGTTTGATATTTCCAACGCGGAGGAAATTGAACTAGAGCTCCGCAATGCGACGGCTGGGCTATTACCGCTACCCGCATATTCAACCACAGTATTGATCAACTTATTTTTGCTACTGTTAGTATTTTGAAAAACTACCCCATTCCAATAACCGGGGGTGAGATCTTGCGAAGTCATTACTACAGGACTTGCTGCGCTACCGATTGAACTAAGAGAACCTCCCGTGGATACAGTTATCCCAATGGTTGCGCCAAATTTTAGAACAACACCTGGCTCAATGTCTAAGTGCCCCTTATTTACAACTGAAATCTGTCGATCAACTAAATAACAGCCAGCTTGCGCTGTCACTTCGGTATCAATTAAGTAGTCACTCCACTTAGTCGTACAATCCATTGACTCAATATCAGGAATTGTTAACCCAGCCAATGGCGGCACTTGACTAAATGATGTGTTACTGGCTGATCTAACCTCATCACCGGTCGCTGTTTGACATACCTCTGTGCTCTTTACTGACTCATTACCGCTAGCGTCTACCGCTCTGACCTGATAGCAATAGTTGACCCCACTTGAAATTGTGGCATCTGTCATAAAGGTACTAGTAACGGTAGTCAGGGGTTGTAGGGAACCACTTTCACGGCCACGGAAGACATCAAAGCTGACCACATCCCCTATATCAGATTGCCCCCAAATTAATTCCATTTGCCCTGGAAATGCACCGATAGTCAATTGGACAGGAGCGGGTGGCGCTGAACTATCCAACTCGCCCAATGTTTCGGTAGTTGAGGAATCAGACGGTGCGGAGGTATTGCCAGACCCATCGATAGCCGTTATGTAATAAGTGTACAGGCGACTGTTATCCAAGCCCCCGTCCGTGTAAACCGGAAATGGTGTCGTGGCTATCAGTGCGTCATCTCTGAAAATCTCGTACCCGACCACGCCACGGTTGTCAATAGTGGGCTCCCAGACAATAACTATTTCATCACTTGCACTGGGCAGAGCTCTGACTGACGTTGGAATCTCAGGACTTTCAGTATCTGGTTCATCCGCTAAATCAAATATCGAAAAGTTAGATCGCGTGGTGCTTTGAGTTTTAGACAGCGGGTCAGTAATAATGACGGCAATGTTGTCGTCTTTAATGAGCATTTGGTTTGCCCGCAAATACCCGTCTATTCCCTGAGGATCATTACCCGAATCATAGTTTCCTGAAAGCAATTGTTCCCCGGTTAATCCATAAATATCAAGGACCAGCCGTACAAGACCAAGGATAGAATCTGAATTTGCGTCAAATTGGGCCTCATTAGGCAGGCTGGTAAGAAGTGCTTTATCATCAAACTCACTGTCGATGTTGCCATTATTTGCCGCAAACCAATTGCGCATGATGACATCGCTATAGCTATGCACATTACTTCGCTCTTCACCAAACGAAATCGCGTAACGATATTCGTTGTTGCCCAGGTCAGCTCGAATGAGAAACGGAGGCTCACCTTTGACAGAAGGAGCGTCGTACCGGCCTGTGTCATCGAAGACGGCGTTACTGACTTCGCCCGTATTAGACATTATTTGCAGTGAATTGCTTGCAAATTGTCTAACATCGGTGACCGTACCAAAAAGTTTTATACCTGTTCCAATGACACCGCCTTCAGAATCGTCGTCATCCGGGTCGTCTACCGCACAACTGGCAATAACCAGTAACAGGTAGACAGAAATTCCTAGTCTTTTGATTAGTTTTTTACAGCGGGTTGCTTCATGCATGTTCTTCACTCGTCATCTTGACACTTTTAATTTGCTTAGCGCCGTCAAAATAATAGATTCCTAATCCAACTCGTATTCCCTTACCGTTTAGGCTGGGCTTTGACTCATGTTTATCAACAGACATGATTTCAGTGAGAGTTTTAAAAAAGGCCATGGCTTTGTCATTACCAAGCTCATGAAACTGCTTAGCAAGATCATCCTCTATTCCACTATAAACTAGTTGCCAGTTAAAACGAATATCATTGTCCGAAGCCTTGTCTTTTTCTAATCCAACAGAAAATAAGTCTGAGGCGCAAACCGACATTACTCGAACTTTTTCAAGCTCCGGTTGTTGAGAGGCACAGTGTGTTTGATTCAATTTAACTTGATTAGCATTAAACTGTGACGTGATTCCCGCTTTATTTAGTTGTGTCAAAAGCGATTTATAGGGTATTCCGCTACTGTATTGATTGACCAGGCTTTCGAAAGAGCCGGATTTTCCGTTAATCTGAAGCTCCATCGGCAGGTTATTACCATCAACAAATTTTTCATCGCACAACCAACCATTGACTATATTGGCGGCGTCAATACTGCGCATTTTATCCCATTGATATTCGAGATTGGATTTAGTTTTAAGGCGAACCACTTCTTTTCTGCACAGTCCTGTAAGTGCAGCTACTCGCGAGTAGGTCATCTTTTGATTGTCAACGGAGCATTTCTCATAAGCGACTTCAACGTATGATTGCCTGACAAGCTCTGTGAGCTTACTATGCGTAAAGTCGTTGCGAATAAGCACCTCTATCAATGGCTTCAAAATTAAGGTCGCCATCTGTGAAAGAGAATTGTTGGTATTTGATTGCATGGAAGGATAATATTCCCAATGCACACTGGCTGTCAATTAGCAAAAAGCACAGGAGACTGTTGATGGGCTATATATCCCATGTATCTCTTTGTATTAGTACACAAAAATATTTCAAATTATTTTTAAAATAATTTAATAAGTTGGAAAATTGGGTGTTTTTGTCCAGTTTTGCGCACCTGCAGCTCCATTAAGTGCGGTCAAACCGCTGAATGTCACTCACCATCGGTCACCGATTGATAACAGTGTCTGACAACTCTGCTCGAATCAATTATCGAAAGCACGTAACAGAAAACAAGCTATATACTACATACTGCGTGCTGCGTGCTGCGTGCTGCGTGCTGCGTGCTGCGTGCTGCGTACTCAAATCCTATGTCACGAGACGCGGGGATTCAAATTTCACCTGATATTGCGGTACAGGCTCTTCAACCGTTCGCTGCTGCCTGGAGAGAAATGGCTGTTTTTCGTTTTCATTCAGAACATTACCATCACCCTCAACGAAACAGCTGTCAGCCTCATTCTCAGTTGTATCAGCCTGCCGTTTTGGGATTATTTCAACTGCTTGTCTAGCATTAGGCCGACTATTTGGAGTTACTTCGGGTGTCTGAATACCCACATCACAACTATTCAGGATTATCTCAGCTGCAGGTTTAACTACACGCTCAACCACAAATCGACAACGAGTTGGCAACAGCTGCTTCTTACTTGAGGAATACAGGCCGGTACTCAGGAGAGAGTCAGTATTTACGGTGGCCCGCTTGATATCGAAGTCACCAGAGTGAACTAGTTGATGATGAAATTGGCAAAGACAGACGCCATTATCGACTGAGGTCTCGCCACCGTCGGCCCAATGCTTTATATGATGAATTTGAAGAAAACGATGGGATGTGCAACCGGTAAACTGACAATGTCGATCTCTGGTTAATATCGCCCTCCGCATGGAGGGTGTCCATAATCGGCGTTTACGACCAACTGACAAGGGCTCGCCCTGCTCGGTTAACAGCTTAATCACGCTACAATCACAGGCTATCTGTCTTGCAGAGCTAATGGGTACTCTGCCTACACCTTCAATAACTGGGTTTCTTGATGGTTTTCCTGAGTCAGATTGATTGGTATTCTGAGCCAGGCTATCTATATCAATATTCAAGACAACTTGGTATCGATCAGCTGGCGTTAAATGCTCGCCATTAAAAGCAATACTTCGTTCGGCAAGTAATACGGCTGCATCCGCTTTTCTTTGCGATGATGACAGCGATGACGTAGTTTCTCTTGCAGCGTTTTCGGTGGCTTTGTTTTCATCGAATTCGTTTTCATCAAATTCGTTTTCAACAAATTCTTTTTCACCGCCTTCATTTTCTACAGCTTTCGAATGCTGGTCGACTTGTAAGCTTCGGTTCGACTGATTCTTGTTATCTTCGTGTATAAGCTCCTCACATTGCTCTATAGCATGTAAGAAATTTTGAGCTTGTTCTGGTGGCAGGACGATCCTTATCTGAGTCGACCCATCCGGTAATTGTCGCCAATTTAGTCGACGTCGCTCCCATTGTAAGTTAGCACGCAATGTATCGCTTTCACTATCATCCAACAGAGGCCATCGATACTCTTCGCAAAGTCGCTGTACATCACTAACAGTGGCATCAAGTGACGCGTGAACCAGCATAGATTCGTTTTCGAGACATGCTATGCGGGTAAGCAGCCGTACTTTTGACCAACTCAGACGTCCGGATTCAAAAAAACTTTGAATAAAAGGTAATTCGCGCAGTTGTCGACCGACTCTCAGTCGCTCCCATCCAGTGCGAAGATCGATTTGCAACTCCGCATTCATCCAGGACGCACAATTTTTAGCGCCCGATTCGCGCCAACCTTCCAATTCATCAAATCGAACCAACAACTCCAATTGTTGACATAGGCAGACGTTTTCTTGGTTACTACTGAGCTTTAGCGCGCTTAGAATTTCCTGAATCTCGTTGCGACCATCTACGCTGATACCGTCGTTCGGCATGACACTTTCTTTATTAGACGACTTTAAGTTATCTATCGTGTTCGAGGGCAAGTCACTTGCTTTTTTAGATGCTGTTGCACAATTGTAAAGCGATTCACGTGCAGCGCTTTTGCTATTGACCAACTCAAACGCTAGTCTAATTTTTTGCCCGATTGGTATTGTTGTAGAAGCGCCAGTATCTAGGTCTTCAATTGAATCGACGCGTTTTGCGGCTGAATTTTGTTCCATGACTATTCCTTAGTGACGTGAACGTTTTCTTTGCTTTAATCATACTAATTTGTCACCTGCAGATTAGCACAGTTATACTATTATTATATGGCCGTTCACCGACTAGGGTGGGTTGCTAAGGATGTAGCGGTAAGCCACCGCAATGAAACATAATTGCAGTCTTAAATCGCTCACTGTTTCTAAATCCCCGACACTTAACTTTCAACA